>JAEEGL014335588.1_pt1 | contig 10050 bp, 9 predicted proteins | sample 9134231 | NCBI WGS metagenome assembly JAEEGL01 (sample SAMN16246548, study PRJNA631951) | gut metagenome | biome: gut microbiome; feature: rumen; material: fiber-attached | host: Bos | place: Iran: Karaj | collected 2018-10 | reverse complement strand
CTGCAGCAGAAACACCGGTATCGACGGATGCGGCAGCCGTAGCGATCCAGAATGCTATTGCAGCAACGGACGCACCGGCAGCAGGAGCGACGGCGGAAAGCACGCAGCCGGCAGAAGCTGCTACGGGCGGTACCGGGGCGGCACCGCAGGAGAGCCCGCAGCCGGCCGTAGAATCCGATTATCGTATTTTGACAAAAGAAGAAAAAGACATCTTCTCATCCGCGGCACAGGGCAAGCAGATGCAGCAGCTCATCGCGGAGACCATCGATAATGCTGATCTTACGCCGATGGCAGGGAATCTGATCATCACCGGTGAGGAAGGTACGGAACCGGATGCATTTTCAAGAGAACTGGTCATCGCCATGGGACTTTCCAAGCCGCAGATCACTGCAAGGATGGCAGCGCTGACGGCGGAAGAACTTTCCGGCAAGGATATCGATGCTTATCTGAAAGAACATGAAGGCGGCTGTCTGATCGTAGACCGCGCCGGTGAAATGACGACGGATACCTGCGACCGCATGATACGCGCTGCGCAGAGTGTCAGCGAGATCCTGCTGATCATAAATGACCTGCCGGAAGGCATCGAGCGGCTGAAAAAGACGTATCCGCGACTGCCGGAATTCTTTACAAAGACCATCACGATCGATGTGCTCGACAATAACGGTCTGGTGCGCTTTGCACAGCTGTATGCGAACAAGAAAGAGTATTCCATTGACGATATGGGGAGGCTGGCTCTTTACAACCGCATTGAAGAGAGACAGCGGATCGATCACGCAGTGACCATCGATGAGGTGAAGCAGATCGTGGACCAGGCCATCTCCAAGGCAGAGAAAAAGAGCGTCGGCCACCTGATGGACATCGTATTCTCGAAGCGTTACGACAAAGAGGATATGGTAGTGCTGCGTGAGAAAGATTTTATGTAAAAAAATAGAAAGGGGTCAGGGTATGGCAGCTAAAAAACTGAAAAACGAAGTATTCTTATCGGAGGACGATCAGTACCTGTTCGCGCAGGGAACCCATTATGAGATCTATGAAAAAATGGGAGCCCACGAGGCCGAAGTAGACGGCCAGAAGGGCGTATACTTTGCGGTATGGGCGCCGAATGCGCAGTATGTGAACGTGGTAGGCGATTTCAACGATTGGGATATTTACAAAGACAATATGGAGCGCCTTGGCGGCGGACAGATCTTTGCCCTGTTCATTCCGGGTGTGAAAAAAGGCGACCTGTACAAATTCGTCATCACCACGGCTGACAACCGCAAGATCTACAAGGCAGACCCCTTTGCCAATTATGCGCAGCTTCGTCCCGAGACAGCATCCATAGTCACGAACTTAAATGACTTCAAGTGGACGGATGATGCCTGGGAAGATGCAAAGCAGACCAAAGATAACAACAAACTGCCCATGGCGATCTATGAATGCCACATCGGTTCCTGGAAAAAGCATCCGGTGGATGTGCCCAAGAGCGATACCGACAAGGGCTTTTACAACTATCGCGAGTTTGCAGATGCTTTCGTAGAGTACTGCAAGGACATGAAATACACCCACGTGGAGCTGATGGGTATCGCAGAGCATCCCTTTGACGGTTCCTGGGGCTATCAGGTTACAGGCTACTATGCACCGACGTCCCGCTACGGCGAGCCCACGGACTTCATGTATCTGGTCAATACCCTGCACCGTGCCGGCATCGGCGTGATCCTGGACTGGGTACCGGCCCACTTCCCGCGGGATGAATTCGGACTTTCCATGTTTGACGGTTCCCCGCTTTTTGAGTATGCAGATCCCCGCAAGGGCGAGCATCCCGACTGGGGCACCAAGGTATTTGACTTTGGAAAAAATGAGGTCAAGGACTTTTTGATCGCAAATGCCATGTACTGGCTGAAGAAATATCATATTGACGGCCTGCGCGTTGATGCGGTTGCCTCCATGCTCTATTTGGATTACGGCCGCAGGGACGGCGAGTGGGTACCGAACCGCTACGGCAACAATAAGAATCTCGAGGCGATTGAATTCTTCCGGCATCTGAATTCCATCATCAAGGAAAAATTCCCCGGCTGCATGATGATCGCAGAAGAATCCACCGCATGGCCGCTGGTAACCGGCGAGCCGAGAGAAGGCGGACTGGGCTTTTCCTTCAAGTGGAATATGGGATGGATGCATGATTTCTGTGCTTATATGAAGCTCGATCCCATCCTTCGCAAGGGTGCACATTACAACCTGACTTTTGCCATGAGTTATAATGAGGCGGAAAACTACATCCTGCCCATTTCCCATGATGAAGTGGTGCATCTGAAATGTTCGATGCTCAACAAGATGCCGGGCTTTTATGTAGATAAATTCGCCAACCTGCGCGTGGGTTACACCTACATGTTCACACACTGCGGCAAGAAGCTTCTGTTCATGGGCCAGGACTTCGGTCAGGATTGCGAGTGGAGTGAAGAAAGAGAGCTTGAGTGGCATTATCTGGCAGATAAGGAGCATGGATGCCTGCATAACTATATGAAGAGCCTGCTGGAGATCTATAACAAGTATCCGGCTCTTTACGAAAACGATAATAACTGGAAGAGCTTTGAGTGGCTCAATCCTGATGACAAGGAAAACAGTATTTATTCCTACGTGCGCAAGGCAGCAAACGGCAAGAATAACATGGTCATCGTGCTGAACATGACTCCCATGGAAAGAAAGAGTTACCGCGTAGGCGTTCCGAAAAAGAAAAAATACAAACTGCTTCTGAACAGTGATGAGCAGCAGTACGGCGGCACCGGACTGAAGGTGGCCAAAGAAGTATCTGCCAAAGCAGAGGACTGCCACGGCTGGGATTATTCGATCCTGGTAGACCTGGCTCCTTATGCGGCTCATATCTATCTGTATTGATAACTGCGATTTGACTGCGATCCGCAGTGCTTTGACCGTAAGATGAAAATAAAAAACCGTTGTCCGTAAAATGCGGATAACGGTTTTTTTGATGTTACATTTTATTTGATGTTACATTTCTTCAACCACCTGGAAAATATAGAATTTCAGGTAAAAACTTTCATCGGCTGCCCAGATGATCGGGTGATCCGGTGCCTGGGTGCGGGCTTCAACCTGCCGCAGCCTTTTGTGCACGGACCTGGCGGCCTCCTTTACGGTTTTGACGAAAAGCTCCTGCGTCATAAAGTGGGAACAGGAGCACGTGGCAAGGTAGCCGCCGTTTTCTACCAGCCGAAGCCCCTGCATGTTGATCTCGCGATATCCCCTGATCGCCTGCCGCGTCGCTTCTCTTGACTTGGTAAAGGCGGGGGGATCGAGGATCACCACATCAAATTTCCGGCCGTCTGCCACCATCTTCGGCAGCTCGTCCAAAACATTTGCAACCTGAAACTGTACGGTTTCCTGCAGGTGATTGCGTTTTGCATTCTCTGTGGCCTGCTGTATGGCATATTCAGAGATGTCCAGCCCCAGCACGCTTTTGGCACCACCGTATCCTGCGTTGAGGGCAAAGGTGCCCATATGGGTAAAGCAGTCCAGGACATGCTTGTTTTTGCAGATCCGCTGCATTGCCAGCCGGTTGTATTTCTGATCCAGGAAAAAACCTGTCTTTTGTCCGTTTACCACATCCACCAGATAATGAACGTTGTTTTCGACGATCTCGATATTGGTGTCAAACTCTCCGCACAAAATCCCTTTGTGGATCGGGAGGCCTTCTTTTTTCCGTTCCTTTGCATCGCTCCGCTCATAGGCGCCGCGGATCGAGATCCCGTCCTCAGAAAAAATCTGTATGAGCGTTTCGGCGATCTTTAACTTATAGCGGTCGATGCCAAGAGAGAGCGACTGCACGACCAAGATATCCTCGTATTTATCGATGGTGATGCCCGGCAGGAAATCCGCCTCTCCGAAGACCACCCTGCAGGAGGAAAGATCCTGCGGGGCCAGTACGCATTTGCGATACTCCCAGGCAGCCTTTAATCTCTGGTAAAAGAAGGCATCATCGATCACCGTATCCGGTTTTCTGCTCAGCATCCGGATGCGGATCCTGGAGTTGTCATTGATATACCCCACGCCCAGGGGGTAGTCATCAAAATCCACGACATCTACGATATCGCCGTTTTCATAGCTGCCGCTGCAGACATCGATCTCGTTGTCGTAGATCCAGGCCCCTCCTGCTTTTAAGTAGCGTCCTTCCCCTTTTTTCAGTTTGATGATCGCGTTGTGACTCATAGCTTCGCCCTTTTTAAATTTATCAGTAGTGTTTAGCTCAGTATTTCCGGAGTGTACTTTCATGCTGTCATAGATGGTCTGTTAATCAGCTTTGTCATGAAATGACTGATTTTTCACCGATCTTTGGACATTATACCGCAAGTCAGGTTTTTTGCATACTGTGAATAGGAACTATTGAGTACAACTGAGGGGTTACCGACTTGCCTGTTTTTTTGCTTTATGATAAAATATTGTGAAGTCACAAGCAGGGAGGCGACTATGGCAGGCTTTGATGAAATCTACGGACAACCACAGATCGTGGAGCATTTTAAAAATGCACTTTCCACAGGCAAGATCTCACATGCGTATATCATAGAAGGAGAGCGTTCCTCCGGCAAGGAATTCATTGCCAGAGTGTTTGCGCAGGCCCTCGAATGTGAAGCCGGCGGGATCGACCCCTGCAACGAGTGTCACTCCTGCAGGCAGGCAAACGCCGGGAGCCATCCTGACATCATCAAGGTGACGCATGAAAAGCCGCAGAATATCGGTGTGGACGACATCCGTGCGGGGATCAATGACAACATCCTGATCAAACCCTATTCCGGTGACTGGAAGATCTACATCATCAATGAAGCGGAAAAAATGAGCATTCAGGCGCAGAACGCCCTGCTCAAAACATTGGAGGAGCCCCCTGAATATGCGGTGATCCTGCTTTTGACATCCAACCTGGATGTGATGCTGCAGACCATCATCAGCCGCTGCGTGGTACTCCATATGAAGCCGGTTCCCGATGACATGATCAAGGGATATCTGATGCGCGAGCTCCATATCCCGGATTACAAGGCAGATGTCTGCACGGCCTTTGCCCAGGGAAATCTCGGAAAAGCAAAAGCGCTGGCAGTTTCCGAAGAGTTTGACAATATCAAAACAGAGGCGGTGAACCTCCTTCGGTATATCCGTGAAATGGAGATCACCGAGATCGTAACGGCGATCAACAAGATCAAGGATTACAAGATCGATATCAATGATTATCTGGATATCCTTTCCGTCTGGTATCGTGATGTGCTGCTGTTCAAGGCAACCAACGATGCCAACCATTTGATCTTTAAGGATGAGATCCAGTACATCAAAAAAGTAGCAAACCAGAGTGCCTACGAGGGGATTGAGATCATTCTGGAAGCACTGGATAAAGCAAAAGCAAGACTGCGCGCCAATGTCAGCTTTGAGATGACGATGGAGCTGCTGCTGCTGACGATTAAGGAGAATTAAAACAACATGATAGAAGTCGTAAGTGTGAGTTTCAGGACGGCCGGCAAGGTGTATTATTTCAGACCTGCCGGTTTACCTGTGAAAAGAGGTCTTCACGTCATCGTGGAGACAGCAAGAGGAACCGAATACGGAACCGTAGTCGGAGACATCAAGGAGATCGATGAGGAAGAATTTTCCGCTCCGGTAAAACCGATCCTGCGTATCGCAACGCAAAAGGACGAAGAGCAGGAAGCGCAAAACCGGGATAAAGAGGCAAAGGCTTTTGTGATCTGCAAGGAAAAGATCGCAGCAAGGAATCTGGAGATGAAGCTGATCGGGGTGGAGTATACCTTCGATAACAGCAAGATCCTGTTTTACTTTACCGCTGACGGCAGAGTGGATTTCAGAGAGCTGGTAAAAGATCTGGCCGGTGTTTTTAGGACCAGGATCGAACTTCGTCAGATCGGCGTCCGCGACGAGACCAAGATCATCGGCGGGATCGGCATCTGCGGCAGGCCGCTTTGCTGCCATACCTATCTTCCGGATTTCGCACCCGTATCCATCAAGATGGCAAAAGAGCAGAACCTGTCCTTGAATCCCACTAAGATCTCCGGGGTCTGCGGCAGGCTCATGTGCTGCCTGAAAAATGAAGAGGATACCTATGAATACCTGAACAAACTGATGCCAGGCATCGGTGACATGGTAACCGCAGAAGGCGGCAGCGTGGAAGGAGAGGTGCATTCCGTCAACGTTCTTCGCCAGACCGTAAAGATCTTAGTACAGGTCGATGATGATGAGAGGGAGATCCGCGAATACAAAGTAGATGAACTGACCTTTGAGCCGAGAAAAGGCGGCAATAAGCGTGATAAGAAGAAAGATAAGAAAAAACGCACCAAAGAAGAGGTAGCGGAAGAGATCCTCGAAGAGCAGGAAGAACAGGAACTCGAAAAACTGATCGAAGCAGATGAAGAGGATTTAAGCCGTGAGACCAGCCAGGAAGAAAAGGATCAGGATGCGGTACTGAAAAAAGACAGACCGCAGAGAAAGAACAGAGGTTACAAGAAGCCTTACAGGGATGGTCAGGATCGCAGGGACCGCGGGGGGAATGAGAACCGAGGTGCCGATGGCTCCAGACAGCAGGGCGGAAACGGCAGCCAAAATGCCGGAAATGGTGACAATAACGGTCAGAAAAATCAAAATGGCGGTCACCGTGATTTCCGCAAAGGCGATAAGAATAACAATTACCGTGACCGGAGAGGCGGCCGCAGAGATAATCAAAACGGCGAAGGCTCAAAAGGAGATTTTTCTTCCGGACAGAATCGCGATCATAAGGGCGCAGGCGGCGGACGGAATTTCAGGGATGACCGGCAGGGCGGCAGACGCGATTTTAAGCCGGGCAGAAATAACCGGCCAAATCGTGAGCAGGACGGAAACCAGGCTGGCCGCTATAATGGAAACGGTGAAACACAGGGTGAATCATGAAAGAAGAGAATCTTCGGCTCGATGATCTGGGGATCAACGGATACCGGATCTATCAGGATCCGAAACGATTCTGTTTCGGCATGGATGCAGTCCTTCTGTCAGGCTTTGCTTTGGTTCGGGACGGACAAAAGGTGCTTGATCTGGGAACCGGAACCGGTATTTTGCCTATTCTTTTAGAGGCAAAGACAGGTGCATCGCATCTGACCGGCCTTGAAATACAAAAGGAAAGTGCGGATCTGGCACGAAAAAGTGTCGAGCTGAACGGACTGACCCAAAAAATCGATATAGTGACAGGCGATATCAGGGAGGCGGATACCCTTTTCGGGGCGGCCTCCTTTGATGTCATTACCTCGAATCCGCCTTATATGATCGGCGGACACGGACTTAAAAATGCGTCTGAGGCCAAGCTGATCGCAAGACATGAAGTGGCCTGCAATTTTGATGATATCGCCAGAGTAAGCAGCCGCTTACTGGTTAGCGGTGGCAAACTTTTTCTGGTGCACAGACCTTTCCGCCTGGCAGAACTGATGGTGACGTTGACGAAATACTCGCTGGAACCCAAGCGGCTCCGGTTTGTCCATCCGCACCTGACCGACGAACCGAATATGGTGCTGATCGAAGCGGCAAAGGGCGGAAAAAGCCGCGTTACCGTGGAAAAACCGCTGATCGTATATGAGCAAGGCGGCGAATACACGGATGAGATATATGAGATATACAAACTACCGGACTACAAGCGATGCCATATCTGAGAATCGTATCGGAGGGACGCTTGCATACCGAAGATACGATTCGAAAGATATGATAGCGCGCCAGCGCGTCATGAGCGGAGTGCGAAGCACGTAGCGAATACAGCATCGCGTATGAGTAGGAAGAGGTACATCATGTTCGGAAAAAAGAAACTAATTCAATACGAATATGACCGCGATACCGAAACCCCCGTAATCCGCGCCAGCATCTGCACCGGCGAGGAAACTGCGGGTTTTCAGAATAAGGAAACCGGACAGTTTCGTGATATATGCCTTTTGCGAAACGCAGCGGAAAAAGAGGCATTCTGCAGAGCCTGTGGAATTACATCGGAAGAAATACGGAAGATTTATTAAGGAAGGATATTCCATCAGTCGCCTGTAAAGGAGTATGTAAAAGGACATGGGAGAAATACGCGCGGCAAAAGTAAATAACGGACAGACCGGCGTTTTATACCTGTGCGCCACTCCCATCGGAAACCTTGGGGATATCACGCAGCGCGTCATTGATACACTGCGCGAGGTGGATCTGATCGCGGCTGAGGATACGAGAAACAGCATCAAACTGCTGAATCACTTCGACATCCATACCCAGATGACCAGTTATCATGAGTATAATAAAGTCGAGAAGGCGGCATGGCTGATCGCGCAGATGAAGGAAGGGAAAAATGTTGCCCTGATCACAGACGCCGGAACGCCGGCCATCTCCGACCCCGGCGAGGTTTTGGTGGCGATGTGCCATACAGAAGGGATTCATGTGACCAGTCTGCCCGGGGCATGCGCGGCCATCACGGCGCTGACCCTTTCGGGCCTTTCTTCGCGGCGTTTTGTATTTGAAGGGTTTTTGCCGGAAGAGAAAAAGGAAAGAGCGCAGATCATTGAGGAACTTTCGCAGGAACGAAGGACCATGATCCTGTATTCGGCGCCCCATGACTTAAAGAAAAACCTGAAGCTTTTGCAGCAGACACTGGGTAACCGGAAACTGACTATTTGCCGGGAACTGACCAAGAAATTCGAATCTGTCATGCCGACCACCTTGGATGAGGCGATCGCCTATCATGAGGAAAATGATCCGCGGGGCGAATATGTGCTCGTGATCGAAGGCAGGAGCCGGGAAGATCTGCAGGCGCAGAAAGCACAGCAGTTTGAAGATATGAGCATTGCAGAGCATGTGCAGTTGTATGAACAAAAGGGATTTGACAGAAAAGCGGCCATGAAGGCGGCAGCTGATGACAGAGGGATCTCAAAGCGGGATATCTATCAGGCACTTTTGCAGGAGAAAGACGGCAATACGGAATAATATACGGGATATTACCGGGAGAGCTGATGGATTTACCCTAATTCAAACGGTAGTTTGCAATAGGTACTTTACAATACAGGCAACCTTCGTTATAATCATTGACGAACAGTGCCTTTTTGGCATGTTTGGTAATTCATAGTAGAGGACCTGCCAAGGCGGGCCTGATATCAAAGGAGATAGCGAATATGTTAGAAAGAGTGATTGAGATCATCAAGGAAACGCTCAACGTAGAGGGTATGGAGATTACCGAAGAGACCAATTTCAAGGATGATATCGGTGCAGATTCTCTGGATCTTTACGAACTTTTGCAGGCATTTGACGATGAGTATGGCGTAGGCATTCCCGAGGAAGAGGAAGAGCTTGAAAAACTCGAGACCGTTGGAGCGGTTGTTGAGTATTTGCGCAGCAAAGGTGTTGAGTGATCTGTTTCTTGAAAAATTGCCGGAAATCGACTATAATATAAATGTTATTCAGTTCATTTATGAATGATTTATTTGCAGATTTGTGAAGCCGGATTGACAGGTCATATGAGGATGTTTTTGCAAAACAGATTCGAAGATAGTCCTGTGTTCGGTAATTGGGGGAAAAAGGAGAAGGAATCATATGAGATTATTGACAAGATCGGATTTTGACGGCCTTGCTTGTGCAGCGCTTTTAAAGGAAGCCGGTATCATTGACAGTTGGAAATTTGCACATCCGAAGGATCTGCAGGACGGACTGATTCCCGTGGATGAGAATGACTGCCTGGCAAATGTGCCTTATGTAAAAGGCTGCGGGCTTTGGTTTGATCATCATACCAGTGAACAGGAAAGACTGAAATTTGACTTTGAGTTCAAAGGTGAAAGCCGTCCGACTCCTTCCTGTGCAAGACTGATCTATGAGTACTATGGCGGAAAGGATAAATTCCCGCAGTTCGATGATATGATGGAAGCCGTTGATAAAGTGGATTCCGGTCACCTGGATATTGATGATGTTATGAATCCCGAAGGCTGGGTACTGGTTGGCTTTTTGATGGATCCGAGAACCGGACTGGGCCGCTGGAGAGAGTTCACCATCAGTAATTATCAGTTGATGGAGCAGCTCATCGACGCCTGCCGT
>JAEEGL014116053.1_pt1 | contig 10050 bp, 1 predicted proteins | sample 9134231 | NCBI WGS metagenome assembly JAEEGL01 (sample SAMN16246548, study PRJNA631951) | gut metagenome | biome: gut microbiome; feature: rumen; material: fiber-attached | host: Bos | place: Iran: Karaj | collected 2018-10 | reverse complement strand
GTGTAGCCGGTGTTATATCCAGATGGATATTTTTGTTTTTGATGTACAGGTATCTTTACCGTTTCAATTGTCGGGATTAAATACTCACAAGTACCAGAATCAACAGGCTTACCATCTCCACCTTTTATTCGAACAAAAACAGGGTAACCATAATTCTTGATTGCTGCAGCCTTTGCGTCTGTAGAAAGATCGGCAACCTGATAAGTATATTGTCCATACAAAGCATTACTTTCGGAAAAGTTATATTTTAGTTTTGTTTCAGTACCTTCTCCCTCTACTATATAAGCCTTATCCTTATTATTTTTATAAAGATGTTTAACCCCATTAACATCTTTAAACTTAAAGTAATCATTTCCATCTATAACAATGGCATCTTTATCAATCTTTGTTTTTCGATATTTGATGTATTTCTCTTCTGCGGCATTTCCATCATTATCAATTGCATCTGCATCTATTAATCTATCTGGAATATCCTCTACTATAAAATCAGCCTCATTCTTCTGACCATTACTGTTCAACTGATAATCCACTCCGGCAATTAAACTAAAGTGGTCGGTATTTGCTTCCATATAGGCCTGATAATCTTTAGACTTATAAAAATATCCGAGATTATCTACAAAGTCATCCTTATCATTTAATGCATGATGCATATGAGCTTGGAAAGTTCCTGCACCAGAAAATTTACCATTTGCATCAAGAGCAATTTCTGCTCCAGTCAAATATTCCTCATTATAGTCTCCATCGACTGTTACATTTTTATCTCTATCCACAGACCATTTTTCAAAGGTTGTGCTCTGTATAGTTTTACCATCTGCAGATGTAGCTTCTCCCTTAACCCAAGTTTTAGGAACTTCCTGACTATATCTGAATCTTATCTGCCCCTGTGTACTGTCATAGTATGCAAGATAAACAGCTGTAGAGGCAGAATCTCCCGATCCATGAACTGTTGCGGCAATAGAAGGAGAAAAGAATCTTGTTTCTGTAAGCGAAGAGGTTCCCGGTATAGAGCCCTTTATAGGCAGCTTGTACATTGTGGCTGTTGGAATCTGGCCATCCAGGTTACGTAAATAACTTGCCTCAAAATCCTTTGTAGTTTTTGTCCACTCTGGTACAACCGGATACGTATTTGTTGTCATCTCCGTCTTAAAATCAGCATCGCTCTTATACCAGCTTGGAACTGCCAGAGATTCAAGGCGAACGGCTCTTTCACCATAATAGTTTCCATTTGTATCACTTCCGCTTCGTCCCCATCTGTTATAGAAGTAAGTGAATCGGCCTGCATGCAGGTTACTTGCGCCAGGGTTTGTATCAAGTCCAGTTCCTGTTGCATGTGCAAAACCTAAAGAATCATAAGCAAAGGCAATATTGTTATAAGTTGCATAGTTATTCTGCCAGAGACTATAGGAATAAATATCTTTTGACGGATCCTTATTTGAATCAGCATTATAATTACCACTTAATCCACCGGCCATAGCAAAATCACCAGGCCCACTTACAAAGGCTAAACCTATCTTACCAGTTTTTGGGTTAATACTCATAATAGGTTCACGAAGCTCACCGCTTCTAGGTACAGCCGCATTACTGTCGAACTGCCAGATATCAATTACAACATCGTCTGTAAGCAGATTGTTGCTTGTGCGGTTTGGCTTACGGTTGTAAGCATAAGAATCTTTGTCTGAATACTGGCTGTCTTCGGTAATTCCTGTTGTCGCTGTTTTGTATGAACCGCAGGCATTGTTGTCATTCAGATTATTAAGTGTCTTTACACCATTTACAGTTATAGAGTAAGGACCAGATTCAAGTGTGCTTACATTCAGCTCTTTTTCCCCAGTTGAACTGATATTGAAGCCCTTTATTGTGATTGTTTCATCTGCGCGGGCAATGTAATGTCCAAGGGTTGTTCTTGAATATGCATCCCTGATACTTGATTTAAGTTTTGCAGAGAAGGCTGTTATTACACCGGTAATATAAGGCACAACATCAACCTGATATGGAGCAACAGTTTTGCTGTTTCCTCCACTGACTGCTGAACTTGCATCTGTGATTGTAAGATTTATTGCCACATCATTCTTGGCAATATCTTCAATCTTTGACGAATCAACAATATAAGTCCAGGTAACTGAATGACCTGTCTGAAGAGGACCATAAGTATCCGTTACAGCAAGAGTAAAATCTGCGCTGTTACCAGTATAGGTCCAGAGCTTTGTCTCTTTATTATATTCTGCAGTTACAGCTTTTCCATCAAAAGACAGAGTTATTGAACCAAGCAGGGTCTCATCAAAAGCGCTTCCTTCAATCTTAATCTTTCCGGAAACCTTAGGGTCGCGGTCCATCTCTTTATCTTCCGCATCATCAGCAAATGAAAACGGCAAATCAGATGGCAATTCTATATGGCCCTTTGCATTTCCGTTTTCATAATAAACACTATTCTTGTTTTTGCTTTCCCAATAGAAAGGAGTAATAGAACCTGTTGGCGCAGTGTTATCCAGGAGGTCCTGCTTGAAGCGTGCATTAAGTACAGACCACTGGGTATCTGAACCGACAGTACATTCCTCAGTTGAATCCCAGAAGCTGAAAGTATAAAGGTTAACTTTATCTTCACCGTTGCCATGTCCTATTTTTTCAAGGCCATCTGCAGAGTCATTCTTTAAGATGATTGCACCGGTTCTGTTATCAGTCTGAGAGACAGTAAGCTCAGCAGCAGTTGTAGAAGACAAAGTTGAAACTATAGAAGGATCTGAAGTTTTCAGCGCCTTCAAAGTTCCGGCAGCCAGGCTTCCGCCTTGAGCAGTAGTCTTATCTGTAAGCGTATCTGCAACTGTCTTCTCATAGTGATAATAAATACTTCCGCTTCCTCCTACAAACTCTGGAATTACAACAAGATCTTTTTTTGCAATCCAGTAGTCTGTACCCTCGCTGTAAGTGCCGGTATTAAGATTCCAAATATCAAGACCGGCCTTTGTATTTCCACTTCCGTTAGCATTAAAGCTTGCATAGTAAGTCTGGAATTCAGAATCGATGTCATACTTATTATCGCTGTTCAAATCTGTTCCAAGCTTAACACTTGTAATGCGAGGAGGATTATTGCTTACCTTTGTTTCTGTATAACCATGACGTGAGTTACCTGCTGTATCAAATACGACACAGTGAATTTCTATAGGACCATCAGGAATGTTCTTTGAATTGATAGTTGCATCCCAGGTATAATTTGAACCCGCTTTTGTAAAGGATTCAAGCATGCCATCTCCATCATCATTCTTAACAGAACCATCATTCTTTTCACTTTCGCCGTTATGGTCTACAACCATTCCGTATACAAATTCAACTTCTTTATATGAAGTGCTGCAGCTTGGCGTGAATGTAATAGTTCCGATTGTATCACGATCTTCTACATCATCAATGATTCGGTAAACTCCACCAAGCTTTATAAGACCACCCTTACGGATATTCTTATTATTCATAATTACATCAGATGTCAGCGATACCTCTGTACTTCGAGTTACGTTTGTAAGATAGAGAACAGGAAGTTCTTCGGCATTAAGGGCAACCGAGCGGTTTGTCTTTGAAGCTGCAAGATCTACACGGTTAGCCTTGTTATCATCACCATGCTCTTCCATTGGATTGTAGATACGCTTATTGCTTCCGTTTGAAGCACTTCGCTGATAATAGAATACAAGCTTATCAAAACCACTGCCAGTTTCAGTTACTTTTCCGGCAAGTGTAAAGGCAGTTCCGTTGGAATTCTGAACATAGTTATTTGAACTTGTTCTGTTGAGTTCAACACCTGCTCTTCCGTAAGCATTTTTATAAAGCTTGATTAAGCTGCCGTCTTTATCAGCAAACTCTGGAGCTTCACTATCCAGATTAACTGTTACAGGATAGCGGTTAATACTTGGAGTTCCGCTGGTTGCATCTTCTACATAAAGCTCAGTTTTCCATGCACCGGTTGTTACATTTCCAGGTAAGGTAATTGGAATTGCAAAGGTACATTTCTTATCTGAGTTTGACATATATGCTGTAATAGTATTTGTAGAGCTGCCCTCTGTACGGATAAACATTCCAGACTGAGTTCCGCTCAACTGCAGTTTGTTGATAGCACCCGAAGTAACCTCAACATCTCCAACAAGATACCACTGGATATTTCCGTTAATATATATTTCTGCCGTGTAATTAATTTCAGCAGATGGAACAGCTGTGCTTAAGCTTGCTGCAGTTGGAGCTGTTTCAAATCTCTTAAGCTTGATATTTGAGAAGTTTGGAACATTGTTGTTTACAGAAATATGAAGAGGATTTTTTGTCCAGGCACTGCTTAAAAGCTGTCTGCCGGAATCAATTTTGTCCTGATCATTTTCAATTGCAATTGCCCTGACATTCAGGGTTTTTCCATCGATTTCAGCATTAAGGCCAGACATTCCGGTTACGCTCATTGTGTAATACCAGCTCTTAGTTCCTTTTGCCTTGATACCGCTTTCTGTTAAACCAGGAATTGTTTCAATTTCAGAACTTGTATAAGCACCAGGCTTAATTGCATTTTCATACACACCATCACCATCTGTATCGAACTGGAGGTAAACAGCCGAAATACCATCATCATCCGTAGCCATTCCAGAAATAGTAATGGTACCACCCATGCTAACATAGGCAGTTCCATCAGCCATTGTCTTGTCATGAACAGGATAGGTAAAATCGATAGTAGGTCTGTCCGCATTAGGGTTATAAGTAATCGCATTACTTGTATTGTAACCTACGTTACCTACATTATCCGTGAGGCGGAACCAGACCGGAATATCATAAAGTCCACTGTCTGCAGAAGTTTCATAACCGCTGTAATCCGGACCTACAGTGTAAGTAGCAGCGTTGTATCCAATATCTGCACCCAGATCCGTAAACTCAATTTCCCAGCTTGCAGTTCCAGGAGTTGTCGGATTTGTCCAGCCGCTTGTTATTGAAGAAGGCTCAACATTACGCTCTGAATATTTTGGAATATAATACTGAAGTCCATATTCAGTTACTTCGCCCTGGGCATTTGTTTTATAGAGAATACCAGAACCATTTGTATTATCATTTACTCCACCACGATAATTAACAACTCCTGTTTCCGGACTTCCCTTCTTTGGTTTTACTCCGGTAATAGAAGTTGGCGCTGTGTTATCAACAATAATCTCGCGGCTGATATAGCCCTTGTTTCCTACAGAATCTTCCACAGTTACCTGGAAAGAAAGTTCTTCTGTAGTGTTCATTACAATTGGTCCAAGATAGTATACGTAGTTGTTATTATCTGTAGTTGAATCATGAACCTCTGCTATATGTTCGTATTTGAGATTTCCGCCGCCGGCATTCGGATAAGAGATTGAAACTGGAGAAGATGTCGGTACACTTCCAGCGCTTCCTGTAAGAGCCTTCATTCCGGTATTTTCTGTTACCGTAACCCTTGCGAAAAGAATATTATATTTTCCACCAAAAGCTATCTTACTTTCTGTTGTCCAGCTTACATCATCTGATGTATCTGCATTTGTATCTTTATTTACAACCTGAGCGAGTGTCAGACTTGAATTTGTCGGCTCACGGTAAAGTTCAAGACTTATTACACTTGGAGGATTTGTATCATACTTAAAGCTAACTCCGTTTGTGTTATCCTTTTTCTCACTTTCGTCTTTGTATAAAAGATATGGTCTTTCAAGCTGATTTGCAGCACAGGTCCAGAAAATATTATTTTCTGCATCCTGAATTGCAAAGTACCAGGTTGTCTCACCATCACTTTCTGGAGATTCAATTGACCATGAGTTACCGCTTACTGTTACAGGTGTCCAGCCATTATCTGCGGATGCTGTCGGTGCCTGTGCTGGAGCAGCTCCGTTATTATCTCTGGCAGACCAGTACCACATTTTGTTAACGCTTCCATCATCATCTCTGATAGAACCGTAAACATTTTTAGTTTTGAGAGTTGTCTCTACAGTTGCAGACTTTTCGCTGATCTGAGAAAGATTGATTACAGGTCTGTCGGAATTCTGGTTTACCTTTATTTTTGCAGTTTCCGCATAACCGATATTTCCGGCCATATCAGAAACAGCTACTGTCAGACTATAAACAGTATTGTCGCTAAAGCCTTCTAATGTATTGACCCCTGTAAAGTTCCAGTTGTTAGTTCCACCCTTTACCGCAGTTACCTGAGTCCAGCCAAGTCCGGCCAGATCAGAAATATCAGTATTATCTGCAGGCTTACTTACAGAACCTGTATGATAATAAAGCCCAAGCAATTCCTTTAACTGACTTGGATCGCTTGCAATTCCACTTATCTGAATTGTTTTATTAACATCTGTTGGACTTGTATCTGTAGCTTTACATGGAGTTCTTATTTCAACATCCGGAGCATCCTTATCAACATTCACAGTCGCAATAGTAACTGTCTGTGAGTTTCCAACTCCGGCATTATCTTTGGCTGTAGCGTAAACACTTATATTTCCAGAAACATCATCACCTGCAAAAACACTTGCTGAAATTTCAAGTTTCCAGAAAACCTTTTTATATGTAAAGCTGCCTTCACCCTTATATTCCGTGCTTATTACTTCTGTTTTTTCTGTACCATTTTCTGTCCAGTGGATTTCTGTCTGAGCAACTTCGCCTGCTGCATCAATTATTTCTCCCTGAGCATTTTTATTTACAACGTTTCCTTCAAAGAGTGTAATTTTTCCGTTAGCAGATTCTGTAGTTGTTATATCCTTGTCATTTACTTTTACTGTGATTGTATCTATACCGGCATCTGCATCTGTTGCCTTTCCATAAATAACAAGACTTCCTGTTGCATTTTCTTTGATGTAGAGAGTCTTTTCAAATTCTTTTCCAGCTATTACCGAAGGCGTCAAGTTATCTTTGTTCATCGTATAATAACATTTAATCTGACTGCCTTGTTTGAAACGTTCCAGAGCTGCATTGCCAACATTATCTACAGCAACAAGAGCCAGATAAGTTTTAGTTCCATCGAAGCCTGCAATGCTTTCTTCATAATTTGTTGGAACATCTACTGGATTAACGCTTCCATTTTTATCAATTGATTTAGTATAAAGCGCGCAAGGTTTGAAAGATCCATCAGCTTTATTTGATTCGTCTTCAGCATCTGCATAATGTGCCTCAAAATTACTCAGCTGTGCTTCAGTTGGAGGAATATCGCTGGTAAATTTCTTATAGTAAATCATACTAAGGCCGCTGGCATTAGCAGAATTTTCCAGTGCAAAAGTTGCCGGGTCATCAGGATTCACTACATGCTGTGAATCATCAAAATAACCACGAATCTTTATTGTGCTGTCATTTCCGTAAGTATCTTCAGAATATTTACTTCCCTTGCCTCCATTGAGGTCGCCGATTCTGAAATACAAATCTTTATTCTTTGCGTCAAACTCGTGGATGCCGGCTGGGGCGGTTCTATCAAAATAAATATAAATTGGACATTCAGCAATATTTCCAGCCACATCAGTAGCAAGGATTTTAGCAGTTACATGATCTGCTGTAAGGATTGAGAAGTCGATATTTGAAAATTCAAAACGGTTATCTGAAACTGGAGTAATTGCAGGGTATCCAGGGATTTCTAACTGAACATTATCAATACCTGTATCATCTGTTGCAATTCCTTTGATTGTACAATTATTTCCGCTTACATTTCGTACATAATATTTATTCTCTGTAGAATTATAATAAGCATTTTCAATTTCATTTATAGAAATTCTTGGAGCATTTTCTTCTGTCTTAATTTTGATTCGGGCTTCGGTTGAAAGAATGTCTCCTACTGTTGAAGTTGTTTCATCGTAAGCCTTTATCACATAATTCAGGGTTTCAGGGAATACATTATCTCCAGCTCTCAGAGCATGAAGATCATCATAAGTAAACTCTTCTTCTGCCTGCCAGACCATTTCACCATTTACTGAGGTCTGATTTTCAACCTTAGCAATTCTTACTGCAGGGCTTCCTGTACGGAAAATATAGAAAGGAGCTTCTCCACCATTCCAGTTAAGAGTTACCTTAAATTTCTTTTCTGGCTGATTTTCCGGCTTCCAGAAAGCTTCCCTCGTAGTAACATAATCTGAGCTTCCATGTCCACTAAGCTCAATTTTTTCTCCGCTGGAAATTAATTTGAAAGCATAAAGACCGTCGGCAATTATTTTTCCATTTTCAGCACCCTGAGAATCATTTCCTTCTACAACAACTGCGTAGTAGTGGCCAATGCTTACATCATATTTTGATTTATCCAGAACCTTTGTCGTTTTGAACTTATAGGTTTTTCCGGAAATTGTAATCAGACCCTTTTTATTATCAGCAGGAAGTCCGGAAATATCAGTTCCTTCTAGAAGATGATTTTCTTCCCCCTTATCAATGAGAGTAATTTTTGGAGCATCAGAAGCTATAACTCCATTTACATCACATTCCTGAAGATATACGCCTACACTATTCGGTTCAATTGCATAACCATCCAGACCCGGAGTAATTTCAACTTCAAGGTAACGGTTTCCGGCTGTAAACTGATAATCAATATTATCAAGATTTTTGCCCGACTCTTTTGCATTTGCGGAAGTAACAATATATTTCGGATTGTTAGAAGGATTGATAGAAAACTTATTCTGTCTTACTTCTACATTGCGAAGAGTGTTTATTACTGTTTGTGCTTCTGACTCTGCAGCAGCCCCACGAGCTGTCTTAATTCCGTATGAGCCGTTGAGCATATTATATAATTCAGTAATTTTATATTTTCCCTCGAGTAAGGTAGAAACATCAGTATCCATATCATATACGTCTGTGCTGTTTCCCTGCTTATCTTCTTCAGATTGAGAAGAACCGTCTGAAGGATATCTTTGAGCGTCGTCATAAATTTTGATTGTACAATAACGCTGCTCGGTATTATTCATTTCTGTACTTCTGATCTGGCCGTTTTCATCTGTATGACCATAGATAGCAGCATAATTGCTCTTCATTGTTTCGTTGTCAGAATCAAAAACTGCAACATCCTGCTCGATTGTAAGAGGAACATTATGAAGCTTAATTGTCTTAAGAGGTGTATTTGTGGAATCAGCCATATCATAAACGCTGACTTCAATAAGACTTACACCACTGTCATCGGCAGCCTTACCTTCAAGAGTAAAGGAACGTCCATAATTATCAAAACCTGCCTGGCTCATCTTTACACTCGGGCGTGAAAGTAACATTACAGGCGGAGTATTATCCAGAGTAAAGGAACGGGCCATTGTTGTTGTGTGGCCGCCATCATCATGAATTGCAACCAGAGCTTCGTAAGATCCGTCCGAAAGTCCGCTTTCAGATGGATTAATTACAACATTCCAGGTACCGTTTTTATTATCATCAGGATTTGAAGAAAAACTTCCGGTAAAAGGCACAGAAGATTTATTGTCCAGGCGAACCATCTCAACAGTAACGGAAGAAATAGTACCGTCATCTCCCCAGGTTCCGCGGATTGCAAATTCGTCGCGGATAATTGCATCAGAAGGTGGATTGGTGATTTCAAGAGACGGCGCCTCGGTATCTACGGACGCACCAAGTCCTATTTCACAAGAGATTGAAAAGAGAATAGTAATAACTGTCAGCAGAAAACTTTTCAGTTTCTTCATTTATATACCTCACAAAAAATGTACATATTTTTAAATAAAGAAACTTTCTTAAATGGATATTATTCTACAAATTCTTTTATCGGCAGATTTATAACAATTCTTTAATAAGGGAGGGACTATGAAAGACACAAGAATAATAGCACTTTTAATGAAAAATGCAAGGGTATTTCATGGTATTTTAAAACAAAACAGGCACCCCGGAAAAGTCCGAAGTGCCTTTGGAATTCCGGTGGTTGAGTGCTTCGCAAAGCGAAGTGTATCGAAACCACCTGTATAAGTCGTCTACTTTGCTCCGAAGATATCAAAATATCCGGCAATAAATACTACCAGGATAATAAGTGGAGCGATGAAGCGGAGGTAGAACTTAACTACCTTGTTCTTAGGGAACTTAATTCCGTCTCCGGCATCAGCTTCTGCAATAAAGCCGTCCCAGCCCCAG
>JAEEGL014064380.1_pt1 | contig 10050 bp, 3 predicted proteins | sample 9134231 | NCBI WGS metagenome assembly JAEEGL01 (sample SAMN16246548, study PRJNA631951) | gut metagenome | biome: gut microbiome; feature: rumen; material: fiber-attached | host: Bos | place: Iran: Karaj | collected 2018-10 | reverse complement strand
GGAATGGGGGTTTGGGCAGTGCCTTGGTCCGCCTCTCCAGTCTCCCGCAGCCGCAACGCGTCAACCATCACCTCAGCACTGACATTTTCAAGCTGCCATAGAGCGTCCCCCTTGTCGAGAGCGACCTCAAATGCCGTAACGGATGCCATTACGCCTATAATGCAACCTAACATCAACCATAAACGTTTCATCATTTATGTTCTCCTTATCTTTATTGACAGAGGCTAAATAAACAGGGGAAACACAAGAAAGCGGTTTTCATTTACCGTTTTCCGCTTCAGCATCTTTCTCCCAGATCAGCTCCTCCAATGTCTGGTAAAGACGCTCGGAAACCACAGGTTTGGAGAGGTGTGCGTTCATGCCCACCTGCAGTGAACGCTGGACGTCTTCGTCGAAGGCGTTGGCGGTCATGGCGATGATGGGGACGGTTTTCGCGTCGGCCTTGTCCAGTGCCCGAATAGCGGCTGTCGCTTCCAGGCCGTCCATTTCAGGCATGCGGACGTCCATCAGGATTGCGTCATAGTAACCGACGGGACTCTTCTCAAACATCTCCACAACAATTTTGCCGTTTTCCGCATGATCGATTTCCGCCTCGCGCATTTGAAGGATCTCTTTCAAGATCTCCGCGTTGATTTCGTTATCCTCCGCCATGAGGATATGTCTGCCTTTAAGTTCGGCGCGCTTTTTCTCCTTGTAGAGACTCATGTTGTTCTTTCTTGCAATCCGTTCGAATTCGTCAAGCACATTGGAGGCAAACAGGGGCTTTGCCAAGAAGCTGTCAACGCCGATATGCAATGCCTCATCCATGATGTCATCCCAGTTAAAGGATGTCAGGATGATCACCGTTGTTTCCTTGTCAAACCGCTGCCGTATTTCCTTTGCCACTGCAATGCCGTCCATTTCGGGCATTTTCCAGTCGAGCAGCACGAGGTTGTAAGGCTCTTGCTTGGCATGCTGTACCTCCAGCATCTGTATGGCTGTGCGGCCATCGTAGCAGGTATCCGCCTTGATGCCAGCCTCGTCCAGCACAATCCGTGCGTGTTCAGCAGCAATCTCCTCGTCATCCACTACCAGAATGCGCATATCCTTCGGGTTGACATATTTCGTCACTGGTCCCTGATGCTTGCTGTTGGCCAGGGTGATGACAACGGTGAACTCCGTTCCAACGCCCTTTTTCGATTCAACGGAGATTGTGCCATTCATCAGTTCTACTATGTTTTTCGTGATTGCCATGCCGAGACCTGCGCTGCCGTACCTGCTGCTCCTGCCGTTGTCCTCCTGGGCAAATGCGTCAAAGACCTTTGGAAGGAAGGCTGCATCCATCCCGATGCCAGTATCCTTTATGCTGAACTTCACAGTGGAATGGTCGCCATATACCGCGATGCGTTCTACTATCAGGGTGACATTGCCTGGCGCATCTGTAAACTTGATTGCGTTGGAAAGGATGTTGATGAGCACTTGCTTGAGCTTCATGTCGTCGCCGATATAGTAGTCGCTGAGACCGCCGCTTACTCTGCATTCATAATGCAGTCCTTTTTCGTTGCATTGGGACATCACCATTGTGTTCAGCTGTTCCAGCATGTCGCTGAAGGAGAACTCCTCCTTTCGGAGTACAAGGCGACCTGATTCTATTCGGCTCATGTCGAGAATGTCGTTGATCAGCCCCAGCAGATGCTGTGCGCTCCCGCCGATTTTCTCCAAATATGTCCTTGTCTCAGGTGGAAGCGATGTATTCCGAAGGGCCAAACTGTCCAGCCCGATGATCGCATTCATGGGTGTGCGTATTTCATGGCTCATGCTGGACAAGAAGGCCGTCTTTGCCTTGTTGGCCTCTTCCGCAGCCGCAAGCGCCTCTCCGAGCGCCTGGTTTTTGGCCATTGCCTCACGCATTTCGGTGTCAATGACAGTAAGGCCGAGCCCCACTGCATGCACGATATGGTCTTCACGGTTTTCAGCGTGCCGCACACCAGCCATACGAATCATCTCGAAATACTCCCTGCCGTCGCGTTGAGCCAGATAGCGGTAGCAGATGATCATATCTTTCGCCAGCCTCTCACGCACATTCCCAGGTTCGATGAAATTTAGGAAGCCTTCCCTGTAGTTCTCCGCGACAAAGTTATTGGCATACCAGGAAAAACGCTCATAATACGGGAAATGGACGCCTTCCGGCGTCTGATGTTGGTCGGTTGGGTCGGCACGATAGCAAACTGCGTCATTATTGTCAAGATCCACATGATAGACACAACGATAGTCCGACGCAAGGGCCGTAATCATCTTGTCCTGCTGCGCTCTGCGCTTCTGCTGTTCCAGCAGTTCTTCCTGCAAGGCGAGGCGGTCTTCCAGCTCCTTCTGCTTTGCTCGCTGGCTTTCCGCCAGTTCCGCGTTTGCCTTCTCCAGCTCCTTGCGGGCGGTTTCCTTGGTCTGAATCTCTCGTTTTGACCGCTTTGCATCGCGGATAAGGAACACTATGATCAGCGCGGCGACCGCGAGGATTAGGCTTCCGAAAATTGTCATGTTGTCTCGGAGCATATCGGCAAACGAATAGGAATAGAGCTGATCCGTGTAACGGAACGCATTGTTCTGCGCATAGTCCGCTCCCAGCACATTGATTCCTCTGTTGACCAGCTTCAACAGCCCATCGTTGCCGATTTTCACGCCAAAGCAGCGGTCGTCGTCGTGAGTTGTCTGAATAAGGGAGAGGCCGCTGTACTGGCTGTTGCGCAGGAGGGGGTTTGCACGGAGGCCATTCAGCGTCGTACAATCTACCTCCCCATCGCTGACGGCTTTCAGGCATGCGTGAATCGATGGATAAAACGTGATTTTGGCTTTGGGATAATATGTTTTGACAAAGAAAACCTGCATGCGGTTGTTTTCATTAACCGCAAAATTCCGTATGGTGTTTTCGCTGTATTCGCCTTTAAAGACGAGTTCCGTGGCAGCTGCGACCACCGCGCTGGACTGGAAAATGCCACTCTCCTCTGCATAGTACAGTCCGCCGCCGACAGGAAACGCCACGTCGATTCCACCAGTTTCAAGCCCTTTGATCATGTCATCGTACTTGTCAAAACTCATGAAGGAGACCACGACATCTTTGATCCCGAGTTTTTCCAACATGCTGGGGAAGAGGTCCTTGACCAGGCCAGTTACGTTTCCGAATGCATTGGTATCACTATAAGGCAGATAATTGTTCAAATAGCCGACGCACAGCGTCTTGTGTTCTGAGAGCCATCGTTTCTCCGCAGCAGAAAAGGCCCGGCTGGAGATGCTTACAGGGTAGTATTTATTGCGGAGAAAAATGAGATAATTCGGTTCATTCACTGAAAGTTCCGTCTGCGCAATGTTGAGTTTGGCCAGAAGATCGGGCCTTGATATGCTGACGCACAGATAATAATTGGACGCCCCGAAAGTGCAAAGCAACTCCGTGTTTGCTCTTCGGTATGCGCCATCTCCTTCTGCGGCAAGGACATCTATGTCATGCTTGTCAAATGCAGTGAAGAGCGGTTCGTAATCATGATAGACCACTACCTCCGCTTGAATGTCATGTTTCCCCAGAAACTCACGCAAAGAATCTGCCATCGCGCTTGCAAGAACGCCGATTCGCTTGGCTTTCAGTGTCGTCGGATCAACCGTGATTGCTTCGTCAGCATCGTGCTTTATCAAGCTATAGGTTTCATTGCCCATGGGCGAATCAGGATAACCTATGAGCGATTTGCGTTCCTCCTTCCACGCCAGGCCAGCGAGAAAATCTATCTTGCCGTCCAGAAGCATCTGGTAAAGATCGCTGAAATTGCCATAGACATACTCGTAACGCCAACCTGTGTATTCCGAGAGTTTCTGATAATACTCATAGGCGTAGCCAGTTTTGACGGAGCCAGGTTGCGCCCCTTCCTGAAACACCTCGTTTTCATAGTAGCCGACACGGACAGGCTTGCTCTCATTGGCGGCGGAAGCAACTGGGGCAGAACACAAAAAAACGGCCAGCATGCCAATGCACAGCTGCATCGCATAGCGAACCATGGACACACTATTATCCATTTGAATAGCCTTCTTAATACTTCTCATGTCAACTCCGATTCCAATAATAGTATCGACACTTACAACACAACAAACAATTCATAATCTAACCTCCTAATCGATTTTTTCTAATAAGACAATTGCAAAACTATCGCAAAAGCGACAAAATGCAGCACGCGAGGAAGCAATTTTCGGCAACAATAATAACATTTGGCGTTTGAAATCTCGTTTTACATTATTATTGTATTGTAGAAATTAAAAACAGTCATTCCTTTGATTAGTCGTGCCTTTCTATTGAAAAATACGTAACCTTTTTGTTTTCCGCGTGTAATCCATAGGGTACACAACAATGACAAAGGAACAAAGAACATGTCCATAGACCTATCAAAAGTCGATATCTCCATCTACGAGTTCCAACGGATTTCAAAGGGGGACTTCAACGCAGGCGAGGTCAGGCTCGCGGGCGAGAATAAACTTGCTAAAATGAACAACCATGTCCGCCAACGCGAGAAGAACAACGAGGTCATCTCCCATGCCGAGGTGCTCGCGATCAAGGAGGCGCTCATAAAGTCGCTTTCTGCGAACGGAGTGGGCGAAGAAGCCCTCAACAACGTCCGCAAAGAACTCGGCCTTGCACCAAAGAGTCCTGCGGATACAGGCTTGCGCTACCGCAACGTCCTTCCGCTTACCCGCCAGAAGATCCGCGAAATCCTCGACAGAAACGTGGTAGCCATTAACGGCTTTATTCGGGAACAAAACAATCGCATGGCTCAGCAGCAGAACAATCCTGCGGTGGCGCGCCCCCGTCAAAAATGGATGCCGTACATCCGTGCATCGAGCCAAATCTACGGTCCAGGCGGCATGGACACCGACAACGCCAGAGATCGCGACGAAGTCAATGCGGCACGGATAGGGCAGGACGGCCCCAATGTTCATGAACTGAAGGATGTTTTCCATTTTCAGGCAATCGTGGGAGACACAGGCCAGTACGACTACACCACTTTTGAAGAGCGCGAGCAAATCTTAGAGATGGCCAAGGCTCAACTCGACAAACTAATGAAAACTTGCAATTGCATCCCTCGCGATGATGTTCTTGCGACAGCGACGCTCGATTTGCCTAGAGAGCAGAAGGTCACTATGGCGACAGGCATGAGCCAGAAGAAGTTCGCCGAACGTCTGGAGAACATAATTGTCCGCTTCAGTAAGGCGGGGCCGAATCAGATAGAACGAGACCTTGTCATGCAATTCAAGCAACTCACGTCACGCGCTGAAAAGAATACGTTTCTGGCGGGGCTTGCGCAGGAACAAAATGGTGGGTTGAAAGCACGTTCGCTGGCAATCCAATGCCTCATCAGCCGCGGCGTGAACGACTACTCCACGCTTTCGGTGGCGAACCGCCTGAACGTCCAGGATGCAATAACCCTCGCACGAAGCCTTCTCGACATGCCGGCGGATGCCACACCAGAGCAGATACGTGCGAACCAAGATCTGGTACGGTTGAAGGCCAAACAGCCTGTCGTGGTAAACAAAGAGGACAAGGCCTACGTTCCCGCCACGTCGAACTACGAATACAACAAGTACGTGAAGGCTTCCCTGTGCGGCTCCCCCGAGCTCTTGCTGCCTGGGCATAAGCTTCTCGTGGACACGGCGAAGTGGGATGTCCTCCAGCGTCTGGGCGAGACGGCGATGCCAGGCAATATAAAGCCGCAAAATGTAATCATAAACACGTCGATGGCTGGTCTTGGCGAGAGTGACCACAACTGGGAGGAAGTTCGCCTGACAGCAGACGTCCTTCGCGACAGGTATATGACAGCCGCATCCCATGCAGGCACAATGCGCATAGTGAATGCCGAACTTAAAAAGATCATTCAAGTGCAGGGTGGCGACCTGAGCGAGGTCATGCATGCGGTGAATGCCGTGAAGGACCGTCATCCGGAACTGATCCAGAGACTTATGACTTCTCCATCAAGGGCTAATACGAATGCCATCATCAACGAATTCAAGGGAGATCTGGAGAACATGGCCAGGCTCTATTGCAAACTTTACCCACAGATACAACGTGTCAAAGAAGTTGCGCAGCAGACCTTGGCGGACCGTCTTGGCGTAAAAGTCGTAACCCTCCACAAGTTCAATCTAGCCTTTCTCAGTCCACTCATGAATGACACGCTCGCGATGATGGACGACATTCTTGCCGGCAGCAAAACGTTCGCCACGGATGCGGAAATGGAAAAGGCATTCAATCAACTCGCGCTGGACGCCGTCACAGAACGCACAAAGCATTTCGCAGAGGCCGACGGACTCAAACTTGCCAACGGGAGCAACCTTCCAGCGCACATCATCGATGAAATCAAGGAGGAAATCCTTGGCCTCGACAAAGTCAGCGACATCAATCTCGCCCGCCTCGTTCACGACGCACAGGAATTTGACTTGGCCAACCTTGAGGCACTCCTCAAAGCGAAGGCGCCCACAGGGCAGATCATGACCGCAATGAAAAACATCAAGGACACCATGCTGGAACGTGCGGAAGCGATGCTGAATAACCGCCAGGACATCGGTCACGAGGACACCGAAGGCTTGATGTCAATCATGTCCATCGTTTGCGTGCGCCTGCGTCCAGGGCTTGCGAATCTCCTGCGCGAGTTCTTTGAACGGCCCGACGTGAAGGATGAGTTCATGAAAGCCCCAAACGAGCGGGAAGAGGAATTCGAAGGTGTGTGGGCGTTCAACAGATTCTCGTCCAATCCGCAAATCAACGAGAACTTTACGATGCAGGCCGACAGGATCAACACTCTGTTCACGTCGCCGCGTGAGGTCGCCATCTTCAATGCAGCGGGCGGAGCGCGGCGCGCGACGGCTGCTGGCTACCATCCGACAGAGTTGCCCATGCTCGCCAAAGCGTTCGTGCTCTACCAGACCGCGACGGGCTGCTCAAACGACGAGGCGCTCGAAGCCGCCCTCGACCCGTTGAGCGATGCACGCCGCCTCCTGAGTTACGGTGGACGCTTCACGGAGAACGCGGAGAACTACCGCGAGGGACTGCGCCTGATGCCTCTCTTCCGCAACTGGTATCGGGATACAGTCAACGCCGTCAATGGCGGCGACAGGAACCCGCAATCTCCCACCAAACTCAACCTCAAGACACAGTACACTTTGGACGGTACTGCACCTGCCATGGAAAAATTCGTCTTCGAGGAAATCGCCTACAATCCACTTGTCAGGCTGAATTCGGAGAATTCGGAGGAACTCTTCGGCATGGGGAGCAACAAGGCGATGCGCTTCATAGCGCGAGGCTATGCCGAAGCCATAGTAAACACGCTCGAAAACATTCCGCCTGACAAGCGCGGTCTTCTCTACGACGTGTTCGATGTGTTCGATCCTCTGCCGAAGGACCAAAATGAACTTGAGGCAAGGACGGATATCTACCATAAGACCCTTCTCGCCTTGCGCGTCCTCCAGCACTACGACGAAATGGAGGCACTGCGCCTCGAAGGAAATCTCGACCGCGCCCATCTCATCCAGATCCTCTACTCCGATTTCGACATCCAGCCAACGGCCACAAACGCCGAAATCAGTGATATCATCAGCGAGAGACTAGAGCGGGATCCCAATCTCCAGGGACCGCTGAGCCAGCTCCTTGATGATACAGGCGCACCCCTCAACGAATGCCTTGACTCCATCAACAACGGTGCTCCCCGTCCGCCACTGCCCCAGTGGGCTTCTGTATCCAACTGCGATCTTCGGCAACTTGACGGCGCGGCCTCAGGAGGACGCGATTCCTTGTTCGACGACCTGTACCGCCCAGTCTCGCCGATTCGCATATCTGACGAGTCGGAACTGGTCGAGGAACCCAACGTGAAGTTCGTCTTCAACTTCCCGAACAACGAGCAACTCTTCTCGAAGACAAGCCTCCAAAAAGACGATCCCGAGGTAGTCGCTGCCAGCAATGCGATTGCCGACAAAATCAAGACCCTTTGCGGCAATGTACACCAGAAGCAGTTGTCAAGCGTCTATTTCGCCCTCTCGCAAGGCGGGCTGATAAGTAATTGCAGACAGGGCTTCAGGAATTATGACATTTCCTCCGATGAACACATGCCTGTGACCTTCACCCTCTCTAAGGACAACGACACTGGCGCCGTCACGATCACCTACACCCAGCCGACAGGCTTCCCGCTGAACTTCAACTGGACGACGACCGTCGCCCTCGATGGATCCACCACATCCACCCAGATTGTCATCGAGAATCCACCAAACGCTGTACAACAGCAGGGGTAAACCATCACAGTGGGCTCGTCAGCGAGCAAAAGAGGCTGTTGCTTCCTCTCATCGAGGCTTTGCAACAGCCCCTAGAAAAAGAGATGGTGGAGCGCTTGAAGAAATTTTGCACCATCTCTGTTGTCATCCGAAGATGACCACGTTTTTGCCCCCCGCGCCGTTGGATATAATGAAACCTGAATTGTATGCATTGCTATTAAATATCAGTGTATTTTAGCCATAAATATATGCTATTGTGAGAAACTGCAAATTATGTGGATGATGACTGACAATCGTGGAGTGACAAAGGGTGGGAGAAGATTGCAAAAAAATCATGAAACGACATTCAGAGGTTGAAGAGTGGCGAAAGTACTGGACAAGAAGGAACCAGCACAATGGCATGGTTATGGCCTTCACGCAAAACGATCACAGCTCATAAACATATTGGCCATCACCCAAAAACATGTTTGAAATCGAGTGGATTGTCATTATAGTATAGATGTTGATAGATGGTGGTTATCACCGATTTTGGGGAGTTTTGGATAAAACTGCAGAGACCTTCTCCGAAAAAGGGAAGCTATGCGAGCTTCACGAACAATTTCTTTGAAGTGCTAATCAAGGACAAGAACCATGCGTAATGATTCAACGGCTGAACGGGACCGTTGTTAAAACACAGCTGGTTCGACTACCATCGGCAACCTCGTATGTAGTATATTGTATGTCAAACCTGTTGGAATGGCGGGAATATTCAAAGGAGACTATCATGTGTTTTGAAGATATTGTAGCGATTCTTGGACGTACCTTCGGCCTTGAGATGAAGGTCGTACAGGATACAACCGTTTTCGATGTGGTCAGCGAGGATGGCGGCACGAAAGTGCAGGTCCTCGTCCAAGACGCAAGCGAGCGTAAACTCGTGTTGATGTCGGCTGACTTGGGCGAGCCGCCGCCGTCAGGCGGCGAAAGGCTATACCGCACAATGCTGGAGGCCAACAATCTCTTTGCAGGAACGGCAGGCGCGACTCTCGCCATTGACGCCGCAACCGGACATTTCCGCCTCCAGAAATATGAGTCGCCGGACGAACTCGCCTACGACACCAAAACGAAGATTGAATCGTTTATTGAAACAGCTCTATTCTGGAGCCGCGCGATAGCGGATTTCCGTCCGTCGGACGAAGAGTCGGAAACCTTTTCTGGGGATTTCCACATGATGCACGTGTAACATTTTCAGGTTTCGCGTGTATTCAATGTAATAGGACATTATAGAAAGGAAATGTGAAATGGCTATAAACCTCAGCAAATTGAACATATCGTTGGACAAATTCAACGCAGAATCCAGCGGCACGTACAACATCGGCCATATAAAGCTCAGTTCAAACGGCAAAAGTGTTTACCGCACTAACAACCACAAGACGTGGACGATCTTCAACAATACCGAGATAAGTTCCGAGGAGGCCGTGGCGGTCAAATTCGCGTTTTGCAACGCGCTCAAGAAAGAGGGCCTGTCACAGGAGGCGATCGACGCGGTCAAGGCAAAACTTGCCATTCCAGGCAACGCGCTCGACGCATTAAAGGCCGGCAACATAAAGCCGCTTACTGCTGCGGAGGTGCGCGAAGTCATAGACCAGTACGCAGAGCAGATCAATAATAAGAGGGCATCCAAGAAGAGGGCACCCGCTTCGAAAGGGACGCACGGTGTGAAATCGTTGAAGACGAGTGACGAACTGTACAGGGGCGTTGGCAAGAAAGAGCTGGATAACACCGCAGCGACGCGCGACGAGATCAACG
>JAEEGL013052681.1_pt1 | contig 10050 bp, 8 predicted proteins | sample 9134231 | NCBI WGS metagenome assembly JAEEGL01 (sample SAMN16246548, study PRJNA631951) | gut metagenome | biome: gut microbiome; feature: rumen; material: fiber-attached | host: Bos | place: Iran: Karaj | collected 2018-10 | reverse complement strand
CGACCGTTCTTCCGCTTTATAAAGGCGACTTCGTTTTTTCCGATTTCTCTTCTTCCGCCTCCGGCTGGGAAGCCTGGAAAAATGTCATCTCTCTCGAATACGGGCAGAACATGCTCGACCGCGAGGACCTTCTCGTCTTCGACCTTTCGGGCGAGGGCGGGATCCGCAGGACGTACGGCCTCCCGGCCGATCTCTCCCCCTGCCGCTATTATACGCTCGAATTCCGCATCGTCTCTCTCCCGGCCGGCCTTGACCGGGTCGGGGTAGCCCTCTCCTTTTTCTCGGGCGGAGATGAGGCCGTGTTCAGCGGCGAAGCCCTGCTCGGGAGCTGGCAGCGGATCGTCTGCGATCTCTCCCTCTGCGGGGAGGATTTCGCGCTTTCGCAGGTCAGGAAGATCACTCTCTCCGTCGCTTCCGCCGGCGGGACCGATATCGGCGAACCGCTCGCTGTCATCGGCGACGTCCGTCTTCTCTCCGAAACGATGAACGGAGAGGAACTCTCGTCCTTCTTCGCCCCCGGGGAAAAGACAGAACCTCTTCCGTTTTTCTCGCGGCAAAACCTGCCGCTCGTATACGGACTGTCCGCGCTTGCCGCGATCGCTCTCCTTTGGCTGATCGTCAGGGCGGTCGGGAGAAGAAAGGAAAAATCAGAATGAACGGCGCCGCCTATCTGATCTCTTTTTTGAAAAGCAAAGGCGTGGATACCGTTTTCGGGTATCCGGGCGCCACGCTGCTCGAAGTATACCGGCAGCTCGAGACCTCCGGCATCCGCCACGTTTTGATGCGGCACGAGCAGGGATGCGTCCACGCCGCGTGCGGCTACGCCCGCGCCTCGGGAAAAGTGGGGGTATGTATCGCGACCTCCGGCCCGGGCGCGACCAATCTCGTCACCGGCGTCGCGGACGCGTCTCTGGACAGCGTCCCCCTCTTCGTCGTCACCGGGCAGGTCTCTTCGGCCAACATCGGCAGAGACGCCTTCCAGGAGGCGGATATCATGGGGATCACCATCCCGGTCACCAAGCATAATTTTCTCGTCAAAACGCCCGAACGTCTCCCCGGATGTCTTGAGGAGGGCTGGAACATCGCCGATTCGGGGCGAAAAGGCCCGGTGCTGGTCGATATCACGCGGGACGTGCTCGAAGGAGAGGGAGAATTCCGTCAGCCGGGCGCGGTCGTCTACCCGCGCACCCGCGAAAACGCCTTTCTTCTCTCCTCGGCGCTTTCCGACCTGAAAAACGAGTTGAAGTCTTCCGAAAGACCGGTCCTGCTCGCGGGGGGCGGCGTTCTCAACGGGAGCGGGCTTGAAGACATGTACCGCTTCCTGCAAAAATACAAGATCCCGCTGGTCACCACGCTGATGGCGAAGGGCGTCCTCCCGCCCGAGGGCGTGTCGCACCTCGGCATGGCGGGGCTTTTCGGACGCGACGAGGCGAACCGCGCGCTGGAAGCCGCGGATCTTGTCATCGCCTCCGGCGTCCGGTTTTCCGACAGGACGATCCCGGATTTCCGCGCTTTCTCCGAGAACCGCAGGATCTTCCACAACGACATCGATCAGGCCGAGATCGGCAAGAATGTCCGGGCGGACGGCGCCGCCGTCTGCGACTCGGGCATCTTCTTCCGCGCTCTCAACGGGGAGGAGCTCCTTCCCGCCCCTTTCCCCTGGGAGGGATGGGAAAAAGCGCTCCGTCCGGCGCCTCCCGAAAAGATCATTTTCCCCGAAGACCGCCTTTCCTGCCGCGAGATACTCTTTCTCATCAACAAGGCCGGAAAAGAACTGGGCGGGACGATCTACGTTGCCGACGTGGGCGATCACCAGATGAGCGCCGTCCGCGAGATAGAGAACCCGTCGCCCCGCGGTTTCATCACCAGCGGCGGGCTCGGGGCGATGGGCTTCGCGCTCCCCGCCGCGATCGGGGTCTCGCTTTCGGGAAGGGAAGAAGAACGCGTCGTCGCGCTTTGCGGCGACGGGGGATTTCAGATGACCGTGCAGGAGATGGCGTCTCTGAAAGAGGCGAAAAAGCCGGTCAAGATCTTCGTTTTCGACAACGGTGAACTCGGTATGATCGAAAAAATGCAAAAAAAACGTTACGGGCGAAGCGGGTTCGGGAGTATCCTTGAGAACAATCCCGATTTTGCCCTTCTCGCCAAAGCGTACGGGGTCGCTTCTCTGAGGCTCGACGTCTCCTCCCGTCCGCGTTTGGAAAAAGAGATCACCTCCGTTCTCTCTTCGGGGGAGACCGTGCTTGTGCATTGCGTCACGTCCGGCGAATACAGAACGCGGGAGGGGAATGACATTGGCGGATAAAACCAACGCCGTGCGGATCCTTGAAAGCAAAAAGATCCGCTTCACGGCCAGAACGTACACAGGGGCGGTCAGCGGGGTCGATGTCGCCTCCGCCTTGGGCGTCGACGCGAGACGCGTCTTCAAAACGCTCGTCACCGAAGGAAAAAGCCGGGAGCACTACGTCTTCGTCATCCCGGTCGCCGAAGAGCTCGATCTGAAAAAGGCCGCCGCCTTGACCGGGGAAAAAAGCGTCGAGATGCTCAGATCCAAAGAACTGCTCCCGCTCACGGGTTACGTGCACGGCGGATGTTCCCCGATCGGCATGAAAAAAACCTTCCGCACTTTTTTCCATACGACCGCGCGTGATTTTGAAACGATCTGTTTCAGCGGCGGGCGGATCGGTCTGCAGGTCGAGGTCTCTCTGAACGACCTTTCCCCCGTTCTCGATCTCGCCGTCGCCGACCTGATCCGGTAAGGAGGAGCTGATTTGACCGATCTCACCTATACCGAGGACCCGCGGAAAGCGGCTCCCTTCCGCGCCGCCTACAGAGACGGGATCCTTTCCTACGCGGAAGAGCGGCGGAAAGCCGTCGACCTTTCGCGGGAGCGCGCCCTGTCTCCGCAAAAAATGGAAAGAGAGAGAGAGACCTACCGCAAAAAACTGGTCTCTCTGCTCGGGAGTCCGCTGGATGCCTACGAGCCGCTCGTTTGCCCCTACCGCCTCTTTTTCCTGTCGGGGACGGAGGAGGTCGAACTCTACCGCGTCGAAGTGCGTATGCCGGAAAAAATCCCTTTCTCGGGCCTCCTCTTTCTTCCGCCCGGCCGCGGGAAATGCCCTCTCGTTTTCGCCATGCACGGGATGGAGGGCACGCCCGAACTGCCGGCGGACCTCTATACCCCGAACAGTTACTCCCACATGTGCAAACGCCTTCTCCGGAACGGGGCGGCGGTCTTCGCCCCCCAGACCCTGATGTGGGACCCGAAGCGTTTCGGCGCTCCCTGCGACCGCAGGGAGATCGACGCCAAACTGCGCATGACCGGCGTCTCGATCAATTCGCTCGAACTGCTTTTTCTGCGGCGGACGATCGACACCTTCCTTTCGCAGGAACGGATCGACGGGCAAAAGATCGGCGTGTGCGGGATCTCCTACGGCGCCTATTTCGCACTGACGCTGGCGGCGGTCGATACGCGCGTCAAGTCGGTCTATTCCTCCTGCTTTTTCAACGACCGCTTTTCCTATCCGCGCATCGAAATGGTCTATCCGGGTCTGTACGCCCTCTTCGGCGACGCCGAGACCGCCTCTCTCGTCTGCCCCAGGCACCTTTACATCGAGGCCGGGGAGCACGACTGTTTCTTTTCGCCGGGAAGCGCGGAAAAAGAATACGAAAAACTGCTCGCTTTTTACGAAGAAGCGGGGAAAAAAGACGCCCTCCGTTTCCGGATCCATCCGGGCGGGCACAAACTCTCCGACACGGATGAGGGGATGGATTTCTTCTTCTCCGGTCTGCTGAATGAATGACGATCAGAAAGGCGAACGTTTATGAACAAACAACCGGTTTTCGACGCTTTGAGCGGACTCGTCTCCCGCACCCCGCTCCTTGAGATCTCCTATACCTATCGCGGCAGACCGGGCAGGGTCTACGCGAAAGCAGAATACTTCAACCTGACCGGCAGCATCAAGGACCGCGTCGCCCTCCACATGCTGCGGCAGGCGTATTCCAAAGGCGAGATCCGCGAAGGGGACGTCATTTGCGAAGCGACCAGCGGAAACACGGGGATCAGTTTCTCCGCCATCGGCTCGGCGCTCGGTCACAAGGTCATCATTTATATGCCCGACTGGATGACGCGCGAACGCATCCGCATCATGGAAAGTTTCGGCACAGAGGTCCGCCTCGTTTCGCGCGAGGAGGGCGGCTTCCTCGGCTCGATCGAACGGACCGAACAGACCGCGAAAGAGGGCGGCGTCTGGCTTCCCAGGCAATTCTCCAATCCCGAGAACACCCGCGCCCACTATCTGGACACCGCCCCCGAGCTTCTTTCCCAGCTCGAAGCGTGGGGCGTCCGTCCCGACGGTTTCGTGGCCGGCGTCGGAACGGGCGGCACCTGTATGGGGATCGGCCGGCGGCTGCGCGAGGATGACCCCTCCTGCAAAGTCTACCCGCTGGAGCCTTTGAATTCCCCCACCCTCTCCACCGGGAAAAAGTCCGGCACGCACCGCATTTTCGGGATCTCCGACGAATTCGTCCCCGACCTCGTCCGTCTGGAGGAACTCGACGGCGTCGTCGGCGTGGACGACGGGGACTCGATCGTCATGGCGCGTATGCTCGCCTCGGAATTCGGCATAGGGGTCGGCGTTTCCTCGGGCGCCAATTTTCTCGGCGCCGTCCTGGCCGGTGAAAAACTCGGGCCCGGCGCGAACCTTGTCACCGTTTTCGCGGACGACAACAAAAAATACCTCTCCACCGACTATTCCGATCCGGTCGTAGTCAAAGAGAACTATTTGACAAAAGACATCCGCCTGACGGGCTTCCGCTCGCGGCGGTAAGCGGAGGAAAAAGGCGTGAAGTTCAAAGATCTGCCCTATTCCCGTCCCGACCCGGACCGGATCCGGACGGATTACGAAGCCGTAAACAAAGCCGTCTCCGCGGCGAAAAGCGGGGAAGAGCTGGTCGAGTGCGTTCACAGGCACGAAAAGATCCTTTCGCGTTACCGCACCTCGGCCGCGCTCGCCGCGATCCGCCACTCGCTCAACACGTCGGACGCGTTTTATAAAAGCGAGAACGATTTTTTTGACGAATACGCCCCTCTCTTCGACGAAAGCGTCAACGCTTTTTACGATGCTCTGCTCCGGAGCCCTTTCCGCGCCGGGGCCGAAAAGATCTGCGGCAGAACGCTCTTTCAGGTCATCGAGACCGAAAGAAAATGCTTTTCCCCGAAGATCATCCCGCTCCTGCAGGAAGAAAACGCGCTCGAAAGCCGCTATCAGGACCTGATCGCCGGCGCCCGGATCCTTTTCGACGGAAAAGAACTTAACGTGCCCCTTCTGGCGCCTTATAAAGTTTCCCCCGACCGCGCTACGCGGAAAGCCGCCCTCGAAGCGGAGGGACTTTTCTATTGTTCGATCGGGGCGGAACTGGACGCGATCTTCGCGCAAATGGTCTCCGTGCGGACAAAGATCGCGCACAGTCTCGGCTTTTCCTCCTTCACGGACCTCGGTTATCTCCGCATGGGCAGATTTTCCTACGGCAGGGAGGAGGTCGGTCTCTTCCGCCGCTCGGTCAGGGAAAACGTCACCCCGGCCGTCTGCCGGCTCAAAAAAAGACAAAGCGCGATCAACGGCGTGCCGGACATGAAGATGTACGACGATCTCTTCCTCTTCCCCGACGGGAACGCCAGACCGCTCGGCGGCGCGGCGGATATCCTGTCGGCCGGGAAAAAGATGTATACGTCTCTGTCCCCCGAATGCGCTTCTTTCATCGACGCCCTTTATTCCGGCGAGATGCTCGACGTCGAGGCCAGAGCGGGAAAAGCGACCGGCGGGTACTGCGAAAGTCTCCCCGACTACGGGACGACTTTCATTTTCTCGAACTTTAACGGCACGGAGGACGACGTCAACGTCCTGACGCACGAGGCGGGGCATGCCTTCGCCGACTATATGGTCAGGGATTTCCCGTTCCTCGAGACGGCCTCTCCCACCATGGAGGGGTGCGAAACGCACTCCATGTCCATGGAGTTTTTCGCCTGGCGGTATTTGAAGGACTTCTACGGTCCCGGCGCGCGCAAAGCGGCCTATTCGCATCTCTCCGACGCGCTCGCTTTTCTTCCCTACGGCTGTATGGTGGACGAATTCCAGCACATGGTTTACGATTCCCCCTCTCTTACACCGAAAGAAAGGCACGGGGTATGGGAAGAACTCGAAAATACCTACCGTCCCTACCTTGACCGGAAGGGGATCCCTTTTTACGGGGAGGGCAGGGGCTGGCAGCGTCAGCTCCACGTCTATATGCACCCCTTTTACTACGTCGATTACTGTCTGGCGCAGACCGCGGCGCTCTCTTTCTGGGCGGACTCGATGAAAGACTATCCCGCCGCCTTCTCCCGTTATATGACCTTTGTCAAAGCGGGCGGCAGTCTCGGGTTTCCCGGGCTCTGCAAGGCCGCCGGGATACGCTCGCCTTTTGAGGAAGGCGCTCTCCCCGCCGTCCTTTCGGCGGCGGAAAAATGGTTTTCCGAAAACGACCCGGTGTCCTTTTCCTCCCCGGAAGGGATCGAGTCCGCGGGATAAGCGAAAAACAGTGAAGGGAGGGAGAACGTCCGGAATGAAAAAAACGGGGATCCTCGCCTTTTTTCTCGCTCTCCTCTTTCTGCTCCCCCCTCTTTCGGCCGGCGCGGTCTTTTATCCCGAAAAAAACTGCGATCTGCTGATCCTGCTCTACCATGACCTTGTGGAGGAGGAAACGTCGGCGTCCTCCAACCCGCTCTATGCCACCACCCCGCGGAAGTTCGAGGAGGATCTGAAAGTCCTTCTATCGAGTGGGAGGCTCCCCCTCAGTCTTGAGGACTATGCTTCGGGCTGCTATCGGGCGGGCGGACGGTATTTCGCCGTCACCTTCGACGACGGTTATCTGTCGAATTACCGGTTCGCCTACCCGGTCCTGAAAAAATACGGGATCCCCGGCGCGGTCTTCGCCGTCGTTTCGACGGTGGGGCGAAGCAACCACTTCAAATACTATCAGGCCGACGAGATGAACGACCTTGTCAAAGTCTATTCCCATTCATTCGGCCATCTCGATCTGGCGTCGCTCGACAGTGAGGAACTGAAAAAAGACCTCACTCTGTCTTTCGAGACCCTCGAAAAAAAACTCGCTTCCCCCGGCGGAAGATTCCTTGCCTATCCGGGCGGGTCCTATTCCGTGGAAACGGTCGGCGTCGCGCGCGCCTGCGGCGCCGCGCTCCAGTTCGTGCAGGACGGCTCGCTCCTGACGGCTTCCGATCTGCTGACGCGGGTCATGGTCTATTACGGGAGCGATATGCGGAAGATCGTCGAAACGCACGATTTCTCCCGGCCGGTCTCCCTTCGCCTTCTCCGTCCGGAGAGTGCCGCCGGGGCGAAGGGAAGGATCGGGGCGATATAACAATTTACAAAAAAGTTAATTTTTGTTTTGTTTCAAAAATGTGACAAACCGTTGACAACAGAAAAAAAAAGTGGTATACTCCATTGTAAGTATTTTGGAGGGATATGAGCTCATCCCGTTTTGACACGAACGGATATTACGCGATATGAAAAATTCAAAGAAAAACGTCGGCTGGCTCATCGCCGCGGCAGTTCTTGCCATCGCGGCGGTCCTGCTTCTGATCTACGTCGTTGTACGTACCGCGCAGTCCGACAGAGCGGGCGGGCGCAATTCCGAGATCAATAGCATCGCGCACGGTTCTCAGGCCGAAACGGATCCTTCGCCTGTCACTGTCGAGACCGATCTGCCAGAAACAACCGCTTCGGCCGATCCTCCCGTCACCGCTCCTCCCGTTTCGAGCGACGTTCCCCCCGAAACCACCCTTGCTCCGGAGACCTCCGCCAGGCCCGTCGAAACGACCGGCGCGCCCGAAACGACGGCTCCTCCTCCGGAAACGACTGTCCCGCCCGTAACGGAAGCGCCCCCGCAAACCACCGCGGCTCCCGAAACGACGGCTTCTCCGGTCACGACTTCTCCTCCTTCCCCGGACGGGATCCCCGCGGAGTTTTTTGAAACCATCAATTTCGCGGCTCTTCAAGCGATCAATCCCGACGTTTACGCCTGGATCTCCATCCCCGGGACTTCGGTCGATTATCCGGTCCTTTGCCGGCGGGAGGGCGACGATCCCGACAATCCCTACTACCTCAAGCACGACATCGACGGCAACTCGGACGGAACGGCGGCGCACAGCGCCATCTTCTCCGAAAATTTCAACAGCGCCGATTTCACCGATTTCCTCACCGTCATCTACGGTCACGCGATGCGCGACGGATCGATGTTCGCGGATCTGCTCAACTACCGCGACAGAGATTTTTTTGAAAAATACCCCTGGATCATTGTGTACACCCCGGAAAAAACGCTGATCTACAAAGTTTTTTCCGCCTGTAAATTTGACGAGCGCCACCTTCTCCGCAATTACGACTGGACTTCTCTGGTCAACCGCGTCGGCTATTATCCCTGGCTCAAAAACACGTTCAAGGATATGAATTCCAATTTCGCTAACGTCACCGTCGGCATCTCCGACAGGATCCTCGCGCTCTCCTGCTGCACGTTCGTCGAGGGGAACCGTTTCCTTGTCCAGGGGCTGCTTGTCGAAGAAAGGTGACCGGCCTTGAAAAAAGTCGCGAAGATCATCGCCGTCATACTCGCCGTTCTCCTTGTCTGTCTGCTCGCTCTTGTCTCCGCGTTTTTCATAATGCGGGAAAAAGGCAGGCGGGAGATCGTGACCCCGGGCGTCAAACCGAATCTCCCTTCTTTCCCCTTTGAAGACGACGATCCCTTTCCGCCGGAAACGACAGGGGGACCCGGAGCCGACAGCGGGGAAGATACCCCTTCTACGACCGGGCCGGAAGATACCGCTCCCGTCCCCGACGATCCCGAAAGTCAGCCGCAAACGACCTCTCCGCCCTCGACCGAAAAAAAACCTCCCGTCACGACGGCCCCTCCTTCGACGTCCTCTCTCCCGGTCAACGCCGACGTCTATTATAAAGGAAAAGGGTATAACTACATCGACACGCTCGTCAACGTCCTCTTCATCGGCGTGGACAAAAACTCGACCGACGAAGGCAGAAACCAGGCCGACTCGCTCTTTCTTGTTTCGATCGGCGAAGGGGAAAAAGAAGTCCGCGTCATCGGCGTCTCCCGCAACACCATCGCCACCATTTCCAAGTTGAACGCCTCCGGGCAAATGGTCATGAAGACCGAAACGCAGATTTGTCTGGCGTACGGGTACGGGGATACCGAAAAGAAGTGTTCCGAGCTCACCGTCGACGCCGTCTCGCAGCTCTTCTACGGTTTGCCTATCCAGGGCTACTACACGATCTATATGGACGAGATCGCGGACGTCGTCGACTACGTCGGCGGCGTGGACGTCACCGTCACCGGAGACGTCGCCGGGCGGATGCCCGGGTGGGACGCCGGAAAAAAGATCACCCTCAACGGCGAAAACGCCCTGACCTATCTCCGTTACCGCGATATGTACCAAACGGGCGGCAACGAACAGCGCTTCGCGCGGCAAAGGGGTTTCCTTTCCGGTTTTCTCACGGCCGCCAAAGCGAAGTTCAAGACCGATCCCTCGATGCCGCTGAACGTCTTCCGTATGCTCTCAAACCGGTCGACCACCAACATCGGGTCGGACAGCGCCGTTTATCTCGCCACGCTCGTTCTGAACGCCTCTCTCGGCTCGATACAGACCGTTCAGGGGGACCTCGGTACTCTGTTCGGACGGGACGCGCTCTTTATCAACGAAAGAGCTCTTTATGAATTGATCATAAAAAATTATTATAAACAAATCTCATAACCATGAGGAAAGGATGCATCACAATGAAAAAACTCGCAGTATCTCTCATCTCACTCGCGCTGGTTCTCCTGATGGCCGTTCCCGCTTTCGCGGCCGCCCCCATCGTCAGCCCCGTCAACGAAGGGCTTATCGACGACGCTTACACGATCGCCAATGATTCCTACGCCGTGGGCGAAAACAACTCCCGCGAATCCCTTTCCGCCGGCGCTCTCTCCGTCGATGAGGAACGCATG
>JAEEGL012997062.1_pt1 | contig 10050 bp, 9 predicted proteins | sample 9134231 | NCBI WGS metagenome assembly JAEEGL01 (sample SAMN16246548, study PRJNA631951) | gut metagenome | biome: gut microbiome; feature: rumen; material: fiber-attached | host: Bos | place: Iran: Karaj | collected 2018-10 | reverse complement strand
TTCCAGACTGATGAACGCAAAGCCATCTTGAAGGCTGCCCGCATCCAGAACTAGAATCTGGTGGGCATCGGCAACTGCATCCTCGGCTAGACCGCGGGCGAGGATCCCGAGGCTAAGCCACGTAAGGACAACTACGTCTATTGGATTAAATGATGCTTCGGAGGGTGTGAGACTTGAAAACCGTTTCCACCGCTTCCTCGTATTCTTTTAGCGCATTGATTTTCTTAATTTTGCGCCAGATGTCTTGTGGCTCGTCGAAAGAATACATCAGATACGACCATAATTCCTTCATGCGCCCCAACACTTTGGGACTGCCTCCCGCATGGTGCAGACGGTCTTCATATAGGTCAAGGACATAATTGTGTAGGCGTTCCGTCTGTCGCTTCGCGTCATTGCGAGGAGGAACGACGAAGCAATCCAGAGTTTTGATGTCCTCCGCCAAAAATGGATTGGCCAGAAGGCCACGTCCCAGCATATAGCCTTTAAGCATAGGGGATTGCGGGTCTTTGCCCGCAATGACACTATTGGGTGACGTCTCTTCTATGGGTGTCATTGCGGGCTTGACCCGCAATCCCCCACATGATAGGGACTCTATAACTCCCTGAATCCTTTCAAAACTCTCCACCGAAACGATATCCCCGTTATACACCAGCGGCGCATTAATAAAAGGTATTAATGCCTTGAAGCGCGCAACGTCGGCTTCGCCCTTGTAGAGCTGCTTCCCGATGCGTGGATGGATAATCAGCTCGCTCAAGGGAAACTTGTTGAAAATCGGGACGATAGCCTCGATTTCCTTAGGGTCGAAATACCCCAAGCGGCATTTTACGCTAAATTGGATGTCGATTTCCTCAAAAACCCGTTCCAGCATCGCTTCCACCTTGTCGGGATAGGGGAGAAGGCCTGAACCGCGTTTTTTGTTGGCCACCCTTGGGAAGGGGCAGCCCATGTTGAGGTTGATTTCCTTGTAGCCTAATTCTTTGCACTGTTTGGCGAAACGCAGAATTTCCTCCGCATCAGTGCTGAGGATTTGGGGTGTCAGCGTGTCCACGTCGTTGCAGCGTGGGTCGATTTCCTCGCCCTGCAGGTTCTTGGCGTTTTCTTCTTTGTGGATGCCGGTGAAGAAGGGCGTGTAGAACTTGTCGATGCCCCCGAAATGCCGCTTGAACACATTGCGGAACGGTGCGTCAGTGATGCCCTGGAAAGGGCCTAAGGAAAGCTGCACCTCGCTCATTTCTTTTTGCGCTGGGCGGTTTTCTTGGCAGGTTTCTCTCCCGACCTGTTCCATTTGATGAGGCTCACGGCGCCCCAGGTAAGCAGCGAAACCAGGGTGAGATATACCGCGATTCGGCTGAGGTAGTCGCCGTGCTGGGCATAGAAGGTCACTTTGTCGTTGGCTTTCAAGGTCTCACGGATGGCGTCGGGCACCCAGTAATGGGTTTGTTGCAATACGTCGCCGCGCTGGTTGATGAAGCCTGAGCGTCCGGTGTTGGCGGAACGTGCGATGCAACGGCGGCATTCGATGGCGCGAAGCTTCGAGAATTCGAAATGCTGGCGATAGCCGGGCGTGTGGCCCCACCAGCCGTCGTTGGTGATCACAAAAATCAGGTCGGCGCCTTTCTTGCAGAAGGAGCTGACGTATTCGCCAAAGGCCGACTCGTAGCAGATCGGCACTGCCACCTTGTGACCATCAAAGGACAAGACTTTTGATTCGGGGTCGGTCTTCAAGGTGCCACGAGCGATGCCCATGGTGAGGCTGAAGTTGCGCAAGAAGCCCATCCACTTGGGGATGGCTTCCACGGCCGGCGTGAGCTGCGACTTGTTGCGGTGCTGCAAGCCATTGCCGTCGATGAGCAGGGCTGAGTTGTGGCAATAGTAGTATTTGTCGGAGTCGCCGATTTGTCGTGCCGGGAAGTCGTCTTCCATGCCTTTGGGCACCCATTCGAAGGTGGTGCCGCCGATGACGAAGGCCATCTGAGGGAAGCGCCTCACATAGTCGCGCAAGGTATTGAGGGCCTTTGCTTTGTCCGTTTCATGCAGCCAGATGCCTTCCTGGATGGCCGACTCGCTGCTCACCACAAAACGCGTCTGGGGTGTGACCAAAGGCAGTGAGAGATTGATGTTGTTTTGAATCACTTGGTCGTAGAATTGGCTGTCGAACTGCTCGTTCCAGGGGTCGCAGTTTTGTTGCACGACGATGACTTCCGTGTCGGTGCCTTGGTCTTCGTAATGTTTGTAAATAGATGTGCTGACTAAAATGGGCACAATGAGAATGACTGCTTCAAGCCCGATGCTGACCAGTATAGGCTTTGTCTTTCTCAATTGGAAAAACTGGATGATGTTGGCAATCAGTATATTGACAAGCAAAATCCACAGCGTTCCTCCGACCAAGCCCGTGTATTCGTACCACTGCACCCAGCTGACGGTGCTCGAAAAGACGCCGCCCAGATTGAGCCAAGGCCATTTGATGGACCAGTGGTAGGTGAGGTATTCGAAGGCCAGCCAGTAGGGGATGAGGAAGAAATTACCCCAAGGGTTGTTGCACACTTTCTTCTTCGTGAAGTGGAACACGATGAAGACGGTGGCCATGAAAAGTGCGTTCAGGATCCATGCCAGGATGGCAGCAGGTGTGGCGTTCCACACCCACCAGGTCGTAACGGTGTTCCAAATCAGGAAGGCGAGGAAAGAGAGCCAAAACAACCTGCCTCTTTCGCCCTGTGCGACGCGGTTTTCCAATAACAGCAGAGGAACAAAGCCGATGAAGGCCAACGAAGCAATACCCCAAGTGGGCCAGGCTGCCGCGAGCAGCCCCCCGCTAAGGACAGACAATATTATGTTACGTAGCCGTTTCCCTTTGTTTTGGCGAACAGCGGTCGTGTCGTATGTTTTTTTCTTTGCCATATCTTTTCCAAAAATCCGTGCAAAAATAATGAAAATCTTTTTTTCCGCTTTTATGCCAATAAATTAACAAAACAATAAATCAACAATCAACAATAATTTCTATCTTTGCACAAATTTTAATCCGATGAAAAAAACGTATCGAGTAGCAGGTCACAAGTTCGCTGTTGTCATGCCTGACAATGACGTGACTTGGAATGAGACGGGTCCATACGAACCGTTTGTTTGCGAGGATGCCGACGACTGCCTCTTTACGGCTGAATTGTTGGAAGCCATGCCTGACACCTCCGACAAACAGAAAGTCACGGTGAGTTGCGAAGGGCCCGATATGCCCCGTATCGAGCTATACGAATGGCGAGGCCAATGGCTGATGGAATTGGCGCCTCTGCTGGAAGCGCCGGTAAGGGCATATCTCATGACCGACAAGGCTTTCCATGAGGCTAAGTTCCGGATTTTGGGCAGCACTAGGTTCTCTTTTGGCACGGTGATGATGCTCATGTTCGCCTTTGCCACGGCACGCAAAAACACCTTGTTGATGCATGCCTCTGTGACGATGAAAGAGGGCAAAGGCTATGTGTTCTTGGGCAAGAGCGGCACGGGTAAGAGCACGCATAGCCAGTTGTGGATCAATAGTATAGAAGGCTGTTTCCTGTTGAATGATGACAACCCGGTGATGCGTGTCATGGAGAATGGCGAAGTTCATGTTTTCGGTTCTCCTTGGAGCGGCAAGACCCCGTGCTACCATAATGTCGAGGTGTCGGTGGGTGCCGTTGTTAACCTGCATCAAGCCAAGAAGAATGCCATTCGTAGGATGTCGCTGGTGGAGGCTTATGCGGCCATGTACGTCTCCTTCTCGGGTTATCGTTTCATCAAGGAGATGGCCGACGGACTTCACTCCACCAACGAAAAGGTGGTTAGCACGGTGCCGTGCTATGCTTTGGATTGCTTGCCCAATGCCGAGGCGGCTTGGCTTTGCTATAAAACCGTTTCGCAGTGATGGAACAAGAAGAGACCTTGGTCTACAGGGGTTTGGATGCTTTAAAAGAGAGCAAAGTGGTTTCTCTTGTCCCACAAGGCATCAGCATGTTGCCTTTTATCAAAGGGGGCGAGGATCAGGTGTATCTGCTGAAGAAAGACAAGGTGGAGGTGGGCGACATTGTGTTGGTGGAATATCATGGCAAGCATATCTTGCATCGTGTGTATGCCATCGATGGTGAGCAACTCATCTTGATGGGCGACGGCAACTTGGAAGGCGCCGAACGGGTCGCGAAGGATGAGGTGATGGGCACGGCAGTTGAAATCGTTCATGGCGGCTGCCGACGCAAGCCCAAGAAAGCCTGGCTGTGGCGACATCTCTTGCCCATTAGGAGATACTTGTTGAAAATACATAGAAAACTTAGTTAGCAGTTGATCGGTTAAATCTTTGAATCTTAAATCTTTAAATCTTTGAAACGTTGAATCTACGATATAAAGAAAACGAAAAAAGGCTATAGATTGCGCCAGTTGGGCACAGAATACATCCTTGTCGCCGAGGGACTCGAAGCCATGAATGCCAACCAGATGATTTCGATGAATGAGACGGCGGCTTTCCTTTGGGAAGCGGTGGAAGGCAAGACGTTTGACGCCGAGGCGTTGGCTACACTCCTTGTGGATGAATATGGCATATCTATGGAGATGGCCGAAAAAGACGTCAAGCCTTTGCTGGAGACCTGGACAAAGGCGGGCGTTATCACGGATTAATTGTTGTAGAGACGGTGTGACACCGTCTCTGCCAATAAACGCCATACATTTATTAATTAATATGACCCCTTCCGAAACCCAATATTTTGCCCTGCTTCGTTCCGCCTTGTGGGACACGCCTGTCGCCATCGCCGGCCCCGTTGATTGGAACGGCGTAATGGAGCTGGCCAAGCACCATTCTAACCAGGTTCTAGTGTGTGGTGTGGCTTCACAAATGACGGGCGACAACCGTCCTGCAGCTGACTTGCTCGGCCAGATGCAGGCGGCGATGCGTGGCAACCTGCTGAGTCAGATGCGGCTGAAGCAGATTTTATCGTCGGCGGTGGGGCTGCTGCGGCAGCACGACATCGAGCCGGTGCTGCTCAAGGGATTCGGTTTGGCCATGCTATATCCCAATCCCAATCTTAGGCAGTTTGGCGACATTGACCTTTATGTGGGTCTCGATCATTTCCATGAAGCCTGTCGGTTGTTGCGTACCTTGCCGGGTGGCTACAACTGGGGAGAGGAGGTTGACTCCGGACATCAATACAATATCGAGTTTGGCAACTATCCGATGGAGATCCACCGTGTGAGTGCCGACGTGAGCGACGTCAAGACGGCTGAGGTCTATGCCGCCATCGAGCGTGACGGGCTTCGTGGTGATATCCAACGTGTCGAATTGGATGGGCTTGATGTCACTATCCCGTCCAAGGAGTTCGTGGTGTTTTTCACCTTCTTCCATGCTTGGCACCATTTCCTGACCTCGGGTGTGGGATGGAGGCAAATCTCCGATGTAGCCATGGCCTTGCATGCCTATCATGGTCAACTTGACCTTGAGAAAATGCGGCGATGGCTTTCCGACATGCATCTGGTGAAACCTTGGCAGACCTTTGGTTATCTTATGGTGCATCAGCTTGGCCTTCCTGAAGCGGAACTGCCGTTTTATGACGCGGGGTGTCGACGCTCGGCGCAGCGGTTGTGTCGCATGGTGATGGAGGTGGGCAACTTCAACCGCCACAGTCGCTTCAAGCAACGACGTCCCAAAAACAGATTGATGCGGAAACTCCACTCGTTTATCGGCATCTTCGTCGACTTTTTCTATCAGGCCCGTGTTTTCCCCACGTCGGCTTTCTTGGAGATGCGAGCCTCTCTGCAGTTGGCGATGGATAAGGTCGGGAAGGCGGAGGCAACAAAGAATTAATTTTCAAAAAAATAAAATTATTTCGTGCGTAAGAAATAATTTACTATTTTTGCAGCGTCAAAAGGTATGAAAAGAAAGTAAGACAATAAAGTAATTAACAATAAATCAAACAATTAAAAAACTAAACGAAATGAAAAAGATGAACAAAATGTACGAAGCTCCTGTAGCTGAAGTGTTCGAAATGCAAATGCCTACCGTGCTGATGGCTTCACAGGACATGGATTGGGATCCCGCTGGCGGTTTTGAGCCTTAATGCTAAATTGCTAATAGAAAAAGAGATAATTATTAAAATCAATAGAAATATGAATAAACTGAGTAGAATCATTGGTATGATGTGCTTGGCTGTTTTGGCCGTTGGTTTCACGTCATGCAACAAAGACAAAGTTGAGAAGAGCTCTTCCTTCTCTTTCGAAATGTCTGAAGCCGAAGGTTTTGTTGCGGATGATAGCAAAGCCTATATCGACATTGCCGCATCGAGCGTAATCAAATGGTGGGCTGGTGACAAAATCATGGTGTATAGCGTTGACGCTACCAATACCACGCCTGTGACCGCTGCCTTTACTATGGACGCTGGTTGCGAAGGCAAGACCAATGCCACTTTCTCTGGTGATGAGATTGCCAAGGGCAGCTATGGCTACTTTGCTTTCTATCCTTATGAGAAGGCTGTGAGTGTCAGCGAAGGCAACTTCGGCACTTTCAACGTGGGCTCCACGCAAACCTACAACAGCGCTCTCGACTTCGCCGGTACTTCTATGGCTGGCAAAGCCTTCATGGATCCTCAGGGTGTTGTGGGTGCCTGCCCCACTGACATTCTCAACGGCACTACCACGGGTAGATTTATGCAAATCTTTGGCTATGCCAACGTGAGATTGAAAGACGCCAGCGGCGCAACCGCCGGTAAGACGGTCACGAGCGTTACCATCACCGACAACTATCGTCACCTCACTGGTAACATGACCATCAACATTGCTGAGCTCACCACGCCTCGTCTTAATGCTCTTAAGACTTTGGGTACCAACTACAGCAATGGTACTGTTGACATCGATTCCTATATGCCGCAACTGAACGATTTGTTGCACCAAATGGGTTATTCGACTGAGCCTGAAGGCTACAGCGTCACCCTCAACTGCGCTGCCGCCAATGCCATGCTTAACAACGCCAACAAGTATTTCATCATCCCGCTCAGACCGGGCGCTCTGCTGAAAGAATTCGTTGTCACCGTGAACTTCAGCGATGGTTCGCATCAGGACTTCAACTTCAACGACAAGAAGTACATCATGCGTCCTGGTACGTTCTCCAACATCCAGTGCACGTTCTAATTGCGTTGGTTGAGTGAAACATTAAAAAAGCACTTCCCGAAAGGGAGGTGCTTTTTTCGTTTGGTTGGCCTGGAGATGGACACAAAAAAAGAGACGCATGCAATGCGTCTCTACGAGGGTGGTACCGACGGGAATCGAACCAGTGACACGAGGATTTTCAGTCCTCTGCTCTACCAACTGAGCTACGGTACCTCCGTTTAACTACGGTTGAATCTTTCGATTTGCGGCTGCAAAAATACGACAAAAATCCGTAACAGCAAGAAAAAATCTTCAAAATTTTGAGATTTTTTTATTTTTTGATTTGTTTAATGTTGATATTCAACAAAATAACACATTGTTTTCGTAATTATAACAATAAAAACTTGCCTAAAGAGTTAAAAAATCGGATATTTGCACGCTCAAAAGTGGGCTTGCCCAAGATGATAGAGTTATGAGAACATCAATGATAAAAAGCATAATGGCGTTTTTGCTGGTTTGCCTTAGCGGCGCAGCCTTCGCGCAGGCCGACGTGGATTCGCCATATTCCCTGTTTGGAGTGGGTCAGGTGAGAGACAAAGCCATGAATGTCAGGATGAAAGGCATGGGTGGCACGACAAACGCCATGTTTGGCGTCGGTATTAATTCCGAGAATCCGGCTTCCTATGCCAAAATCGACTCGTTGGCCTTCCTCTTCGATGCCGGCCTCTACTTCAAGGCTTCGACCTTCAGGACCTCCTCGCTCTCCGAGAGATCAGCCAACGCCTCGTTCGACCACATCTCGTTGGCTTTTGGCCTCACCTCATGGTGGAAGCTGGCATTTGGCGCGCAGCCCTATAGCACCGCTGGCTATACGATGGTGGTGAGAGATAACGACCCTGAAGTGGGCAACTACGCCACGCGCTTCAAAGGCACGGGCGGCCTCAACCAAGCCTACGTGGGTACCGCTTTCAAGCTTGGCAAGCATTTCGCCCTCGGCGCCAACGTCTATTACGTGTTTGGCAATACGAAGACCGAGACCACCCTCTACTTCCCCGACTCACTCTATATGATTGGCTCGCGGCGTAACCTGGATATGATGGTGAGCTCCTTCATGTTCGACTATGGCTTGTTGTTCGACACCAACCTGGGCAACGACCTGAAGCTGAGTCTTGGCCTCACCTATACGCAGCCAGTGGCGTTGAGAGGCGAACAAACCTTGTTCATCCGTTCCGTCGAGGTGGATGAGGAATCGGATATTGAATATGTGATTGATACCTTGGTGAACACGACCTCGAAGGTCAAGACGCACATGTATCAAGGCTTCGGTTTTGGCGTGGCCTTGCAGAAGAGCAATCACTGGACGGTCGGCGCCGATTTCAACTGGAACCAATGGTCGAAGTTCTCTCGCGAGGGTGTTACGGATGCCTTGCAGGACTCTTGGAGCGTAACCGCCGGCTTTGAGTTTACACCTACCCATTCCTCCATCTCGGGTTATTTCAGGAAGATGTCGTATCGTTTTGGCGGCTTCTATGAGCATGGCATGATATCCCTTTTGGGCAACGATGGCGAACAGCATAGTATTAATAGGTTTGGTGCCACGGTAGGCATGTCGTTCCCCCTGCCCAAGAGTCTGTCGAAGGTGGAACTGGCCCTGGAAGCTGGACAATATGGTACGCGCGAAGCCGGGCTGATACAAGAGCAATATGCCAAAGTGAGCTTGGGCGTTTCGGTGTTCGAGCATTGGTTCATGAAGCGTAAATACAGATGATTTCGTGCCCACATCATTTTGGAACGATATTTGAATAGAGAGAAAACAAGTTAAACCTTTAAAATAAAGAGAGAGATGAAAACTAAAAGATTTGTGTTGATTGCCGTCATGATCGGAATGGCAATGAGCGTTTCAGCCCAAGAGGCTAAGGAATCGAAGTACGGAGCCGACAGCGTGGCTTGCGTGACCAACCTTTCCACCTACCGCGAGTACTTCAAGCAATGGGAGGCCGCCAGGTACGCTCCCGATGCCATCAGTATGGAAATGGTGGCTGCATGGAGAGAGGTGTTCCTCAACTGCCCGCGTGCCAGCCAGTATACCTACACCAACGGTGAGAAGATCATGGACTACTTTATCCGCACCAACCCTAAGGATAAGGATGCCTACATTGACACGCTTTGCATGTTGATGGACCAGCGCATGGAGGCCTTCCCGAACGACCCGAAGACCGGTGCCTCACAAGTCGCCAACATCATGGGTCGCAAGGGCCTGTTGATCTACACCTACAACAAGAACCGTTATGAACAGGCCTACAACGTGCTGAAGAGCGCCGTCGAACTCGACCCCTCGCAGCTGCAAGGTGCCTATATCGACGCCTACTTCAAGGCCACCATCGACATGGTGAACAACGGCAAGGCTGAGAAGATGACCATCATCAACGTCTACCAGGAGCTTTCGGAAGTGGTCGACAACAACATCGAGGCACTGGCCGAAGCCGCTTCGCAAGAAGTCTCCGACCCCGAAGGCCTGACCGAAGAGGAACTAATTGCCGCTTGGGGCACTCCCGACAACGTGGAAGAGACGGAGGAAGATGGTGTTACCACTAAATCCTTAGCCTACGGTACAATCGTCGCCAGCGTCGTGAACGGCCGTGTGGAATCCTTCCTCGACGCCAACAACGAGATCGGGAAGCGTTTCGCCAAGAACACCAAGTCCATCACTATTAATAAAGGTGTGAAGAGCAACCTCGACAACCTGTTCCAGCCTTACGCCTCCTGCGAAGACCTGATCAAGGTGTTCAGCGCCAAGATGGCCGAGACTCCGGATGACGTCGTGCTCCTCAAGCGCATCACCACAATCCTCGATAAGAAGGACTGCACGGATTCGAAGCTCTTCCTCGACGCCGCCGTCCGCCTCAACGAACTGGAACCCAGCCCGGAGGCTTCCTACAGCTTGGGTATCAAGTTCTT
>JAEEGL012991529.1_pt1 | contig 10050 bp, 10 predicted proteins | sample 9134231 | NCBI WGS metagenome assembly JAEEGL01 (sample SAMN16246548, study PRJNA631951) | gut metagenome | biome: gut microbiome; feature: rumen; material: fiber-attached | host: Bos | place: Iran: Karaj | collected 2018-10 | reverse complement strand
CGGGAAGTCCTCGCCGATCTTGGACTTGTACTCTGCCTTGAACTGATTCGCGAGTTCCTTGAGGTCGTCCGCGGTCAGGTCGACGTCCTGCTTGACGCCCTTCTGTTCCTTCATGCGATCGATCAGAACTTCAAAATACTTCTTGCCGACCTCCATGACGACATCGGAGAACATCTGAATGAATCTGCGATAGCAGTCCCAAGCCCAACGCGGATTGTTGGACTTCTTAGCGATGACTTCAACAACTCCTTCGTTGAGACCGAGGTTCAGAATCGTATCCATCATACCGGGCATCGATGCGCGTGCACCGGAACGGACAGAGACGAGAAGCGGATTCTCGTGATCGCCGAACTTCTTTCCGGTGATCTGCTCCATCTTCTCGATGTACTCCATGATCTGCGCCTGGATTTCCGGGTTGATTGTACGACCGTCCTCATAGTACTGCGTGCAGGCTTCCGTCGTAATGGTGAAGCCCTGCGGTACCGGAAGGCCGAGGTTGGTCATCTCTGCGAGATTCGCGCCTTTGCCGCCCAACAGGTTGCGCATTTCGGCGTTGCCTTCGCTGAACAGATATACATACTTTTTGGTCACAGTAGAAACCTCCTGTTGAAATTTAACAATTTATTATAACGTACAAATAAAGCAGATGCAAGAAAAATCTTGCACCTTCTGAAAAAAACATGTAAGAATCAGGCGATTTGGTCAAGCAGAGAAACTGCTTTGTCGCTTTCGCCGAGCATTTTTGCTGCGGAATTTCGAAGAATCGCGTACAACTCCTTTTGCAGCGGTTCCTGCAACACAACGCGTGTCAGTTCATCGTGTGAAAGCAGCAGCATCCTGCGCATGGCTTCCAAAGCTAGTTTTGAGACCTGTCTGCCTCCGTGCGGACAAGCGGCGCAAATGACGCCGCCGGCTTCCGCAGAATAGTACAGCGCCGCGTCCTGCCTGATATCGCGGCGACAGATTGCGCATCGCGTCAAGGAAGGGCGATATCCCGCATGATCAAGATAGTGCAGCAGAAACGCGATCAATAGGTCTTTCGGGTTATATTCGGTGTATGCCAGAAACGATAGAATGTGATACAAAAGAGAGAACAGCTGTGCATCGGCAGACTCCCGTTCAATGACGGAATTGCAAAGCTGCGTTGCTGCGGACGCCGTCATAAAGCGATCGACGTCTTCACGCAGCGGATAGAACGATTCGCGGATTTCACAGCCGTTGACCGTCGCACGATCGCTGTTGAAAAATATCTCAAACTCGCCGAACACGAACGGCTGCGCGCAAGCCAGCAGCGGCGCGGTCGGCTTGCGGCAGTTTCTTGCCTTGCAGTCGATCCGCCCGCGTTCCGCGGAAAACAATGTTAAGATGCGGTCGTTGTCGCGATAATCGGTATACCCCGTCACGATCGCTTGGATGCATTCGGTGGGCATGGTTCCTTTTCGGTTACTCTTTTATACGCAAGATAGTCTTTAATCTTGCCCGTCTTTGTAAATTGTTCCCATATTGCTTTCGATTCGTTTTCCATACGGTTAGTATGCGCGATATTATCGAAAACAAGCTGTCGAAATCTGTCAATCGTCGCGATAGCCGAGTTCGTTCAACATCTGCTGTCGGTTGCGCCAATCCTCTTTGACTTTAATCCAGAGCTGCAGATTGACCCGAACGCCCAACAGCCATTCAATATCCTTTCGTGCTTCCGTGCCGATGCGTTTGAGCATCTTTCCGCTCTTGCCGATAATGATGCCTTTATGACTCTCGCGCTCACAGTAAACGGTTGCCCAGACGTCCATGAGATCACCCTCCGGACGCAGTTCCATCTTGTCGATGCCGACGCCGATTCCGTGCGGAATCTCGTCACGCAGAAGCTGCAGCGTCTTTTCGCGGATCATCTCGGCACAGATCACGCGCTCCGGCTGATCGGTAACCATGTCTTCAGGAAAATACTGCGGTCCCTCTGTAAGATAACCTTTCAGAAGTTCTTCGAGACGGTCGAGATTTTCACCTGTTTTGGCTGAGATCGCAAGGACCGTTTCGAATCCCGCTTCTGTAATCTTTTCCCTTGCATCAGCCATCTGCGACGCACTCGCCGCATCGCATTTATTGATCAGTACAATGACCGGCGATCGCTCGTTTTTGAGCAGACGCATAACATCGGCATCGTGTTCGCGCACGCCGTTTGTCGCATCGACAACGAACAGAATCGCTTCCGTATCCTGCGAGGCATCCTCTGCAACCTTTTGCATGTATTCGCCGAGCTTGCTTCTCGGTTTCGTCATGCCGGGTGTGTCAAGGAAGATCATTTGATAATCCTTGCGCGTCAGAACGCCGGTGATGCGATTGCGCGTCGTTTGCGCGCGGTCCGTGACAATCGCGATTTTCTGTCCGACCAACTGATTGATCAACGTCGATTTGCCGACGTTCGGGCATCCGACGATGCTGAAAAAGCCGCTCTTGTATCCTTCACGATTCATAGCAGATCCTTCGGTCCGAACCGATGCGGCAGCATTTGCTCGAGCGTTTCCGCAACGACTTCGCTGCCGTCGGCGTTGGAAGTAATGATAAGAAAATCGTCATCGCAAAATTCCGCCATCACCTGACGGCAGACACCGCACGGATAGGCGGGTAGCTCGCCCGAGCCGATTACCGCAATTGCTTCAAAAGTACGGATGCCGTCGAAGATCGCTTTGAAAAATGCGTTCCGTTCCGCACAGATTGTCGGCGTAAATGACGCATTTTCAATGTTGCAGCCCTGGTAGATCGCGCCGTTCTTTGTAAGCAGCGCCGCGCCGACCCGATAGTGCGAATACGGCGCATACGAATGCTCGCGCGCTTCTGCTGCAAGCCGCAGGAGTTCTTTTTGTTTTTCCTTCCCAATCATCTTGTCACCCCTATGCTCTCCAAAATCGCAGTTTGTTTCTCACGCATGATACGCTCATCCGTTTCGTTCATATGATCGTACCCCAAAAGATGCAGAACGCCATGCACCGCAAGAAACGAAAGCTCCCGTTCCAAAGAATGGCCGTATTCCTCCGCCTGCTCCGTTGCGCGGGCATAGCAGATCATGATATCGCCGAGATATCCGTCCGCACTAAGGGAGATTTCTCCCTCCCACGCCGGAAAAGTCAGTACGTCTGTTACGCGATCGACGTTTCGAAACTCGCGATTCAGCATTTGAATACGTTCCGGCGTGTCGATCAGGATCGTTAAGTCGCCGTCCCGATGCTCATATTCCAGTGCTGCATGCGCCGCGCGCTCAATGCCTGTCCGCTCGGCTTCCGTAATTTGGATCGTTTCGGAAAGGACGTCAATCATCACGGCGCTCCTTTGCATGCGCATTCTCGTGCCGCTCGTATGCCTGAATGATTCGCTGTACCAGCTCATGGCGTACAACATCCTTGTGCGTCAGCCTGATGACGGAGATGCCCTCCACGCCATCGAGCACATGGATTGCGTGTACAAGCCCGCTCTTCTTTTCTTTCGGAAGATCGATTTGCGTCACGTCGCCTGTGACGACGATGCGGCTGCCTTCGCCGAAGCGCGTGAGGAACATCTTCATTTGCTCGATCGAACAGTTTTGAGCTTCATCCAGGATGATGAACGCATTGTTCAGCGTGCGCCCGCGCATGTACGCCAAAGGCGCAACTTCGATCGCGCCGCGTTCCATGAGTTGTTTATAGGTCTCAAGACCGAAGAATTCCTGTAAAGCGTCATACAGCGGTCTGAGGTACGGATCGACCTTGTTCTGCAGATCGCCGGGCAGAAAGCCGAGCTTTTCGCCCGCTTCCACCGCCGGACGTGTCAAAATGATGCGTTCAACCTCTTTGTTCTTGAACGCGACCACAGCCATTGCAACCGCAAGATACGTCTTGCCGGTTCCCGCGGGACCGACACCGAACACCAGCTCATGCGATTTCAATGCCTGCACATACCGTTTCTGACCGAGTGTTTTGCACTTGACCTGCTTTCCGCGGTTTGTCAATGCAACGACGTCGCCCATGATCTGCGAAATCAATTCGGCGTTTCCGTCTTTGGCAAGGTCAATGGCATAGCGAATTCTTCCGCGGTTGATCGGCTCGCCCTTGCGCTGCATGTCCAGCAGTTTTTCCAGAACCGTCTTACACAGCGCAACCTGTTCCGGTTCGCCTTCGATCGCAATACCGTCGTTATGGATTCTCAGCCTTACACCGGTCTCTTCTTCAAATACGGCAAGGTTTTCGTCAAAAACACCGAACAAACCGATGGAGTCGTCCATCGATTCCAGTTCGATGCGTCCGATTGCCTTTCCCTGCTCATCCGTCATGCGGGTATTCCTCCGTTCTTCCGATGGATTCTTCTGCCGTTACGATCACAACCGCATAGAGTTTACCGTCTTTGCGGCGAATCGTTCCGTATTGGTTCAGAACAGACGCGTCCTTCGGGACCTGTTCCAAGGCCGCCTCTCTTGCGTTCAAAAGTGCAAGCTGTTCTGCTTCTTGCTCGCTGAGCGATCGTTCGCGGAACACAATTTCCTGCACCGTGAAAAGATCGCAATATGTCGGAAACCGATCTCCGACCGGTACCGTATGCGTGTCCGAAACACGATAATGCTCAAAATCCGAACGGGTACAAAACAGTGTCCAAGACCCGATACGAAGCGATCGCATTGTTTGTATCCGATCAGTCAAGACCGATTCGAGAACCGTCGGAACAACCTCGCAAACTGCTTCATAACGGATCGCCGCAAGAACCGTGCCGTTTGCCCATGTTTCGTAGGATGCATCGTTTCGGACAACCGTTCCGGATATCAATACGTCGCCTGCCTTGACCTTATCGCCCGCTTTGACGCATGCCTGTCCGTGCAGAACGGTAACATTTGTGATGATACCCTCTTTTGCAGCAACGAGATCAGATGGTGTATCGAGATTGCGCGTTTCGCTTTGCGGAACCGCTTCGACAACGCTGACCTTGAGCGTAACACCCTCGCGATCGAGACCGATCCATGCCGCGTCGTGTATGCGGGCGGAAAGATCGTTCGCAGCTGTAATCAAAACAGGTCCTTTCGGTTTTGCGCCGATACGCAGCCCGTGTTCATCGAGCAGTGCAAGGATCGTTTCGGTGTCGATCGTTTCGTTGTCCTCTATCCGAATCGTCCAGATTCTCTGCGATGCAAGGAATATACCGATCAATACAATCGCCGTTCCGATACACAGAACAGGTCGTTTTCGCATCTTTGCAAGCAGAAACGGGAACCCGCAGCGTTTGCAAATATGGATGCGAAGCCGTAGGCCGCTCTTCAGCCGATGCAGTTGAAAGAACTGTTTTCGTCCGATCGCAAAGCGTACGGTCCCTGCATGATCCTGCCGAATTTGCCGGATTCGGAAACCCGCATCTGCAATTCTGCGCAAAAACCTTGCAAGCGACAATCCCTCTGCCTGCAGTATAACATATCCGTTCCAGAAATTCCACATCAACTTTTGTCCTCATACGAGATCGCATGAATTTCTCCGCAAATCATAGCGCGCGTTTCCGTGAGCTTTTCGATCGCGAGATTCAGACCGCATACAAGCAGGATACCCTGCTCGCTTTGAAAGCGTATTTGTTCCGCATTGTAACGCAGAATGCCGCGATGCTGTTCGATCAGTACCGACGCATCACCGATCATTTGAATTGCGAGCAAATGCGGATCGAGATCTTCCGGCAGCTGCATCCAATGCAATACGCGTTGAATTTTCTTATGTTTCTGTTTCATGGAATATCGTATGCGGCTTTATGCCGTTTTCATACAAAAACCGCACGGAATACGTGCGGTTTTCATACAATGATAACGTGAAACGCTGTCAGATGATAATCCAACCGGTTTCGTGCTTGAACGTCAGCGTACCGACGCTTTCAAAGAATGCAACAAGAATATTTGCATTGCGATAGACATCCGATGTTTCCGTATAGATCGGCTGCGGCATCTCAAAATCGTCTATAACACGATCTTCGTAGGACATCCAATCTTCATCGAGATACGGTAGGAGAATACTCTCTGACGTTGGATCGTCCGCAAGAATCAACGTAAACGTCTCGTCTTCCTCTACTGCAAGTCCAGAACTGTGTTCGAGATATCCGAGCGGCGAATCTTCATTCAGCGTATTCAAAAGATAAGAAAGCCCGTGTAAAGAGTATACATATTTGTCGGTTCTGATGCGGTGTGCATAATCGTTCAACCAAGCACGAAGTTCGGAACCGCGCACCATCATCAGGGTATAGCGCGGCGGGTTCAGGGTATGCGCGCAAATATCTCGATAGCGCACAGATCCTGCATTCCAACCGTTCGTTCCGATATAGGGATAAGCGATTGAGATTATCGTCTGCGGCAAATCACGCCCGCTGGCTTGTATCCATTCCGTCGCGCCCCAAATCTGCATCTCGTGCAGCAGCTCCATCCCGTCGGTTACGCCGAGCGCATCGGTTGCAAACGGCGCGATGCGCTCCGAAAGCGCTCCGACACGCGCGTCCATCATTTGCGATACGGCGTTCACATAGGGATGAATCTGTTTGCTCAGGTCCGCATCAGGTGCGTAATCGCGAAGGTTGACTTTCTCGCTCAAAAAAGCGATTGTGTCGTTCTCGCGCTTTGCGATCGAAAGTTTCATAACCGCATTCGATCCTTCCGGCAGTGAAATCACGGGAACGTTATTTCCTTTACCGTCTGCCGCATAACGTATGCTTTCGCCGGCGCCATACGATACGAGCACAAGATCAACATCCGATATTTGACGCAGGAAACTTCTGAGTGAATACGATTTTTCCTGTGATTCATCGCTTTCCACACTGCCGCAATAGAGCAAAACAGTCAGATCGCAACTCCCCTTCAGCTTGGACTTGAACGTCTCATAGCAGGTTAGCGGATCGGAGATGTATACTTCATCATACGGTTCCGCAAGGTCCGGCTCGACAATACCGATTACGCCGATATGCAGGGATCTGCCTTCTGACCGCGGTACTTCAAGAATGCAGTACGGCAGAATATCATTCCACGGCGTGGTGTCCGGTTCGGTGATCAGCGGATACACCTTCGAGAGGTTCGCGCCGAGAACGGAGATCCCCTGATCCTTCAGATAATCCATATCATTACGAATCAACTGTGACTGATGTGTGACCGCTTCCGTGCCGAGAAGAACGGCATTGTACCCGAGATTCATAAAGATACGCGTCATCGGTCCGTAATGCTTGTTGGTATAGTTCGAATACTCATCGGCGATCGCACTGCCGAACAGCGAACCGCCGGCGTCGATCAAGAGCAGATTCGGATCTTTTTCCCGTTCCTGTTTGACATATGTTGCAAGATTCAATGCAGAACTTGAGCCGACCTCTTTCTCGGAGTTTGATCCCCATGCTTCCCCCTTAAGGTCGGCACTGACGATCATCGAAATATTCCATAGCGTTTGTTCCCGTTCTTCCATTGCAACAACCGCGCTCAGAATCAGAGTAGCGTCATCTGCGGTAATCTCTCCGTCGCCGTTGAAATCGGCACGGCTGCGCTGCGCTGCATCGAGATTGCGGAAATGCGCAAGATAGCGTGTGATCAGATTGGCGTCCTGCGGCGTGATTGCGCCGTCGCCGTCAACGTCTCCGATCCGTACCGTATCGCCGAACGCAACCGGTCCTGCCGGCAAGGTCAGCAGAACGGTCAAGAACAACAGAGTCGCGATGCGGAATGTTTTTTTCATGCTATCCTTCCGTTAGATTCATGTGTACAGATGTGTCGTTTCGTGTATCGTTTGTATTATATCGCAAGGAATAAACAAAAGCAAGCGCAACAAAAGAGGGACCCCTTTCGGAGTCCCCGGTCTTGTGTCGGGAATCAATACATTCCTCCCATGCCAGCGCCGCCCATATCGGGTGCTGCGGGTTCTGGTTTCGGAATGTCCGCGACGATGCTCTCGGTCGTCAGTACCATTGCTGCGACGGATGCCGCGTTCTGCAGCGCACTGCGTGTGACCTTCGTCGGATCGACGATGCCCTTTTCGGTCATGATGCCGTAAGTGTCGGTTGCCGCATCGTAGCCGTAGCCGACGGTCTTTTCGCGACGGATGTTCTCAATGATGACGGAACCCTCGACGCCCGCGTTCTTTGCGATCTGACGGACCGGTTCTTCGAGTGTACGCAGCACGATCTCCATACCGGTCTTCTTGTCACCGGTCTCATTCTCAGCAAGCTTCTTGACGCGCTCCGCAACGGACAGCAACGCAACGCCGCCGCCCGGGACGATACCCTCTTCGACTGCCGCACGTGTTGCATTCAAAGCATCTTCCATGCGGAGCTTGGAATCTTTCATTTCGACTTCGGTTGCCGCGCCGACTGCGATGACCGCAACGCCGCCCGCGAGCTTTGCAAGACGCTCCTGCAGCTTTTCCTTGTCGTAATCGGAGGTTGTCTCCTCGATCTGTGCGCGGATCGACTTGACGCGCGCCGCGATCTCGTTCGGATCACCCGCACCTTCGACAATGACGGTCTTTTCCTTGTCAACCTTAACCTGTTTTGCAACGCCGAGCATATCCAGCGTGGTTTCCTTGAGGTCCATACCGAGCTCGTCGGAAATGACCTGTCCGCCGGTCAGGATTGCGATATCCTGCAGCATTGCTTTGCGTCTGTCACCGAAGCCCGGCGCTTTGACCGCAACGCAGGTGAATGTGCCGCGCAGCTTGTTGATAACGAGCGTTGCAAGCGCTTCGCCCTCGACATCCTCGGCGATGATCAGAAGCTTTCTGCCTGCCTGCGCAATATGCTCGAGAACCGGCAGAATCTCCTGAATGTTGCTGATCTTCTTCTCGGTAATAAGAATGTACGGGTTGTCGAGCGCCGCTTCCATCTTATCGGTATCGGTCGCCATGTATGCGGAGCAATAGCCGCGATCGAACTGCATACCTTCGACGATATTGAGTTCGGTCTTCATAGTTTTGCTCTCTTCGATCGTAATGACGCCATCCTTGCCGACCTTCTCCATCGCGTCCGCAATCATCTTACCGACGGTTTCGTCGCTTGCGGAGATCGCCGCAACCTGCTCAATCGCATGCTTTGAGCCTACCGGAACGGAGAGCTCTTTGAGTCCTTCCACAGCCTCGTTGACAGCCGCTTCGATACCGCGACGCAGCACCATCGGGTTCGCGCCTGCCGCAACGTTGCGCAATCCTTCACGGACCATTGCCTGTGCAAGGAGGGTTGCCGTCGTCGTACCGTCGCCCGCAACGTCGTTCGTCTTGGTTGCGACTTCCTTCACGAGCTGTGCGCCCATGTTCTCAAACGGATCTTCAAGCTCTATTTCCTTCGCAATCGTAACACCGTCGTTCGTAATCAGCGGTGCGCCGAATTTCTTTTCAAGAACCACGTTTCTGCCCTTCGGTCCGAGCGTGATCTTAACGGTATCCGCAAGCTGATTCAGACCCTTTTCCAATGCTTTTCTGGCGTCCTCGCCATATTTCAATTGCTTTGCCATAGTTGATACCTCCGATTATTCCGCAACGGCAAGAATGTCGCTCTGCTTTACAATGATGACTTCCTGTCCGTCGATCTTGACTTCCGTTCCCGCATACTTTGAATAGACGACTTTGTCTCCGACTTTAACAACCATCGCGATCTCCTTGCCATCCACGATGCCGCCAGGGCCGACTGCCAAAACTTCCGCCATCTGCGGTTTTTCCTTTGCGGCGCTCGTCAAAAGAATGCCGCCCTTTGTCACTTCTTCCGTTTCGATGTTGCGAATCACAACACGATCAAACAACGGTTTTAACGTCATGATCCTATCCTCCTGATACTTTCTTTTAGCACTCATTCTTGTCGAGTGCTAACCATCGTCCCTATTATAGTGTCACGTGTATGGATTGTCAATCAAAGAATTGCAACGAAGTTGTGAACTCTCGAGCGGTTCGACAAAATTCCGCAGAACTGGTGCAGAACCGACAGCTCTTTACTTTTTTGCGCATATAGTCGAACCTTTCACTCTCCCGAACGCACCATTCGGTGAATATTCCGAAAAAACAAGGAAAATCGCAAAAAAAGTGCTTGCATTGTCCGATTTGTTGT
>JAEEGL012989989.1_pt1 | contig 10050 bp, 8 predicted proteins | sample 9134231 | NCBI WGS metagenome assembly JAEEGL01 (sample SAMN16246548, study PRJNA631951) | gut metagenome | biome: gut microbiome; feature: rumen; material: fiber-attached | host: Bos | place: Iran: Karaj | collected 2018-10 | reverse complement strand
TAAATCACTCGCTTCATTTAAAGCAAGTTCATTTATTGTACTACCTTCTTCCTTTTGAATAAGACCTATTTTATTACCTTTAATCTTTTCTGATACATATTTATCAGTAGATGATTTATATATAGTTTTAGCTTCATTTATGAAAGATACTTTTTTAGCATCTCTATAACTTTTTAATACATTTGGTAATACTAAAACAACTAGTAAACCTAGCACCGCTATTACCGCCATCATTTCTACTAATGTGAAACCTTTACGTTTCATATTATCACCTATTATTAATTTTAACACAAAATAAAAAGCACATAAAGTGCTTTTAATATTATAATTTTGATACTTGAATTAAATCTACTTCTACAGGTGTTTCTTGTCCGAATAGATCTATTAATACAGTAAGTTTTTCGTTTTCTTTATCTTCACTTTCTATCTTACCAGACATACCTTTGAATGGTCCATCTATAATAGATACATTATCTCCAACTTCTACATCAGTATTAACTGGAGTTACTTTTTCTTCTCCATCACCTATAAATTTCTTAACTTCTTCTGGTGATAGTGGGATTGGTTTAGCACCTTTTCCTGATGATCCAATAAATCCTGTTACTCCTGGAGTATTACGAACAACATACCATGCTTCATCACTCATTATCATTTCAATTAAAACATATCCTGGAAACATTTTTCTAACTTTTTCTTCTTTTACTCCATCTTTAACTTCAATTTCAGTTCTTTCTGGAATAATAACTCTGAAAATATTATTTTCCATGCCCATGCTTTCACGTCTAGATTCTAAATAATCTTTAACTTTTTGTTCATGTCCTGAATAAGCATTAACTACATACCATAATTTCTTTTCTTCCATTAGAATAGCCCCCTTATAGCAGCAAATAATGCATCTAATCCATAGAAAAATAATCCTATAAATACAAGCATTAATAATGTAATACAAGAGTATTTAAATAATGTTTTACCATCAGACCATCTAACAGCTTTTGCTTCTTTTTTAATACCTTTAAAGAAAGTCTTTATTTTCTTCACAAAAATCCCTCCAAAAAAAAACACCTTTCGTGTAATTAGATATTATCATAATAATCTAATTATTTCAAGTGTTTTTTAGTAATTTATTAATTCTTTTCTCTTTAAATCTTTTTCTTTTAAAGATTCTCTTTTATCATAAAGTTTCTTACCTTGACAAATTCCAAGTTCTATTTTAACTTTATTACCTTTGAAATATAGTTTTAATGGTACTAGAGTGTATCTATTTGTTTCGATATTGTGTGCTATTTTAAGTATTTCATTTTTATGAAGAAGTAGTTTTCTTTCTCTTCTTTCATCATGATTAAATATATTACCTTCTTCATATTTAGCTATATACATATTTATAACAAATATTTCATTATTTTTAACTCTAGCATAAGAATCATTAATATTAACATTACCTTTTCTTATACTTTTAATTTCTGTTCCAAATAATTCTATACCTGCTTCATATGTATCTTTAATAAAATATTCATGATTTGCTTTTCTATTTAATACTTCCATATTATAACTTCCTTACTAAAGCAAAATCTACATCACGTGCTTCTGGATCACTATCAATACATTTAACAAGTACTCTATCACCATATCTTAAATCTACTCTACCATTTCTAGTATATGCCATTATTTTTTCATTATAATCATAATATTTATCAATACTGATATATTTATCATCTTCATCTAATTCTTCTGCATTAGTTTTTTCTATTCTATCTACTCTTCCTTCAATAAGATTATCAGTTAAAACAAAGAAACCACCTTGGAATAAATCATTTACTGTTGCTTCAAATTCTTGACCTTTTCTATCTAACATGTAATATGCTTTTAACATATCATCAACAGCAAATTCACATTTTTTACTATTTTGTTCACATTTACTAATCTTTTCACAAATAGTAGTTAAATATGATTTCCATGATTTTAAGAACTTATAATCAACTGGTTGATCTTCTAATATATATCCTAAACTAGTATGATTTAGTAAATCATCAAATCTTCTAATAGGACTTGTAAAATGTGTATATAATTTACTAGCTATACCAAAATGTCCAATATTCTCAGTAGAATATTCTGCTGTCTTCATAGATCTTAAGAATTTTCTACTAAGTAATTTATACATCTTAGATTCTTTTAAATATTCCATTAATTTTTGACATTCAAAGTTAGATACATTTGTTGTATTAATTTTTCCAGGATAATGAATTCCAACTTTTTCTAAGAAATCCATAAATTCTTCCATTTTCTTTGGAAGTGGTCTACCGTGAATTCTATATGTTGCCATATTATGTTCTTCTAAGAATTCTGCGATTGATTCATTAGCTGCTACCATAAAGTTTTCAATTAATCTTTCAGCAGGTCTTTGAACTCTTTCTTTTACATCATATGGTACATCATTATCATCTTGACTAATCTTAGCTTCATCAGAAACAAATTGTAGTTCTCCACGTCTTTGTTTCATAGCATCTATTACTTTAGATAATCTATTTGCATTTTCAATTACTTTATAACATGGAACATTTACATCTTTAGATTTATTTATATCAAAATCTTTATTATATTCTAATAATTCTTCTACTGTAAGTCCGTTACTAGCAGCAACATCTTTAAGAGTTTCACCATCTTTAAGTGTATATACTAAAGTATCATATCCAGCTAATTCTTTACTATCAAAATCTTTATCTATTAATGCTTGAACAGCATCATAATTCATTTTCTTTTTAGATTTAATTATACCTTTGCATACCTTTTTATTTACTACTTTACCAGAGTAATCTATTTCCATTATACAACTTGTAGTAAATCTATCTTCATTTGGATTCAATGAACAAATACCATTTGAAAGTTCAACAGGTAACATTGGTATAACTTTATTACCTAAATAATTTGAATTTCCTCTTCTTTCAGCTTCTTTCCATATAGCACTTCCAGGTTTTACATAATGTGATACATCTGCTATATGAACAGCAAGTTGATAGTTTCCATTAGGAAGAATTTTAACACTTATAGCGTCATCTATATCTTTTGTATCTTTACCATCTATTGTATAAACAAGTTCATTTCTAAAATCTACTCTTCCATTATCAAGACCTTCTTGAATCATCTCTTCACTTAGAGACTCAGGAAATTGTTTTGCTTCTTCTAAAACCTCAGGAGGAAATAATAATGATATATCATATTCACATGCTACTTTTGCTATTTCACCAGCTATTTTTGTAGGTTCTTGATCTGGATTTAATAATGCATTTTTATGACCAACTATTTTATCTACTTTAGCAAGTATTCTATTTTTAGATAATTCTCTTACATATTCTAAATGAACTAAGTTTCCATCTACTAAATGTAAATCTGTATCTTCAATAACAACTTCATATGGAAGTCTACTAGTAGCAGGAACTACTTTTAATACACCATCTTCATTTATTACTTCTCCTATGTTACTACCAAGACTTCTCTTAAGAATTCTAACTACTTTTCCTTCATTTTTTTCTTTATTTGTATAATCTACAAGAACATAATCTTTATCATGAGCATTATTCATATTATTTCTTGAAATAAAGATATCTTCTCCATCATCCAAAATAACATGAGCATTTCCTTTCACATGTTCATCTATTACACCAGTAACTAAATCATTTAATACATAATTATTACCAGATGTACATCTAAGTATTCCATCTCTACACATTAAATCAAGTTCATGAATTAATGTTCTAAGATCTTCTGCCTCATAATTTGGTTTCATTTCTTTAATAATATCTATTGGATTTAATCCTCTATTAGCGTCATCAATTATTTCTTGTATTTTTTCTCTCATATTATTACCTCATAACATAATTATTTTATCATACAAATTAAAAAGTTCATAATAAATTATGAACTTTTTTTAAACTAAATTGATAATATAAAAGATATTATTATAAAGGCAAATCCTAGTGCATAAGTTAAATTAGTAATAAACTTTTCAGCACCTCTTTCTTTAGATTTACCCATTAACATAGCATTACCACCAGTAATTATTTGACTAGCATCACTTGCTTTATTACTTTGTAATAATACTATTAATATTAATAATATTGATATAATAATTAAAACTTTTTCCATATATTAACACCCTCGCTTAGTAATTATACTATAATTATTAGGTTTATGCAAACATTTTTACCTATATTGTAGCCTTTTAATAGTTTCCATATTCTCTTCTGCCTTTTCATATGTTTCATATGGAGACATAAAATATTCTTTCTTATTTTTATAAATAACTACCATATAGTTACTAAATATTCCACCAGAACCATTCTTCTTTTGATTTAAATTTATTCTATATCCATCTTTATATTTAATATAGAAATTAAATGATTCACCATTTATATTTGAATCAGGATAATAATTAAATAAACTAATATTCATATCATCTAATTGATTTAAATATGCTATATCTAATAAATTTAATAAACTATCATTAACTACAATAGTAACTTCTTTTTCATTGTTTTCATCATACATAATAATAGTTTCATACTTAATCTTTTTACCTACTTCTAAGATAGAATTTGTATAAACTATAGTATCATTTAATTTAGAATAATCTAATTTATAATTACTATATTCTATTGTTTCTGAAAAAGCTCCTACTCTAGCATTATAATTAAAACAATTTATTTTTATTCCTGAACATTTACCATCTTTACAATTTTTACATTCTCTTGGATTTGTAACACTAACTGCATTTGTATTATATGCTACCATTAATTGATTTTTAATAGATGCTACAAATATTCTAGGATATGCAAAATGATAAAACAATATCAAAATAACTATTATACCTACAACTTGTAATAACAATTTTTTAATTGATATTTTTTTCATTTAGTTCTCCCTCTATTTTAAGTAATCTATTATACTTACATATTCTTTCTCCCCTTGAAACAGAACCACTTTTAATAAATGGTATTTCTAGTGCAACAGCAGCATCAACTATAAATGTATCAGTTGTTTCACCACTTCTATGTGACATAATACATGTATAATTATTCTTTCTTGCTAATACTATTGTCTCTAACATTTCATAGAATGTTCCAACTTGATTAGGTTTAATTAATATAGAATTACATATTTTATTATCTATTCCTTTTTGCAATTCTTTCTTTTGAGTAACAAATAAATCATCACCTACTATATTAATACCTTTTCCTAACTTATCACTTATTAATTTAAATCCTTCTATATCATTTTCATCATATGGATCTTCTATAGATATAATTGGATATTTCTTTAATAAATCCATATAATAATTTAATAATTCTTCACGATTATAAAAATTATTATCCATCTTATATGTTTGTTTTTCTTTATTGTATAAAGTAGATGCTGCTACATCAAGAGCTAAAAATACATCTTTACCAGGCTTATATCCAGCACTTTCAATAGCTTTAGTTATATAATTTAAAGCACTTTTATTATCTTCTAGATTTGGGGCAAAACCTCCTTCATCACCAACTGATGTATTAAGACCTTCTTTATCTAATAATTCTTTTAATGAATGAAATACTTCACTAGCACATCTATATGATTCTTTAAATGATTCCATTTTTGGCACTATCATAAATTCTTGAATATCTAAATTATTTTTAGAATGCATTCCACCATTTATAATATTAAACATAGCTTTAGGTATTTTATGTCTTTTAGGGCTTAAATATTCATATATTTCTTTATGTGATTCAAGAGCAGCAGTTTTAAGTACAGCAATACTAACACCAAGTATAGCATTAGCACCTAATCTTCCTTTATTATCTGTACCATCTAATTCAATTAATTTTTCATCTATTTCTTTTTGTTTAAAAATATCCATTCCAACAATAGCATCTTTTATTTCACCATTAACATTGTTAACAGCTTTTTCTACTCCTTTACCAAAGAATCTACTATCGTTATCACGAAGTTCAATACACTCTCTTGATCCAGTGGAAGCACCTGATGGAACAGAAAATGTTCCTTTATATCCTTTCTCAGATGTTACTTCTACTTCAATAGTAGGATATCCTCTTGAATCTAATATTTCTCTTCCTTTAATATCAACTATCTTACTCATAAAAACCTCTTACTATTTATATTTTTATTATACTATTTTTTTATTATTTATGCTATAATTAAACAAGAATAAAAGGATGATATTATGGTAATAAGTGAAATTGATGAAAATGTATTTAGTTCTTTTGCTAGTTCTCATAGAATGAAAAATTTTTTTCAAACAAAAGAATATGGTAGATTTATGAAATATAGTGACTTCAATTCTATGTACATTGGAGCTTATGAAAATGGTAATCTAGTTGCTGCTAGTTTAATACTTTATAAAACATTAAGTGCAGGTATTAAATATGGTTATGCCCCTAGAGGTTTTTTGATTGATTACTATAATACTGATTTATTAACAAGATTTACTAAAGAAATTAAATCATATTTTAATAAAAGAAGATTTGCTTTTATAAAAATAAATCCTGAAATAACATATTCTACATTAGATTATACTAATAAAACTAAAACTATTAATGATACTAATAAAAATCTAGTTGTTACTTTAAAAAAACTAGGATATGAAAAATTAAAAGATCATTTATATTTTGAATCTTTATTACCAAAATATACTCCTGTTATTTATTTACCAAATTATAATTTTGATTTATTAAATAAAAATATGATTGAAACATTAAGAAATGATGAATTAAGTGGTATTTCATTAAAAACAGCTGGTATAGAAGAAATAGAAACATTTTATTCTTTTGTAAAAGAAAAAACAGCACACCCTATTTCATATTTCAAAAAGATGTATCAAATATTTAATGAATCTAAAAAAGTAGATATGTTATTAGTAACAATGGATTATTCTTTATATTCAAGATTTTTACAAAAACAACTTGTTTATGAACAATCTAATAATGATAAAATCAATTCTGCTTTTAGAGATAATCCTAATGATAAAGAATTATATGATAAAAAAATGGAATCAGACTTATTATGTAATAAATTATCTTATGATATAATTGCTGTTAATAATAAAATGGTTGATGGAAAAACAAAAGAAATATTAGGAAGTGCTATGATAATAAAACATGAAGGAAGAGTTACTATTTTTATAGCTGGAGCTACTAAAGATTTCAATGGAATTGATTTAAAAACATATATGTATTATAAAATTATTAAAGATTATAAAGATAATGGTTATTTATATTTAGATTTATATGGTATAACTGCTGATTTTGAAGATACAAATCCATATAAAGATTTAAATGAATTTAAATTAAGATTTGAACCAACTGTATATGAATATATTGGTGAATTTGATTTAATAGTTAATAAACCATATCATACATTCTTATGGTCTACTAATAAAATACAAAAAGAATTTTATAGAGCAAAAAATACTAGTGTTAACTAGTATTTTTAAATGATCATATTTATTATTTCATTCATGACATATATCTTATTTTCAGGTATATAAATATAGTCATCTTTTAAACATAAATAATTTTTATCAATAGCTTCTTTTATTTTAAATACATCATATATATTTTTATTATATTTACTTTTAAATTTAGTAATACTAATTCCTTCTAGTTTTCTAAGTCCTAAAATAACTTCATTTTCCATATCTTCTCTAGTAGATATTAAAAATTCATTAAATCTATATTTACCTTCTAAGTACTTAGTAAAGTTTCTAGTATTTTCATATCTCATATTATTAATATATCCATGCGATGAAAGACCAAATCCATAATATTCATCATTATTCCAATATGTAATATTGTGTTCACTTTGAAATGTACTTTTAGCAAAATTAGATACTTCATAATGATTATAACCTTTTTTAGATAACTTATTACAAATGTATTTATACATTTTATAATCTAATTCTTCATCTATAGGTTTAACACCATCATTATATATTTTAGTATGTTCTTCTATTATTAATGAATAAGTACTAATATGTTCTACATCAAGTTTTAATATTTTATTTACATCACTTTTTAATGTTGAAAACTTTTCAACAGGTAATGCATACATAAGATCTACATTTATATTATTAAATCCCATATCCCTACATAATTTAATACTATTAGGTATATCTTTTTTAGTATGTTTTCTACCTAAAAATTCTAAGTTTTTATCATCAAAACTTTCTATACCAATACTAAGTCTATTAACACCATTTTCCTTTAATAATTTTAATAATTCAATATTAATATCATTTATATTACATTCAAATGTTACTTCAGCACCACTTATTTTCTTAAATTTATTTATTATAGAAAATAATTTAACTAAATTAGAGGTACTTAAACTAGATGGAGTTCCTCCCCCAATATATATACTTTTTATCATATCTTGTTCATAATATTTATCTACTTCTTTAGATAAACTATCTAAATATAATCTTGCCCATTCTTCTTTATGTAAGAATTTGCAAAAATCACAATATGAACAAATATTTCTACAAAATGGAATATGTATATATACAGCTCTCATATCATTACCTCTATTGTAATTATACATAAAAAAAACACTTTTTAAAAGTGTTTTTTATTCATCTTCACTACCAAAGAAATCATCGAAGAAATCATCATTACTATCTTCTTTATTGTCATCAACAACAATACTATCAACATCTACATTAACTACTGGTTTTGATACCTTTGCATATGTTGGTTGTTGAATATATCCATCATTAGGAGCTGTTTCAATTTCTCTTGGTTCTGTAATAATTTCATGAACTGGAGAGCTTACAACTACTGGCTCTGGTTCAATTTCAACGATTTCAGGTTCTGTTACAACTTCTGGAACAGGAACACTAACCACAATTGGTTCAGTTATAATCTCTGGTTGTACTATCACAGGTGATTCAATAATCACTGGTTCTGTTTTAATTACAGGTACCTCAATCACAATTGGTTGTGTAATTATTTCAGGTTTGTATACAACTGGAGGTTCTGTTTCAGGTTCAGTTTCAATAACTACTTCTGTTTCCGGTTCAGTTTCAACAACTGCTTCAGTCTCAGCTTCAGTTACTACTTCAATGATATCAGGAACAGGTTCATCATCTTCCTCATCATCGTCATCGTCAAAAGTATAACCCACTATTTCAGGTTTTACTTCTTCTTTTGGTTCAGTAGGTATTACTCTATGACTTAAAATATCTGCAATTTCTGACTTAAGATCATCTTCACTTTCAGTTATTTCAGTTGCAACTTCTTCTGGAATATCCATTACAGATTCTATTTTATCATCTAATTTATCAGTTTTTTCTTCAATCTTATCATCAAGTTTTTCTATTTTGTCATCAATTTTATCTTCTATCTTATCAACTGAATTTTCAATCTTTTCTGTTAATTTTGCTGCCTCTTCTTTTCTTTGTTTTTCTAGTCTAGCATTTTCTTCTGCTTCCTCACGTTCAAGTTCAGCAATCTTTTCATCTAATCTTCTAACATAGTCATCTAGACTAGTTGGAACAACACCAGATGATTTACTTCCACCACGAACAGGCCCTGTTATATTAGCTTCCTCCATAAATGGATTTTTCATTGGAGCAGCACCTAAAGGCATTCCTGGGAAAGCTCCCATCATACCCATACCAGGTGCCATTCCCATGCCCATTCCCATAGGATTATTAGCGCCTTGTTCTTCTCTTAATTTATTAACAAATGCTTTGATATCAAATACTTGAACTTCTCTATGTGGTCTTTCTGAATAACCCATAGGTTCATATTTTTTACCCCAATCTATTTTGTAATCATAAACTAATTTAGATTTAAATGGCATACTTCTAAATCTATTAACAATTACTTCTCCTTCTTTTAATGCTTGTAAATCACTTACAGTAAATAAAGGTCTAATTGGTTTTTGTGCTTCATCTTTCTTAGCTTTTTCTGGTTTTTGATCACCAAGTAATTTACTAACTTCTTCTAAAGCTGCTAACTCTGTAGACATGATATATACAAAGTTACCACAGTTACCTTT
>JAEEGL012713874.1_pt1 | contig 10050 bp, 5 predicted proteins | sample 9134231 | NCBI WGS metagenome assembly JAEEGL01 (sample SAMN16246548, study PRJNA631951) | gut metagenome | biome: gut microbiome; feature: rumen; material: fiber-attached | host: Bos | place: Iran: Karaj | collected 2018-10 | reverse complement strand
CGATGAAGAAAATCTGCATGATCGCCGGTTGGGGCCGTTACCCCGTTTACGTCGCGAAGGCACTCGCCGCGCAGGGGTTTGAGGTCCACTGCTTCGGCGTGGTCGGTCATGCGGATCGGACGGCGCTCACCGAAGCCTGCGCCGTGTACCGGCCCATCGGGATGTGCAAGCTCGGCCGGATCATCCACTACATGCGCCGGAACGGGATCGTCGATTTCATCGCGCTGGGGAAGTACTTCAAATGGCGCCTTTTCCGCCCCACGTCGTTTTTCGTGAACCTTCCCGACTGGCTCACGTTTCGGACGTTCGCCTCGTACTTCATCACCCACCAACACGACTGCAAGGACGACTCGCTGATGCTCGCACTCGTTCGACTTTTTGAAAGATTTGGCCTGAAAATGGGCGCCCCGACCGATTTCGTGCCGGAGCTGCTCGCCGAGGAGGGGATCCTCACGAAGAAGCACCCCACCGAGGCGCAGTGGCGCGACATTCGGTACGGTATGCAGGTCGCGAAAACGCTCGGCCGCTTCGACGTCGGGCAGTCGGTCGTCGTGGCGAACGGCGTAGCGATCGCGCTGGAGGGGATCGAAGGGACCGACCGCTGCATCGAACGGGCTGGCGAATTGTGTACGCGAAAGAACCTCGTGCTCGTGAAAGCCGCCAAGCCGAATCAGGACATGCGCTTCGACGTGCCGACGATCGGGATCCAGACGCTCGAAACGTTCGCCAAGGCGGGCGGCCAGGTGATCGCGATCGAGGCCAAACGGTCGATCCTCGTCGATCGGGCGGACGTTCTGGAGTTCGCCGACGCGCACGGGATCGCGGTCTGTGCCGTCCAGTTTGAAGAACTAACTTGCGGAGATGACGTTTGCGTGTGAGACCGTCTGGCGAGCGGTGGCAGTAATGCCACCGGAAAATCCAGCTTGACTTTTGCGGCCGGGCCGGCCGCGGACGGCCCGGCCGCCGTCCTTCCGTATTAACGTCCCCCTGGAAAGCATCCCATGATTGAGCCGGTTTTAAGCGCCACGCTGATGATTTTTTTCCTCATCATCCTCGGCGGGTTTTTGCGTTACGTGAAAGTTTTGCGTCCCGAGGCGGATGACTCGGCGATGAGCCTCTGCCTGAATCTGCTCTACCCGTGCCTGATTTTCAGCAAGATCATGGCCACACCGCTGAAGGAAAATCTGATCTCTTACGGGATCGCGCCGGTTTTTGGCTTCTTTTCGGTACTGGTCGCGATGCTGACCATGCGTCTGTTCACGGCTCTCCCCGCCCGGATCACGAGCCTGGCCGACGACGCGGAGCGCCGGACGTTTCTCTGCACGTCGTCGCTCTACAATTACGGCTACGTCCCCATCCCGATCATTCAGTTCATGTACCCGAACGAGCCACAGTACGCCACCGCGCTGTTCGTCTTCATCCTCGGGATCGAGCTTTCGGTCTGGATCTGCATCGTGCCGTACCTCGCGGGCGGGCTTCAAAAGGGCTGGTGGAAAAAGGTCCTCAGCACGCCGTTCATCACGATTTTTCTGGCGATCGTCCTGAACCTTTGCGGCCTGAGAATGGGCCCCGACGGCAACATTCCGATGTGCATCGCGCGGACGATCGAGAACATCGGGCTGGCCCAGATCACAGTCCCGCTGATTTTCATTGGGGCGATGATCTACGATCAGGTCGCGAACGGAAACGTCAACATCCGGAAGGCGAAAACGTACTCGCTGGTGGGCTGGACGCTCTTTTTCCGCGCGCTTCTCTTTCCGGCCCTGATGGTTTTCGCTGCCCTCTGCATTCCGGGAAACCCGCTCGTGCAGCGCATTTTGGTCGTTGAGGCGGCGATGCCGACCGCCATGCTGATCATCATGTTCACGAAGCTGTACAACGGCTCGAACCGGGTGGCGGCGACGGCGATCCTGACGACGAACCTCTTGACGCCGGTCGTGGCGGTTTTGTGGATCCTCGGCGGGATCCGGCTCCTGGAAATGTTCCCGAACGGGATTTTCTGAGGCCCCGCCCCGGTTTGGCGCGTAAATCTCTTTTTTCTTGAAAAAATCCTCAAAAATTTCATTCCCGGTTGCTTGACAAAAGCGGGGGAGTGTGGTTTAATGGTTAAAATAGAGTGATTTTATTTCGATCAACCTTTCCACTTGGCGATTTTTCGCAAATATCGGAGAAACTCATGTTTAAAAAATTCATCCTGCCGCTGGCTTTCGGTGTGGCCGTATTCTTCGGGACCGCGCTTCAGGCCGAGGTCGAAATGACCACCATGTCCTGGGCGAACAATCCGGACGACTTCGTTACGATGCAGAACGACATCGCGATCGGCCACGTCCTGAACTTCCTTAACTTCCCGGGAACCAAAATCGTGGAATCCCCCGGCATCGGCGAGGGCTCGTACGTCGCCATGACGGACAGTCTGGTCGGTCAGCTCGGCGGAGACGGCCGCGTGGGCGTCTCGGGCAATCCCGCCCGGTTCGTCGTTTATCTCGGCAAACCCCGCAATATTAAAGAGATCATTCTTTACACCGGGAACATCGACTCCCGCGCGAATCAGGACTACGAGGTCCGCTTCGTCAACAACTCGCAGAAGCCCGGTCAAAAACCCGACTTCAACGCGCAGGGCGTCTTTACGCTGACCTCGGGCGACAAAGTCATCGGTTCCAACGGAGGCGGGTTCAAATCCTCCTTCCGCGAAACCGAGGACGGCAAATTCCTCGGCGGCCAGGCGTTTGACTGGATCGAGTACCGCTTCTGGAACACCTACCCGACCAAGGCCGGTGACCCGAGCAAGCAGAATACGCGCGCCGACGGCTGGATGTCCCTGATCGAGATCCAGGTCGTGGGCGATGAAAAAGACCCGAGCCTTTTCTCCAGCGAAGAAGAAAAAGCCGCCACGCAGGAAGCGATCGCCCGCCGTCAGCTTGAGCAGAAACTGGCCAAAATCGCCCCCGACGCGGTGGACGCCATTCAGAAAATGCCGGCGCTGCGCATGGCGATCGAAAATCTGACGAAGAACTTCCCCGGCCAGTACGACGGCGCGAAATATCTCGACGGTTTGAAGAAGTTCGAGCACGCCTTTGAAAAGATCGATCCGGAAGACCCGGCCTCGGTCGAAAAAGCGGTGAAACTGGCCCAGGAATTCCTTGCGTTCCGCCGTGAGGCGCTTCTGGCCAACCCGCTCCTTCCGGAAAACGTGCTGGTGCGCGTTGCCGGCAGTCCGAACGTCGAGGCGAACTGGATGTCGAACTGCTCCCGCGGCAAAGGCCCGAACGACAACACGATCGACGTCCTGAACCTCAAAACGAACGAGATCACTCCGCTGATCAAGGCTCCGCGTCCGGGCTACATGGGCGACATTTGCCTGAACTGGGACGCCAAGCGCATCCTGGTCACCGCCCTTTCCGACAAAAACACGTGGGAAGTTTTCGAAGTGAATCTTGACAAACCGGAGGAATTCAAACAGATCACCCCGTTCATCGGCCCCGACGTCGATAACGTGGAGGGCTGCTACCTGCCCGACGGCGCGCACATGTTCATCTCCAGCGCGTCGATGATGGGCGTGCCGTGCATCGGCGGCGCCGGTCACGTGGGCAACATTTTCCGCGTGGAACCCGATGGGAAAACGACCCGCCAGGTCACGTTTGAGCAGGACCAGGACTGGTGCCCGATCACGCTGAACAACGGCCGCGTCATGTTCCTCCGCTGGGAGTACGTGGACGATAACCACTACTTCACGCGCATCATGATGAGCATGAACCCGGACGGTTCGGACCAGAAAGAATACTACGGCTCGAACTCCTACTGGCCGAACTCGATGTTCTACGCCAAGCCGATCCCGGGCAGCCCGAAATTCGTCACGATCGTGACCGGGCACCACGGCGCCGCGCAGCGTCAGGGCGAGCTTTGGATCATGGACCCGCGCAAAGGCCGTCAGGAGATCGACGGCGTGGTCCAGCAGATCCCGTTCCGTGACAAAAAGCCGGTCGCGAAGATCATGGACCAGCTGGCCGACAATTCGTGGCCGAAGTTCCTCTTCCCGTTCCCGCTGAGCGAGGACTACTTCCTCGTCTCCGCGCGTCCGAAGGCGGACAGTCAGTGGGGGCTTTACCTGGTCGATACGTTCGACAACATGCTCCTGATCAAGGAATTGCCGGGCCGTGGCCTCTTTGAGCCGCAGCCGCTGAAAGAGCGTCCGACCCCGCCGGTCGTCGCCAGCCGCTTGATCGAAGGCCAGAAGGACGCCACAGCGTTCCTGACCGACGTCTATTTTGGCCCGGGCCTTGCCGGTCTGCCGAAGGGGATCGTGAAGCGCCTGCGTCTGTTCGGCTACCAGTACGGCTACCGCGGCATTGGAAACCACAACATGATGGGGATCGAAGCCTCCTGGGACTCCAAAATCCTCATCGGTGAAGTCCCGGTTTACGAGGACGGCTCCGCGTTCTTCCAGATCCCGGCCAACACGCCGATCGCGGTCCAGCCGCTCGACGAACACGGCTCGGCCGTCCAGCTGATGCGTTCGTGGCTCGTCGGTATGCCGGGCGAAGGCGTGACGTGCAACGGCTGCCACGAGTCGCAGAACAGCGTGACGCCGGCGAAACGCACGATCGCGATGCTCAAGGCCCCGTCCCCGATCGAAGAGTTCGGCGGCGAATCCCGCCCGATGGGCTTCAACCGTGAAGTTCAGCCGGTGCTGGATAAATACTGCGTCGGCTGCCACGACGGCTCGAAGGAAGGCCGCCCGAACTTCGCCGACATTTCGCGTCCGAAAGACGAGTGGGAGGGCCACTACGGCAAATCCTACATCGACCTGATCCCGTACGTTCGCCGTCCGGGTCCGGAAAGTGACGTTCACATGTTCTACCCGATGGAGTACCACACGAACACCTCGCCGCTCTTCCAGATGCTGCGCGACGGGAACCACTACAACGTGAAGCTCGACGATCACTCGTTCCGCGAGCTTGCTCTCTGGGTCGATATGAACTGCCCGTACCACGCGACGTGGACGGAAGTTTCCGAGGCGTTCCGCGGCAATTCCGACGGCGTGAAGGCGATGGCCAAGCGTACGCAGGAGATCCGCTCGATGTACGCCAATATTCACGGCGACCCGGAACACGGCAGTTTCATGAAGGTCGATCGTCCGGCATTCGTCAAGCCCGAAAAGTGGGTGGACCCGAACACCGTCGCACCGGCAGGAGCGAAGACGGTCGTGAACGGGACCGGCGGCGAAAAGGTCACGGTGCAACTGACCGACGAGGTCTCGTTTGATATGGTGAAGATCCCGACCGGCAAGTTTGTGATCGGCGACGACTGCAAGCATCCGGCCGAGGCAAATCGTAATGAAGTGACGATCGAGAAGCCGTTCTACATGATGACGACCGAAGTCACGAACGAGCTGTACAAGCTGTACGACCCGCACCACGACAGCCGGTACATTGACCAGCAGTGGAAAGACCACACGTGGCCGGGCTACGCGCACTGCTTCCCGCAGCAGCCGGTGATCCGCATTTCGTGGAACGAGGCGGTGGGCTTCTGCAAGTGGCTCTCCCAGAAGACGGGCAAGAAGTTCCGTCTCCCGACCGAAGCCGAGTGGGAGTGGGCCGCGAAAGCCGGCACCGAGACCCCGTTCTGGTGGGGCGGTCTGGACGACGACTTTGGGAAATACGCCAACCTGGCGGATGTGAGCATGGATCTGTTCGTCTGCAAGGGCGTGAACCCGCAGCCGGTCGGACATCCGGAATTTGAAGCGTTCTGGAAAGCCATCAAGACGGTCGATGACGGCCAGATGATCCCGGGCTGGGATACGGCAACGCACCGGAATTCGCCCGCTACGGACGATCCGGGCAAAGCGACCGCCTGCTACCTGCCGAACCCGTGGGGGCTGTACGACATGAACGGGAACGTGAACGAGTGGACGCTTTCCGATTACAAGCCGTACCCGTACAACGCGAACGACGGCCGCAACGCGATGAATCCGGAAACGGAAAAAGTCGCCAAGGGTGGCTCGTGGTTTGACCGTCCCAAGACGGCGCGCAACGGCTACCGCCTCCCGTACCCGGCGTGGCAGAAGGTCTATAACGTGGGCTTCCGCGTGATTTGCGAGGAATGATTTAACCGCGTTTGAAATGAAGAGGGTGGTCGTTTCGGCCACCCTCGACCAATATTAACCCTTTTTATGGAATGAATCTCATGAAATATTTTTCCGCCCTCCTTTTTTCTCTCCTTTTGGTTTCGGTTTCCCTTGCGGCTGACGGCTTCACCCCGATTTTTAACGGCTCGGACCTTACCGGGTGGAAAACCCGCGGCGGGTTTGCCGAATACAGCGTCCGGGACGGCGTGATCGTCGGCGTTTGTGCGCCCAACACGCCCGGGAATACGTTCCTCTGCACCGAAAAGGACTACGCCAATTTCGTCCTGCGCCTCGAGATCAAGTTTGAGGTGATGAGCAATTCCGGTGTTCAGGTCCGCAGCCACACGAGACCGAACAAAGACCGCGAAACGATTTTCGGCTACCAGTGCGAGTTTGCCGACCGTGTAGCCGTGGGCCAGATCTACGACGAAGCCCGCCGCGCGTACCGGTACGCCACGAAGTTCCGTGACCTGAAACGCCCGGACGAGTGGTTCGCAGACGACGCTCCCCGCGCCTACAAAAAAGACGACTGGAACCAGGTCGAGATCCAGTGCCTCGGCCCGTCGATCCGGACGTGGATCAACGGCGTGCCGTGTGCCAACATGATCGACGTACTGGACGCGGAGGGTTTCATCGGCCTGCAGGTCCACGCGGGCGGCAGAGGGACGATCCTCTTCCGGAACATCGAGATCAAGGAACTCCCCGCCACCGCTTGGGAGCCGGGTCTGAAAACCGAAAATGATTTCGCTGTCCGCGCGAAACTTCCCCTCGAAACGGTCCGCGCCCTGCTTCCGGCTGAAACCGACGCGAAATTCTTCCGGAACGGCGAGAATTCCTACGCCGCGGCCATCATCGGCGACCGCGTGGTCCAAATCGTGAACGACCTGGAACTTCAGGACGTGACCGACGCCGGCACGGCTTCCGCCCTGCGGGAGAAACTCGGCAAAATCGACGCCGCGTGGGAAACCATGACGCTCACGCCGGAACAGAAAGCGCAGATCGAACGTTAAAATTTTCACTTTTCAGATTAAATCAAGGAGAAAAAAATGAATCGTCGTCAAATGCTTGCCGCAGCCGCGGCTTTTGGAATGGGTTTGGCCTTCGACGTCACGAAAGCCGCCGACGCTCTGTCCGGAGAAGACCCGGAACTGAAGAAATGGCTCCTCGAAGAAGCCAAAATGGAGTTCAACCACGTGGGGATCCCGACCGAGCAGGACCTCGAGTGGGACACGTACCTGGAAGGGATCAAAGTCCACATCATGGAATACGAGAACGACCCGTTCGGCATCGAGTGGATGAAATTCGAGGACGACGCGCCGTTCCCGGAGTGCATCCGCAAACGCCCGCACGTCGCGTTCAAGATCGCCAATTTCGATGAAGTGATCAAGAAGTTCAAGCTCATCGTCCCGGTCAGCCAGCCGCGCCCGTGGATGAAGACCTGCTTCGTCGAGCACAAAGGGATCGGGATCGAGTTCATCAGCAAATAAGATTCGGAGGGCCTAAATGGGAGGCGGTAATGGAGGCCGCAGGCCGGAATTACGCGCCTTCCGGGGCGACGTTCCGCCGGTCAAGTCAATAAATCACCAAATCAGCAAGAACGCGCAGACCCAAAAAGGCCCCGCGGATGAAACGGATTGGGCGGATTTAAACGGATTCGAAGGAAATAAAAATAAAAAACCATTTTTAAATTCTTGAAATCCGCCTTGATCCGCTTAATCCGCTTCATCCGCGGGGCCTTATTCGGTTTGCAGTGGGTTGGATTGAGTGCTTCAGAAGTGGATGGTGAAATTGAACGTCAGTCCCAAGACGCGTAATTTCGCGCTCCGCGCTCCATTACCGCCTCCCATTTTAATCCCGGATGACCGTACACTTCGGCAAAGATTCCAGGAACAAACGGCCGTAGTATTTCGACGTGATACGCGGGTCAAGGATCACCACCCACCCCGTATCGGTCCGGGTCCGGATCAGGCGGCCGAATCCCTGCTTCAGCTTGATCACCGCTTCCGGGACCTGGTACTCGTTGAACGGGTTTCCGCCGCGGGCCTTGATGGCGTCCACCCGGGCCTCTGTGAGCGGATGGTCCGGCACGCGGAAGGGGAGTTTCGTGATGATCACGTTTTTCAGCGCGTCGCCCGGAACGTCCACCCCCTGCCAGAACGAGTCGGTCCCGAACAGAACGCTGCGCGGATTGGCCTTGAAGTGCTCGACCATCTGCGAGCGCGACATTCCCTCGCCCTGCGAGAAAAGCGCGAGGTTTTGGCTGATGAGCCACGGCGTCATTTGCGCCACGATCCGGTTCATCAGGCCGTAACTCGTGAACAGGACGAAAGCGTGCCCGTCGGTCTGGCGCACGTACCTGCAAATGCGCTCCACGAGCTGGCGCTCGTAGTTTTCCGGGTCCGTGACCGGGTCCGGCATGGAAACGCCCAAGACGAGCGTCACCTGCTGCTCGTAATTGAACGGACTCCCCAGAAGAGTCTGCTCCGTGCTCGCCAGGCCGATCCTCTGGCGGAAGTAGCCGAAATCACCCGCCGGGGTTTCCGGCAAAGCGGGCGTTTGCGGTAAAGCGGGCGCTTTCTCGCTTCCATGCACTTCTTCCGGTTCCTCTTTTTTCACGGTTTTCTTTCGTGAAGACGATGAAGACGCGCGGCGGACGGTCGAAAGCGTGGCGCTCGTCATGATCACCGAGTTCATTTTATTGAAGAGCATCTCGCGCATCAAAGGCCCGACGTCCACGGGCGAGGCATTCATTTCGATTTTGGGCGTGACGCGCCGCCCCCCTTTTCCCGCGGGGATGAGCGTCAGCCAGTACACGAAATCCTCCGCTTTTTGAGTGATCCAGGCGTCCAGCCCCACCGCCAGCGCGTTGAGCCGGTCCGCCACGGACGTGAGTTCCAGTTGGGCCTCCTCGCTTTCCATTCCCTGCGCGTCGTTGAAAATGCACCCAGCCAATTCCGCCAGCGCCACACTGAGGCAGTTCACCACGATGTCCGGCCGGCGGACGCGTATCTCGCTGACGCGGAACGGACTGTTCATTTCCTGGAATTTCTTCTCGAACCAGCACTCCAGCTCATAGTAAAGCGAGGAGGCCTCCGCGTAGCATTTCTGAATGATGTTTTGCGCCTCCTGCAGACCGTAGGTGACGAGGATTCCGTGGTTCGTGCGCAGATTCAGAAGACGGCGGAGCAAATATTCGATCTGGCCGTTGGAGATCCCAATGCCGAGATGATCGCCCGCCACCGCTTCCATGGAGTGCGCCTCGTCGAAAATCACCGCCTCGTAATCGGGCAGAATCGCCCCTCCGCCGTTCCGGACCGCCAGATCGCTGAAGAAAAGCGCGTGGTTCACGACCAGAATGTGGGCGTTTCGGATCCGCCGTTTGGACGCCTGGTAGAAGCACTTTTCGAAGAATTTGCACTTTTTGCCGAGGCAGTTTCCCGACTCGCAGCAGACTTCCTCCCAAACCCGCGGCAGGACGGGGAAGGTCAGGTCCTGCTGGGAGCCGTCGCGGGTCTGATTCGCCCAAACGCGCAGGTCTTCGATCTGATCGTTTTCCTCCTGGGAGCTGAAAAGGGAAAGAGCGTTTTCGTACGCCGACTTCATCCGGCGCGGGCACAGGTAATTGCTCCGGCCCTTCACCAGCACAAAGGAAAACTCGAGCGGGATCAGACTGTTCAGGAACGGGAGGTCTTTGCTGATGAGCTGCTCCTGAAGGCTGATCGTCTGCGTAGAAACGATGACGCGGCGGAACGGGCGCTGGAACTGCCCGTCGTAATCGTATTGCTGCGACGTGGCGAGGATCGCGGGGACCAGGTAGCCGAAACTCTTTCCGACCCCCGTCCCGGCTTCAACGACCAAATGTTTTTTGGTCAGAAAAGCGTTCAGAACGTCGTTGGCCATGCGCACCTGCTGCGGTCTGGACTCGT
>JAEEGL011000863.1_pt1 | contig 10050 bp, 4 predicted proteins | sample 9134231 | NCBI WGS metagenome assembly JAEEGL01 (sample SAMN16246548, study PRJNA631951) | gut metagenome | biome: gut microbiome; feature: rumen; material: fiber-attached | host: Bos | place: Iran: Karaj | collected 2018-10 | reverse complement strand
CGTCTTCGGGTTTCGCAGCTGCCGCATGAACGCCACGAACTCGTCGCATAGGATCACGCACGGCGCGGCCTTTTTCAGCAATTTCACTAGCACGTCCATGCCCGGCGCCGTACCCGAAAGGTCGCTCGGCTCCACCATCTCGTACCCGTCTTCCTGGAGCAGTTCGTAGGCGAGGCGTCCCCACAGCGTATGAATCCGCTTGCCGCCCCTCTCCAGCGGCTGGTTCGGGGAGATGTTCGTGCCGACAAGTGCAGCGGTCCTCGCCTGCGGGAGATCGTCTATCCCAGCTTCGTCTAAAAGCTGGGGAATGCCCTTGAGCTTCGACGTCGGCACGGTCCGAGACGCGAGATGCCACACCGCAAGCATCGAGTGCGTCTTGCCTCCGCCAAAGTTCGTCTTCAGCTGCACGACCGGATCGCCGCCCTTCCCCTTCAGACGCCTGGCCACGGAAACAAGCAGCTCCTTCATGCCCTCCGTGATGTAGGTGCGGTCGAAGAACTGCACCGCGTCCTGGTATTCCTTCGACGCGCTCCCCTCCGCTACGCGCGAAAGGTCCGCCGCGAATTCGCTCTGCTTGAGCGTGCCTGTCAGTACGTCCGTATGGGGCTTGGCCACGGTTCTCCACGGTTTCATCGACTTACCTCCTCGGTTAAGAAACTCCATTCGTTCAAGATGGCGTTGTATTTGGCGGACACCTCCAGCTGTCCCGCGTCCTCGGCCTTCAGATAGGCCTCGTAGATTCTTTTGCGGAGCGCAGCCGCGTCCTCTCCCCTCGCCAACGCGGCGACGACCTCGGCGCGCGGATCCTCCGCGCTGCAGTCGGACACACGCTCCTTCGCCTTGATCTCCTCGGCCGCCTTCAGCACCTCCTCGATGACTTCGGCCACTGCGAAGACCGTTCCATCCGCATTGAGCACCCGGGCGAAGTCCGAATATATGCGTATCCCGGCGGCAACGGCCGCGCTCGCGCAGTCAGCCGACCCGAGGCTCGCGTCCAGTCCGCGATAGAACGCCAAGCATGTCGGCAGGCGCGCGCGCAGTATGTTGACGAACTCGCGCCGCGATATCGTCCTCGCATCCCCTCCACGATGCCTGCAGACGAAATAAATGGACCTGAACCCCGTGCCCGCATCACCCCCGAAGACGGCGCTGGAACGAACGTCCTTCAATGGCCACGCGGCGGTAATCACGAACCCTGCCTTCACAAGACCCTCGACAAACGAGGCGACAGGCTCTATATCGCGGGCCGTGAACGTTGCGCTTCGGAAGTCAAAGCTGAGCACCGACGGATAGTCTTCGCGCGAGTTCGCATAGAACGCCTTCAACGCGCGCTCGACGGCATTCCGGTAGAATTCGTCCGCCGCCTCTCGTCCGCCATGCCTGTACGCGAAGGCCGTTATCTCCTCATCCCGCGGACTCGACATCGCGAGCGCAAGATCCGGCTGGAGTTCCTTCAATACCGGCCTCAGCCATGTATAGAAGAAATCCCCAAGGTCTGCGTATGCCACGTTGTCGTAGTACGGAAATTCCGCATTGATCACGCATGGTTCGCCGCATACCGCCTGCTTGGCATCCTCTGATCTGATCATCCCGGCCCCCGTCCGCGGCAATGCGAAGAACTTCCCGCATACACCATGCATAACCTCTTCCCACCGCTTCGTGGACGCCTCTATGGGATTCCCCTCCACGAAGTCCCATGCGAACGGAATGGACTGACGCGTGAATACGTTCCGCGGGAACTGACGCTGGTTCCAGTAGGTATTGGACATCGAATGCCACGAGACGAACTGGCTGTAGCCAAGCGCAAGAACGTTCGCCGCCAGGCGCTCCTTCCTGCCCCGTTTGGCATACTCGACGATCAGCTCGCCAAGCACCTTCAGCATCTGCCGCTGCCTCGGCAGGAACAGCTCACCGTATGTCTTGAACCCAAAGCTGCACGCAGCGCAGTCGCGGACATTCCCGCTAAACGGCATGAGCGGAGCGTCCGCGACTGCTTCGGAGGCTATCTTCTCATGCTCGCGCGTCGCGGCAAGAACAACCTTTTCGCCGTCATCTCCAGCGGCAAAAACCGCCATCAGGCGCACGCCGAGTTTTCCGAGCTCCCCCTGCTCCCGGATGTAGTCCGATGTGATCGGACGGCGGTCGAACACGCTGAAGAAATCCGCCTTGCCCTGACGGGTCCCCTTCTCGGTTCCCTTGGGAGCCACGCCGCTGTGAACGACAAATCGATAGTCCTTCTTCGTCTTTAGCGTCTCAACTTCGATCCACGACTCGCGCCCCTTCTTGGCGCCTGTCACGAAGTTCGTCACAAGCGGAACAGGACACCCCCCGAATGCGGGATTCGGGTCGGGTACCGTCCGCGCCCAAAGCCACATCTCCACGGGTAAAGTCCGCCCGACGTACTTCTCCACATCCGGACGCCCCTTCGCCATTGACGGCGTAACCTTGATGCCAGGATAAAACTTTACCAGGCGCCGATTCAGCTCGGATGCGACTGCATGGCCAGCTCTTTCAACGTCGATCTTCTCAAGGTCGCTCAGATACGCACTCGTCGCCAGACGCGCAACGAACGCAGCCACTGGATTCAGCTCCCCGCCGATCGCGGGAACGCCAAGCGTCAGCGCGGCAAAGGGAACAGTGCCCACGCCGCAGAACGGATCGTAGATCGTCGGCCAGACGCCTCCGCAGGACTCTTGTATCAACTCGCGCGCACGCGGCTCAACGAGCGAATCGCCGTCCAACAGTCCGCGAAGGATGTCGTGCGTCTCCTTCGTGCGTTCAACGTCGCCAAACTCCGGGGCATCAACCAGCTGCGCGAATACAAGAGCCCTTGCGATCGCCAACTGCCTGTTGCCCCACCAAAGATGCAGAGAGCTCGGCGCGCCCGCACCCGCGCGCGCCTCGCTCTCCGCCGCCCGCGCCAACGCGTCGAGCGGAAGGTACTGTTCTATGAGCTTAAGGTTCAATACGTGTTATAAACCAAGCTTTCTTCTCAACTGATCATAGGACACTTTGTTCTCAGCACAAAGGGCCTTTATTGCCGCAGTGTCCTCATCTTCTTCCGCCGGGAAAATCAGATTCGAAAGCTGAGCGTCAAAAGTGGCTTTCGCATCAGAATTCCTTCTGCCATACATCACGATCCCGATATGAAGCTGGCGAGTGCAAATCATGTCATAAAGCATGCGAAGGACAGCTTCTTCCATCGTTTCAAGCCCCGCGCCTTGGATCTTTGCGTCCAACTGCTGACACAACATCTCAGTAATGTTTAATGATCCAATCAGCAGGTTCCGATTATCATCACTTGCCGCCAATGCCCCGGCTACCTCTGGAATATCAAATGCCCCACCCATGATTAGACATAGCGTTCGCGCCTGTTCGTTCGGATGGACAGTTTTCAGAAGCGGCTTACGGGCCTCCTCGTTGCCCAAAAATTTGATGGTCAACGACCGCAAGCGCACCAGCAACTCGCTCCAAGAGTCGTCATCATCCTTGACCGCTGCGAGATTTTTGAACAGCGGTTCAATGGCTTCATCGAATCCCTTAAGCATCTCATTAGTCGCCTTTGCCTTCGCATAATCGTATCCTGCAAGTGCGCCTGGCGCTATTATGCCAACGGCCGCTCTGCCAGCGAATTTGCCAAGTTTACCCCAGAATCCCATAGTGCCTCCTTATTTGTTTGTTTTTACCAGTGGTTAACCAAGGTCTCCAAGAGACGATCCATTCCCAGTGTTACCTGCAGGAATTTCAACTTCCTCTTGTTGGCCTTGCCGAAAAGAAACATGCCGCCCATTGTCAGTATAGGTAGAATTAGCGAGAATGTCGCCATGTAATAGACTACTGCATACCCCATGAAACTGGGCCCCGTATTGGCATCGGGCGTGGATGTGTCTGCATCGCCTTTCTTCATTTTGTCAAACAGGACTTTGAGCTGCTTACGATGAGACATATCCCCATCGCCAAAGATGATCATACGACGCGAATCTCCGCCATAATACGCCCCGCACTCTTGCTTGATCTTGAACGCGATCTTTGGATACAAGTAGGCCGTATAAGGATTTTCATCTCCGTCACCAATAAACAGCAGACGATTCTCATCCGTTGGCTCAATGACATTCTGTGCATACTGCTGTATCGTCAACGCCTCAGCGCAGACATCAGGGCATTCGTTGATGCGTTTCACCAATGCTTCTACAAGCTCTTTATAGCCGTCCGCGGACACTACCCATACTTTCGGTTTTTCATCCATAGCCGATTCCTCCTTACCCTATACCCAGTTCTCCCTGTTCCGGACTGCCGGACGCCCCGCCCATTTCGCCCATGAGCGCCATGATGTCGCTCCACGAGGTGATGAGCGCGTTGTAGGCGCGGGCATTCGCCGCGTCGCCGTGCTTCTCGCAGTAGGTGAAGAGGTAGTACGCCAGCTGGCGGATGTCGGAGGCCATGTTCGGCATCTTCGAGAGAAGCTCCGCCGCCGCGCGACGGTTGCGCTTCTCCAGTTCGCGGATCACGCGGTGGCACGCCTCCCAGAGCGGAAGGTTCCCATCCTCGCGCGGATCGTAGTCCTTGTCGTCGGGATACTCGGAATAATGCAGAATCCGCATCCGGCCGCCCTTCGACTCAGCCACCTCGCTCGCCACAACATAATCCACGCTCGTCCCCTTCGCGCGCGCCAGCACGTCCGCCTCGCCGTACGCGCCCTCGCCGTAGCCGTGCTGCTCGAACCAGGTGACGAAGAAGTTCGTGGACGGGTCGTAGCTCTGTCCGTCGGGATGGAGATAGCGCTCGATCTCGCGGTTGATCTCGATCATCGCCTCATGGACGGAGAGCTTGCTGCCGTCGCTCTTCAGCACGGCTGCGTACTTCGAGTACACTTCCATCCCCGGCCCGATGGCCGCCTGCGCCAAGTCCACCGCCGCGATCGTCGACTGCGTTCCCTCCGCGTTCGTCATCTCCTCCAGCGCGTCGAACATCACATCACGCAGCTCACGGTTGAACTGCGCCCGCGAAATAGTCTCGGCATCTTCCGCACGCTTTCGACAGACAAGGACAACTGATGAAGCGAGTGCATTCGCACCCTTCCCTATCATACGGTTTGCCAATTCCGTCCGCATCGGCCATGTTCCAGTTATGGCGAAACCCGCTTTGATGACTGCCTCAAGAAATGTCTCCCATCCTGCATTTCTCGTCCCGCTGTCATTCGTCTCCGACTGCTTGAAAGCATAGTAGATCGTAGTGGGGAAAGCAGGATGCGCCAATTCGGCAAGATTGCGCATCACAGCTGTCATGCCATTAAGGAAGAAAGCCTCCGCCTTTTCGCGCCCACCATGTTTGTACGGCGTGGCAACTAGCTCTTCCCCCTTCGGCGTCGCCATAGTTGAAAACAAGTCCGGATAGACGCCCTTCAGCGAACGACGCATCCATACATAGAAGAAATCTGCAAGGTCGGCGTAGCTGATATTATCGTAGTACGGCGGATCGGTTGATATCAACTTGTCTTGTGAAATCGTCTGGTGCTGCGCATCAGACTGTAATGCATGGCCAATGACCTTCGCGCCAAATTTCTCAATCACTTTGACTATACTTTCGAGGCTTGTCATGTAATCGCCAGCAGCATCACCAAAAAGATTGTTTTCCGCAAAGTCCCAAATCATTGGGATGTTCTGTCGTGTAAAGAGATTACGAACTTGTGTTTTTGTAATCTCCCATCTGCACAACTGATTTTGAATATCAGCCAAACGGCTCACCCCAAATGCGAGGTATGTGGCGACAGCATCGGCGTGTTCAGTATCTCCGCAATCTCTCTCCAACTTCTCACGCGCTTCCTGCACAAGGTCTGAGAATGTGTTGAGCGCGACTAGCTGCCGTTTTGTAAAAAGCTTCCACCATTCGTCAAGGCCGTAAGGGACGCACGTGCCTCCCGTGATGCGCCTTGCTGGGAGACGACCAGCTGGCTTCCACTTTGGCTCCGGCACATCAATGTCCTCGTCTCTCGGCGAAAGATAGACACGCCCTCTGTCGCCCTCGCACACGACGGCCATCATCCGCGCGCCCATGCGTCCGGCTACTCCTTCTTCCTTGATGTAGTCGCCGGAAATCGACGCACCCGAAATGATGCAATGGAATGCTACCGCCGAACGGCTGACCGTATGCTTGTTGCCATTCTCTGCCCCCTTCGGTGGCGTGCCGACACGCACCTCAAAATGCCACTTGTCGCCCTCGACAATCGGCTCGACATACGCCTCCTTGCCTTTCTTCGACGAAAGGATGAAGCTGGAGACGAGCGGAACGTCAACATCGGAGAACGCCGGATTGGGGCTTTTCACCGTCCGTGCCCACAGCCATGCGATCACGGTGAGCTTCTTGCCGATGTACTGCTTCAGGTCGGGACGATCCTTCGCCATCTCCTTCGTAATCTCGACCTGCGGATAGAGATGACCAATGCGCTTCTTCGCCTCCTCGCGCATCCAGTAGCCGTACCGCCGCACGTCCTCGGCAAGCCCAGTGGCGCCGGGCCACTTATTTGCGCAGTCCTCTGACTCGCCGACAGGAATAGGCCCCACTGGTTTCCTTCCCGCGAACTTCGGCGGAATCTCGATCATCGCCTTGTTGATCATCACGGCGACGGGGTTCAAGTCGCTCGCGTAGCTTTCGAGCCCGAGCCGCTGCGCCTCAAGCGGCAGCGCGCCGCCGCCCGCGAACGGATCGTGGAACGCGGGAAGCTTGTTCGGATCGAATCCCGGCTGGCCCTTGTTCATCGCGCATGTCTCGCGCCAGCTTTCCCAGATCGCCTCGCGCGCCCGGCGGAGGACATCCTCGTTGTTGGAGTTCTCCCACTTCACGAGGTCGCGGATGATGTTGAAGAGGTATTCACGCTTGGCGGCGGCCTGTTCCTTGGTGATTCCCTTCGACCAGCCACGCTGTCCGCCGGGGTCGTTCACCATCTGCGCGAAGATGACAGCCCGCGCGGCGGCGAGCGGACGCCGTGCCCACCAGAGATGCAATGTCGAAGGGTGTCCGTGACGAATCGACTTCTCCCGCGCCGCCTCCGCGTTGATCTCGTCAAGCGGCAACGCCACCTCAATCAGTTTCTTCGGTGCCTTTATCATAGCGTGTCCTTCGGCTGCTCTGCCTTCGTCATCAGGTCGGCGATTTTGTAGGCTTCGTGCTCGACGCCGAAGTTGAGCTCGTTCTGCCAGATGTTGCGGATGTAGTACGGGCCTTCGGTCTTGTCGCCGTCCACGAGGACCAAGGCCAGGATGAACTTGTCCCCTTGGTTGACAGCGTACGAGATCTCGTTGCACGTCATGATCACGTCGGTTGCGCCCTTCACGCGCCCCTTGACCTCGATGTGGCGGTCCGCGCGGATGGGCTCGTCTTTCGATGTCGGAGCGGGATAGCGCGAAGTAATGTCCCAGCCGCACTTGTCGGCGGAGACATCCACGACCGTGTTGCCGAGCGCCTTTTCGGTTTCCATCACCGCGTTCATCGCGAGCATCTCGATCTTTTTGCGTGCGGCGGCGTCAACGGCGAATGTGGCGGGGGAAGCTGCACCGCATTCCTTGTCCACCAATCCCTGCGGAATCACGAGGATGCCGCCCAGGACGGTCGGCGCGAGGGACACCACGTTGCGCGCGTCGGCGATCTCGGCGAGGCGGGAATTGAGGCGGCTCTTCAGTTCGTCCACCTTTCGGCGCATCTGCTCGGCGCTTGCGAGGGCGGCTTTCGAGGCGTCTGGCTGTTTCGATTCCTTCAGGAACCCGACGTACTTCCGCTGGTAGAAGCCCATTGCCTTCGTGAGCGAGGACTGCACGCCCGCGAGGAGCTTGTCGAGCGATTCGCCCTGGCGTTTGCGGACTTCTTCGTAGTGCGCCTTCACCACGTGTTCCGTCGCGTAGTCCGCCGCCTTCTTCTCCAGATCGCCCGTGAGCCATGGTTGCTGTTTCAGCTTTGCGACGACTTCAAGCGCCTTCGCATCAGGTGCCTTCAGGTCGAGGTGCGGCGCCCAGCCCGCGTAGCTCGCCTCGCCGTTCGCGCTGAGGCGCACGAACTGGAGACGGCGCGAAAGCGTCTTGCGCGCCGCGCCGACGGCGACCGTGTGGTCGATGAGAAACAGCAGCGCGGGGTCCGTTCCCTCGTCCGCCGGGTCCACCATGACCGTGCCGGCCTTGAGGCATTTGCCCTTCGCCTCGCCGACGAGCTTTGTGACGGCGGCAACGAACGGATGCCCTGGATGCAGGAACGCGGCCTCGGGCGCGTTCGGCTCGGGGCGGATGGACTCCTTGTCGAAGCAGACGTAGTCGTATTTCGACGCTACGGGACGACGGGAGTTGATTGACTTCGCCTTGTTGCGGATCGCCGCAGGGACGTGCGGCACGCGCCAGCGTCCGTTGCCGCAGCTGCGCATCTCACCGCCAAGGGACTGCAATCCGCCCTGGAAGAACGCCCGCACGAAGCACGGCTGGAGCTTGCGCGCCTCCGCGCGGTCCATTTCGTCCTTGATCCTGTACACCATTTCGGGCGAAAGCGTCTGCTGGAAGTTTGACTGCTCGGCGAGCAGTTTCTTGAGTTTCTCCGTGTCGAGATCGGAGTCGATCTTCTGCTTCATCCAGTTCTTCGCTTCCTCGGAGTTCTCGTACTTGATCGCGCGGAGAAGCAGTTCCTTCAAAGATGCGGCGTCGAGAGCGTTGCCGAGGATTTCGAAGACCTGTCCTCCGAGCGTCTTCGCCTCCTGCTCCAGCTTGTCCAGAAGGCGCTGGAACACCTGGCCCTCCCGCGTGTCCACCGAGATCATGTTCCAGAGCGTGCAGGGCAGCTGCTGTCCGATGCGGTGGATGCGTCCGAAGCGCTGCTCGAGGCGGTTGGGGTTCCACGGCAGGTCGTAGTTGATCATCAGGTTGCAGTTCTTGTGGAGGTTCACGCCCTCGCCCGCCGCGTCCGTCGCGATCAGCACGGACACCGCGGGGTTGTTGTTGAACTCCTCCTGCACTTCGCGGCGGGCGTCGCGGTTCGTGCCGCCGTGGATCGTCTTCACCGCCTCTTCGCTGCAGAGGAGACCGCTGATGCGCTTGGCGAGGTAGTTGAGCGTGTCGCGGTGTTCCGTGAAGATGATCAGCTTGCGGCGGTTTCCGTTCGGACCTTTCATCTCGGGAGTGTCCTGGAGAAGTTCCGAAAGGCAATCCCACTTGCAGTCGTTGCCGGAACGGAGGATCTCCTCCGCTTCCGCCACCAGTCCCTTCAGGACGTCGATCTCCTCCTGCAGTTCCTTCGGAGAGAGTGCCGCCGTCTGGGAATCAAGAATCTTCGTGGCGAGCTTTTCGAGTTCCTCCTCGGTGTAGTCGTCCTCGTCGAAGTCCTCCATGTCCGGGAGGTCGGGACCGCTCTTCTTGCCGGCCTTGACGTCCGCGAGCTTCGCCTCCAGGCGCTCCATGCGGCGGCGCAGCGACTGGAAGATCGCCTCGGGGCTTGAGGCCAGCCGGCGCTGGAGCATCGTGAGCGCGAAGCCCACGCAGGTCTTCATCTTCGGGTTGAGCTTCTGCTCCGCCTTGTCCATGCCGTCGATGACGTAGTCCGTGACGTTCTTGTACAGTATGGCCTCGGGCCGCGATAGGTGGAACGGCGCAGAGTGGGCTTCACGCTTCGGGAAGAGGGGCGTGCCGTCGAACTTGAGGAGCTGTTCCTTGACCATGCGGCGCATGATGGTGTCGTCTATGGCCACCTTGCCGCCCTTCGAATGGGCGATTCCGTAGAAGCGGTCGCCGTCCAGGAGCTGAAGCCAAAGCTGGAAATCGTCGTCCTTGCCGTTGTGCGGCGTGGCGGTCATCAGAAGCAGGTGGCGCGTGTGCCTGCCGAGCAGTTCGCCGAGTTCATAGCGAAGCGACTTCTGGAGCTTCTTGCCGAACCAGTGGGCGGACATCTTGTGCGCCTCGTCGACGATCACGAGATCCCATTCGACCTGCTCCAGCTTGTTCTGGTATTCCTCGTTGCGGGAAAGCATGTCGACGCGCGCGACCACGAGGTCCTCGTCGGCGAAGAAGTTGCCGGAGGAGGACT
>JAEEGL017013748.1_pt1 | contig 10051 bp, 6 predicted proteins | sample 9134231 | NCBI WGS metagenome assembly JAEEGL01 (sample SAMN16246548, study PRJNA631951) | gut metagenome | biome: gut microbiome; feature: rumen; material: fiber-attached | host: Bos | place: Iran: Karaj | collected 2018-10 | reverse complement strand
GGCGACCGCTGGGGATACGACTACAACCTGCTGGTGAACAAGGCCAACCTCTGGTCGTCACTACAATATAAGAAAGGCGCCCTCCACGCCTTCGTAGCCGGACGCATCGGCGGCGTCACAATGGAGCGCGACGGTAAGATGCGCAACGGTGTCGCAGAGGCTATGGGTTGCTCATCCTTCGGCAAGAGCGGAATGAGTAAGTTCCTCGACGGCGGCGGCAAGGCTGGCCTGACCTACAACCTCGGCGCAGGCAATACCATCCAGCTCGGTGGCGGCTACGAAATGAAAGCCCCCACACCGTCGACAGCATTCTACGCACCGGAATTCAACAACGACTTCGTACACAACCTGAAGAACGAGAAAGTCATCAGCGCAGAGGCAGGCTACCAGTTTGCCAACGCCTGGATGAAGGCCAACATCAACGGATACTACAGCAAGGTGAACGACCTCTCCGAGTGGCAATGCTACTACGATGACGACGCCAACTCGTTCACATACGTCTCGTTGTCAAACATCAAGAAAGAGTACTACGGCATTGAGTGGGGTTTGAGCTTCAAGCTCAACTCGGCGTTCACCATCAAGACCATCGGCACCATCAGCGAGGCCAAGAACACCAACAACGCCACGGCAGTCTATCAGAAGTCTAACGAGACCAGCGGCACCCAGCTCGGCTACCATGAGGAGTTAGTATATAATAAGAACATGCGCGAGGCTGGAACTCCCCTGTCGGCATACAACCTCACCCTGAGCTACAGCGCAAAGGGTTGGTTTATTGACGTCATCGGAAACTACTACGACCGCATCTACCTCTCCTACTCGCCCACATACCGTTACAAGTCGACGCTGGACAACCGCCAGAAGATCTACGAAGCTACTGGCATCAAGGAATCGCAGGTCTATGACGTCAACGAGCAAGGCGAGAAGGTCATACTCTCCGACGCCCTCGCACAGGCTAAGGGCAAGGGTGGATTCATGCTCGACCTCTCCATAGGACGCAGCATCCGCATGAAGTCAGGCAATCTCTCCGTCAACCTTATGCTCACCAACCTGCTGAACAACACCAGCATGGTGACAGGCGGATACGAGCAGAGCCGAAGCAACTACTCTGTGAACTCTACTTCGGGTGAGGTGGGCAGCGCCCGCGTCTACAAGTTCGACAAGAACCCGAAGAAGTACTACGTCTATGGTATCAACGGAATGCTGAACATTTCATACAAATTCTAAAATGCGCTACGACTATGAAGACAAGTAAATATATTCTCCTTGCACTTGCAGTCATCGGACTGGCCACGTCGTGCCACGATACCGAATGGAACGAAGTGAACCTCAAAGAAGGAAGTGAAGCCTGGGGCAACCAGTATCTTGAGGAGACCAACCTCAAGACCATTGCCGAGGTCAAGGCTCTCTTTGCTAACGAAATCAACAACAACGGACTCAAGCTGGTCAAAGACCCCATGCAGATCAAGGCCGTTGTCGTAGGTAACGACGAGGGAGGCAACATCTACAACAGCATTTACCTTCAGGACGGTACTGGCGGCATCGCAGTCAGCATCGCACAGAGCGGACTCTACGGACCGTTCTGCATCGGACAGGAAGTACTCGTAGAACTCCAGGGCCTCTACGTCGGAGCATACGGTAAGCAACCGCAGATAGGTACTACATACACCAACCCCAACAAGGAAGGTGCCACGCCACAGGTAGGCCGCATGAGCCGCTACGTCTGGCAAAACCATTACAAGCTCCTGACAGAGAGCATCTTTGTTGACCTCGACCCCAACGTCAAGGAAGTGAATTGGAACTTCAACATGCTCGACCTGGCCAAGGACTGCGGTACATTGGTAAAGCTGAAGGGCGTCCGACTGGCAGAGGCTGACGGCAAGGCAGTCTTCGCACCCAGCGACGGCAGCGTCTCACTGACCTCCAACTGCGCCAACCGCATCATTGAGGGTGTCAGCAACGTCGTGGTACGCACCAGCACATACGCCGACTTTGCCAATCAGGCAATGCCCACCGACCTCGTCGACATCACGGGCGTAGCCACCCGCTTCAACGACACCTGGCAGCTCCTCATGCGTACAGCAAAGGACATCCAGAAATCATCGACCGAGCCCGCTCCCACATCACAGCCACAGGGCAAAGGCACATTGGACAATCCATACAACGTAGCCGGTGTCACCGAATACACCAAGAGCTTGGCAGCCGACAAGGAGTCACCAAAGGATGTCTATGCCGAAGGTATTATCGTCAAGGTAAGCGAAATGGACACCACAGGCAACTTCGGCAACGCCACCTATCTTATCTCTGACCGTGAAGACGGTGCAACAGGATCGTTCCAGGTCTATCGTGGATTTGGTCTCGGAGGCGAGAAGTTCAACAAGCCTGGCGCCCTGCTGCTTTCTGAGGGCATGCACGTGCTCATCAAGGGTAAGGTCATCAACTACAAGGGTAACACCCCGCAGTTTGCCCAGGGCAGCATCATCGAAGGAGTCAAATAAAACCAATAACGAAACAATAAAAACATAAAGATATGAAAAGAACAATTAATTATCTGATTGCGTTGGCCCTGACGGCCTTCACATTCACCAGCTGCGAGGATGTGCCCTCTCCCTTTGGGAATATCCTGCCACCCGACAACGGTGAGAAAGTAGTTGTAGAACCAACTGGTTCAGGTACGGCAGCAGATCCGTACAACGTAGCTGCTGTCCTCGAGTTCGTCAGCGGACTCGGAGCCGACACACAGTCGTCTAACCAAGTTTACATCAAGGGTATCGTCACCGAAGTACAGGATGTCGACGTCTCCGGAACGTACGGTAACGCCACATACTACATCTCCGATGATGCCGATGGAAAGGCCAACAAGTTCATGATCTACCGTGGCTTCGGTCTTGGCGGCAAGAAGTTCAACGAGGGCGCCACACCCGTCAAGGCTGGTGATAACGTTATCATCAAGAGTAAGGTCGTCAACTACAAGGGCAACACCCCCGAGACTGTTTCCAACGACTGTATCATCGTCGAGCTGAACGGCGACAAGGCCGAGGACACCCCACAGCCTGCAGGCGATGTCAAGACAGTCACCGTGGCTCAGTTCATTGCCGCAGCCGAGAGTGCCACACAGTGGTATCAGCTGACGGGTACTGTCAAGAACCTGAAGGACGGCGACCAGTACGGTAACTTCGACTTAGAGGACGCCACAGGTTCCGTCTATGTCTATGGCCTGCTCGCAGAACAGGGCGGCGAGAGCAAGAAGTTCCAGGAGCTGGTAGCAGCCAAGGGCATCAAGAACGGTTGCAAGCTCACCATCAACGGTCTGCGCAGCTCGTACAACGGAAACGTTCAGGTGAAGAGCGCCTACTTCGTCAAGGTCGAGGCAGGCGAAGGTGGCGATACACCAGTAGGTGGCGGTGACGGTACTGAGAACAATCCTTACAACGTCGCAGGTGCTCAGGCCAAGGCCGAGCAGACAGGTGTCTATCTGAAGGGATTCATCGTCGGCTTCGTCGACGGTCAGGCTTACGAATCAGGTGCAACGTTCTCATCGGCAGCAACAGGCGCAACCAACATCCTGCTGGCTGCCAGCGCTGACGAGACAGACGCCAAGAATTGTATGCCTATCCAGCTGCCAAGCGGCGCAATACGTACCCTGCTGAACCTGCAGGACAATCCTGGCAACTATAAGAAAGAGGTACTGCTCTACGGCGACATTGCCACATACTTCAAGGTGGCTGGCTTAAAGAACACCTCGTATGCAGTCATCGACGGCAAGTCGGCTGGCACCAAGCCCGGCGGCGGTTCTGGCGGCGGTGGTGATGACACGGGCGGCGTCAAGACCGTTTCCGTTGCCGATTTCATAGCAGCTCCCGAAAGCACAGACGTCTGGTATCAGATTACCGGTACTGTCAAGAACCTGAAAGAAAACGACCAATACGGAAACTTCGACATCGTCGACGAGACAGGAACCGTTTACGTCTATGGTCTGCTCTCTGAAAAGGGCGGCGAGAAGAAGAAGTTCCAGGAGCTGGTTGCCGCCAAGGGCATCGAGAATGGCAGTAAGATTACCATCATCGGTAACCGTGGCTCTTACAACGGCAAGGTTGAAGTGTTGAACGCTTACTTCGTCAGCATCGACAACAGCGGTAGCGGCGGTGGCTCGGCAGCTACAGGCGCCGACGGCTCAACCATCATCTCCGTAGTCGACTTCAACGCTGCCCCGGAGAGCACCGATGTCTGGTACCAGCTGACAGGAACCGTCAAGAACCTGAAAGACAACGACCAGTACGGTAACTTCGACCTGGAAGACAGCACAGGTTCCGTCTACGTCTATGGCGTGCTCTCTGAAAAGGGCGGTGCAAAGAAACAGTTCCAAGACCTTGCCAAAGCCAAGGGCATCACCAACGGTAAGAAGATTACCATCGTCGGCAACCGAGGTTCCTACAACGGCAAGATTGAAGTCCTCAACGCCTACTTCATTAAAGTCGAATAGCATTCATCGAATAGCATTATCCTATACCCTCTCCAGGCCGCAGTATCCATCCAGATGCTGCGGCCTTTCGCAACCTGACCTGAAATCCAGTACTTTTCCGTCAGTTATCCAGTACTTTTCTGTCAGTTATCCTTAGGAAAACCTTCAGAAATCCAGTACTTTTCCATCAGTTATCCTTAGGAAAAGTTGCGACCTGTACGATTGAAAAGTTGCAGAAATCTTAAGGAAACTCTCAGAAGCCTCACAAAATAAAAAATGTGTTTTGTTTTGCCGTTTCCATTTTTTATACTTACCTTTGCACCCAGAGCATCCCCCCAAACGGGTGAGCAGCTTCCGCAAAGGGGGCAAGAAAACGATGGAAAAAGGAAACACATTAAGACGACTCTTTCCACAAGACATGAAGCGTATAGTATATGTTTTGATGGCGTTGATAGGGCTGACTGCCATAGGATGTAACAGGCAGCAGACCTACGACCGTGTGTTGGCTGATGCAGACAGCATCATCGAGCAGAACACGGACTCGGCATTTACCATGCTGCAGACCATCCCCGATGTATTGGACGACGGCGACGAAGCCAGCCGTGCCCTCTATGCTGTACTGATGGCCCAAGCTGCTTATAAACTCTACAAGCCTGTTCCCCACGACTCCCTCATGCTCAAGGCAACCCGCTTCTACGAGCACAACAAAAACACCCGCATGCTTTACAGGGGCTATTACTACCGTGCTATGCCCCTATATGAACAGGGGCGCCATGATGATGCCCTCATATTATTAAAGAAAGGTGAAGAACTGGCTACTAAGACACACGATGTGCTCTACATGTCGAAATATCACGAAAGCCTGTGTATGGTGAACGACCGAGCTGGTTGTTATGACTTGATGCTCAAATATGCACAGCTATTCTTGCAAGATGCCATAAATTTGGGAGATTCTGCCATCATTTCCCGTGGATTTAGCGATATTTTTGGCGCCTATTTCAAACTAGAGAATTATCAAGAGGCGGAAAGAAATATATTGCAAGCTGTACGGTTGATAAAAAGTCTGCCCTCTACAGAGCAAGCATACCTTTTAACGAATATAGCATGCCTTTTTCATAAAAGTGGGAATCTGCTATCAGCAAAACACTATTTACATAATTCCTTGGAATGTAATCCCATGCCTAACACTTATGCCGAACTTGGCGACGTTTATGCTGATGAGGGGAACTTCAAAGAGGCTGAAGAGTGTTGGCAGAAGGCACTATCTTCGGAAAATTCGAGAATTGTCCTTAACACGCTGACGTCTATTTACAAACGATACAGGAATCAAGGCAACCATTCCAAGGCGCTTGATGTCTTGGAACAGATAAGCCATTTTAAAGACTCACTGAGCGAGGTCTCAGAAAAGAAAGCCATTCTCGAGATACAGGAAAAATACGACAAGCAAGCCATTGAGAACAAATACTATAAAGCCCAGACGTGGATTTGGCGTTGCATCTTCATGGCGTTTGCCGTAGTAATCCTGATACTATATCTTTATAGTCGATCTGTCAAGGCATATACCACTAAGCTGAACAAGAGCAATCAGACGATACACAAGATACAGCAGCAGATAACCCGTTTAGAGGATGAAAGAGACCGTAAAATAGCCGAGATAGATGCCGAAAAGGAGCTTCACGGCAAAGAGGTTGCCAGCATCAGCCAAAAATATGACAAGAGAATAGAACGTCTCAAGGACAAGATAGATAGTGTTCAGCACGAGGCTTACGAACGTATAGGCCATGGCCGCGACATTTACAGATCCGCTATGAGAAACATGCCGATTCGTCTTCGTGACGATGAGAAATGCCTGATAGAGTATTACTCAGTATTCCATTATGCCACTTATCAGAAATGGATGGAAGAATACGAAGACCTGTCTGTCCGATACCTTGTGATACTCATCCTGCAAGAACTGGGTAAGAAGGACTCCGAAATCGAACAACTATTAATCGTTTCTCCGGGAGCTTTACGTACGGCAAAGTCACGCATCAATGCCAAAAAGAAGAGCTGACTGCCCCCAGTTTTGTTACATCTTCCACCTTGAAACACCATCGTTTATGTGTTTTATCTTACTGAATATAAGCTATTTAGCAAATTTCTTCATTTTGTAACACTCAAACCACTTTTTTATTTTTATCCTTTTTTCTTTCATTTGTTTGTTCTACTTTTGCACCCCGAATTTTAACATCAACGATAAAAGTATGAACAAAAAGAATGTTATGAAGCTGCAGAAACTTAATTTTCGCTTAATTCTTTTCCGGCAGAAAGTTTGGAGGGAACAGGGGAAATGACTACCTTTGCACAAAGATTTAACACAAATAATGTTAACGCCATGCAGTCTTTTTGACGTTTGGTTATCATAAGAGAAAAGAAACAACGTTTATACGTCATATAACAATATGAATAAAATATTAATCTCCTGCTTGATGGTTCTATTCTTCCTGACAGCTGATGCACAACAACGGTATTCCTCCATGCTGACTGATGGTAGGCTATGGAATTATGATAATCTTATAGTTTGTGGCACACAGTTTTCAATGCCTGGTTCTTGGATTTTCATTTATGGAGATACAATCATCGACAATCGCGAGTGTAAGAAAATGTACAATTCTCCTGAACGAGCGGGGGCGCATCTGCCTGAAGAATTTGCTGTGTTTGAAAATTTGGGGCTCTATGGCTTATATGACTCGGCCTGGTATGAAGAAGACGGGAAGATATATCGTATAATGAAAGACAGCGTCGAGCCAGTGCTAATGTTCGACTTTGCGCCTGCCGCTGGCGACAAACTACCACAGGATGAGTCACTGACTTACTGGTATGACGATGAAGTCACAAGCAAGTCGGTCACAAACATTAATCATTCACAAGAGGAATTGCTTACCTTTAGGCGTATGCGGTTTGCCAAGGGAGACATTACGACAAGCCCAGAATTGTCTGATTGGTGTCTGGTGGAAGGAATCGGAGGCAATGAAGGAATTCTCTATACGGAGTTCCAATATCCACCAGAGAATGAAGAATCCTATATACTGGATATCTTTCAGTATTGTGCTCAATACATAGGGAATGAACCTAATGGCCATCCTATTTTTAAGTATTTGTTTACCAGAAACGACTTCTTGAAAGCCGGCAGCACGTCTGTGAACGACATCAGACTGGATCCAAAGTCTGAAAAGTCATCGACTTCGTGCTACTTCGATCTCCAAGGCCGCCGCATAACAGGTCAACCCACAAGGGGCATCTACATTCAAAAAGGCAAGAAAGTCGTAATAAAGTGAGAATAGTCAAAGTTAATTCTTGTTACTATAGTGCAAGGAATGGCGGACTTCTGCGTTTAAGCAAAAAAGGATATAAACAAAAAGATAAAAACAAAAAAGATGAAAGTAAGATTTTACCGTTGGTACAACGCGGTTTTGACAGTTCTGCTGTCGATGTTAGGTTTTGGGTGTTCTTCGTCAGATGACGATATGTTAGAGTATGGCACTCCGCATGCTGACTTTATCCTGAAAGGGCAGGTGACTGACGAGGCTGGCACACCTATTAAGAATATCAAGACATCGGCGAAGATAATCGTCAAGTCAGGAACAAGTGTATATAAAGATGAGTTCAGCACAGCCCAGACGGATGACTCGGGTCGTTACGAGTTGAAGTACGACGGACAAGGTAGTTATGACCTCAAGATTATCCTTGAGGACGTCGACGGTGAGGCCAATGGCGGCGAGTTCCAGAGCGACACCATCGATGTTGACTACGCCAAGGCCGTGAAGGTCGGCGAGGGAGACAACCGCTGGTATGGTGGAAAGTACGAAGTGACTACCGACGTCAAGCTGAAGAAGAAGTCATGAAGGCGACACCGCTGACCCTGAAGAAGCGACTGGCCCTTGAGCTGTGGCGGCAGAAAGAGGAAATGGTTCGCAGGGAGCATCCCCTGAAGCAACTCTTCTGGGAGTGTACCCTGCGCTGCGACCTGAAGTGCCGCCACTGTGGCAGCGACTGTAAGATGAAGTCTGAGAGTCGCGACATGCCCAAGGAGGACTTCCTCCGCGTGCTCGACGGCATTGCCGAGAAGACTGACCCGCACAAGGTGTTTGTCATCGTCTCTGGCGGTGAGCCGCTGATGCGCCGCGACATCGAAGAGTGCGGACGCGCCATCTATGAGAAAGGCTTCCCGTGGGGTATGGTGACCAACGCCCTGCACCTCACGCCCCAGCGCTGGCAGGGACTGCAGCGGGCCGGCATCCACACGATGGCCATCAGCCTTGACGGTTTGGAGGCCGACCACAACTGGATGCGCGGCAACGACGAGAGCTTCCGGATGGTGAGCCAGGCCATCGACATGCTCGTAGCCACCGAGGGCTTCGTCTTCGACATCGTCACCTGCGTCAACCGCCGCAACTATTCCCATCTCGACGACATCAAGGAGTTCCTCATCGCCAAGGGCGTGAAGCGCTGGCGGCTCTTCACCGTCTTTCCCGTGGGCAGGGCTGTCCTCGACCCTGACATGCGGCTGACGAACGAGGAGTTCCGTGGCGTCTTTGACTATATAAGAAAGGTGCGCGAGGAAGGCCGCATCCGCGCCGACTATGGCTGCGAGGGCTTCCTCGGCAATTACGAGGGTGAGGTGCGTAACCGCCTGTTCTCCTGTCAGGCTGGCATCACGGTAGGTTCCGTGATGGCCGACGGCGCCATTGCCGCCTGTGCCAGCATCCGGGCAGACTACAACCAGGGCAACATCTACAAGGACGACTTCATGGACGTATGGGAGAACCGCTATGCCGCCTATCGTCATCGCGAATGGATGCACACCGGCGAGTGTGCCGACTGCAAGTACTTCCGCTACTGTCAGGGTAACGGCATGCACTTGCGCGACAGCAACGGCAAGCTCCTGCTCTGTCACCTTCACCGAATAAACAACTCAATCACGGGGTCAGGTTTTTCTTAGAATCATGGGTTCCGGTGAGCACTTTTTCAAATATTAATTTTGAGATATAGAAAAAGGTTATTAAATTTGCAGCATTCAAATACGGATAAAGATGCCACGTCAAAGTCGAGTGCTCACCAGTCCCCGCGATTCACAGAATTTAGACAAGAATTAAAGTAATTCAATTATCAGAGAAGTATGCAAACAAGGTGCAGTATTCAAGCAACTGGCCAGAATAACGGGGATAAGCTACGGAATTATACAAAGAGTAGCAACAGATCAGAGAGTCCCCTGATCTACGTTAATGGCAGTCATCTGTCCCTTGCCATCCTTCGGAAGGAATCGGTGAGGAGCTTGATTTCTCATTCTCTTTATTTCATTGCATTTTCTAATTCTTCCTTCATGACCTCCACGCCGGGGAAGCCTGTCATCAGATAAGTCCTCTCTCCCTTGGAGTTATAGATGGCGTAGGTGGGGTAAGCCTGTTCTCCATATTGCTGAAGAATATGATTCAACTGTTCTTCTGTCAAGTAGTAGTGCTCCCCGTGTATATCAGGGATAAGTTCTTTCCATCTGTCGAACGGAGAAGTGGATGAGGTCATGTAGATGTACACGATGTCCTTGCCGTCCAG
>JAEEGL016967730.1_pt1 | contig 10051 bp, 6 predicted proteins | sample 9134231 | NCBI WGS metagenome assembly JAEEGL01 (sample SAMN16246548, study PRJNA631951) | gut metagenome | biome: gut microbiome; feature: rumen; material: fiber-attached | host: Bos | place: Iran: Karaj | collected 2018-10 | reverse complement strand
TATGCCGATCGATGTAACAACGGTAGGTGTCATGCCTACGGATGTGGCATTCTGCGCGATGAAACTTGCAAGCTTGTTAAGTTCCTTCTGTGTGGGAGCCTTAACCTGTGCGGCAGATGCGCCGTTCTTACCCGGAACAACAACCGTTACAACGCCTGCAGTGGGACTGGGCGCAGCCATTACAGCCGTCGAGAATACCATTGCAAGCGCGATCGTTACAGCGATCATGGATTTGATTTTCTTCATTACTAGTCCTCCTTAACCAATGTATAAAACCTGTCAACAACGAGCTGCTTAAGAGCGTCCTCGTCAACTATGTATCCCATTTCATAATCATAATCTTCTATCTCACCCGGCTCGATATGCTTCATCTCGCCCGGAACGGATATGATACTGTTCTCGTCAAGTTCAAGATCAAGCATAAGTTTTGCAAGATAGGTCATCTCATCTATGGAAAGATTCGTCTTGATCTTGTCGGCTTCCTCGTTATATATCATGATCGGGAAAGCAAGATTTCCCTTTGTCTTTTCTTTTATCGCCGGGAAGAGTTTCTTCATATACTGGATCTGCCTCTTCATCCTTCCCATCGCGCTGTCATCGATATCGGTATCACGTCTTGCGACAAATACGATCGCATCGTTTCCCTTAAGAAGGTAATCCTTTGTGCCCTCCTTCATATTGACGTTCCACTTCGTCAGATCTTCCGGGATATCGACCGTGATCCCGCCGAGCGAATCGTTTATATCCGGTATCGCAGATATGTCGATAGCAACATATCTGTAGATCGGAACTCCGTACAAAAGTTCTCCAACCGTATCTGCAACAGCCTGGTTTGTCTTCTCGCCCTGTGTACCGAAGCTGTGCTGGATCGCTATGGGCGCCATTCTCTTTGTTGCGACCTCATCGTTAAGATCGAGCACCTTTACGGATGTGACCGTATCTCTCGGAATGCTCATGAAACTTACCGTTTTCTTGAGCGCATCGACCGTGCCGAGTACGATCGTATCGGCCTGGTACGGATTGACATCGCTTCCGCTCTCGCCCTTTAAGCCGTAATCATCGATACCCATGACAAGGATATTGATAAGGTTGTCGTTATATTTATACTTTTGTCCTTCGAATGTAATGGTCGTGCCGTCCTTGTACTTGTCGGCCGTATCCCTTCCCTTACTTTCATCAAGCTCATTGACCTTGTGAACGGGAACCTCATTCGCCTCGCCCGCCTGGAACATATCAGCCGTAAGGACCGTCGCCCGCTGCCATTTGTGCATCACAAACGCAAGCACGCCAAGCATAAGTAGCGTGATCGCACAAACAGTGATCATCACTGCCTTTATCCATCCGGGTATGCCTTTTTTCTCGGAACCGTCTCCTGACATTTTTCCCTTTCTGCCATTAGTACCTTACTTCATCAAGTACTGCAAGGACAAACAGTCTTTTGCTCTCGTCATCGCAATGTGTGATAAGCGCGATGACATGATCGTTAAACGCCGGCTTTGCTTCCTGCCTTACATGCATCGACAGATCCCTTACGGATCCTATCGAATCAAAGAACTCTCCGAACGCGACCGGGTCGCGAAAATCATACGCCGCAAACAGATGATCCGAGGAGCCTGTATAGCACGCATAGATCCTGTAAACGAGCTGTGCATCCTCGAGGTAGATGTTCACATGATCGTGATCCTCGAAAAACTGTGCATCCCTGAATGCGTGCAGTTGTGCGAACATCGTGTCATCATCGGGATTTTGGCCGTATATCAAAGTCATCGGATCCGACAGATCCTTTGTGTTTAGGCAGTCGGTTATGATCATTCCGGACTCATCCGGATTTCCGTGTATATCATGCGTGAACCAGAACGGTTCTTCCGCATCTTCACAGTATGCGATCGGATAATCGACATCCGTTCCCGGAACTTCTATCCACGCATATACGTCCGGACACTCGCTTTTATACGATTCAAGATCGATCGCCTTCTCGACCGGTCCGCTGCTTTCGTAAACGCCGTACCACTCTTCGGGACGCAGTGCGGTTTTGTTTTCTATCATTGAATCGACATCTGTCGAATCGGTATCGGTTACCGCTGTCACAGCTGTATCTTCCGATACATCCCCTGAAGCATCCCTTGTATATGCGGGCGCATCCTCAACAGGGGGCCTGTTTTCAAAATACTGCCCCTTTTTCAGCAGATATACTATAACGACCACCAGAGCGGCGATCACAATGCCCGATATGATCATCGAGGTTATAAAAGCCTTTTTCATACCGTGCTCAATTCTTTACGACATTAATGATATTGGGAGTACTGACGCCGTCATTCTCATCAAAGGATGCCTCTTTTATCGCATTGACCATATGCGCGATCTTGGCTTCCTCCGTAAGCTGCCGCTTTTCTTCCTTCGTCTTGTTAGCCCACTCGTCGGTCGAACAGCCGACCGCTACCATATCCGAGCCGCAGTCGGGACAGTAATACATACTCTGCTGTCCGTCGTGTCCGGATATCGTATTGCACTTATAGCATACATAGACAAACTCTTTTGCTTCCTGTTCCTCTTCGGCGGTCTCTTCTTCTTCGCGTCCCGGTATGGGCTGTGCGAAAAGCTCGTCTATGTTCTTATTGTCTTCGGCCCTCGGGAATCTCTCGGCTATTACGGTATTTCTCGCCTCCTCACTCATACTGTTCCAGTGTGAAGACTCAATGCCGAGCGACACCACTTTTGCCCCGCATCTGGGGCATTTGCCGGTCAGGCTTTCAAAAAGATCCAGGTATCTGCAGTTTTCACAGCATCCGATGTGCATAATTTCCCCTCAACAACTAAATATTCTAGCATAGAAGATTTGCATTATCAACGGTTAACATAAAAATTATGTAATTATTTTTCATGCCCCTTCGAGTATCTTGACGAAAAATCCCCTGCCCACTTCTTTGGCAAACCCGTCTGTTTCAAGCTTTGTAAGGATTATCATTACAGTTGTCGCATCCATTCCCGCCGCCACGGATATGGCATGCACGGATCTGGGTTCTATGGTCAGAACGTCATAAACCCTCCTTTGCTCTTCGGGAATATCCCCCGATTTATCGGAAAAGACCGGAGAGACATCCGAAAGTTTCCTCTGTCGTTTTATGTTAAGCTGTTCAAGCACGGCCTCAACACTTGTCGCCGGCAACGCTCCCTGATACATCAGGTTAAGGCAGCCGACGCTTAAGTTATCCGTAAGTCTCCCCGGGACAACCATCACGCACTTTCCCTGATCGTTTGCCATATCGACCGTGATAAGAGTCCCGCTCTTCGCCCTTGCCTCAACAACGAGCAGGACATCACACAATGCGGATATTATCCTGTTCCTCGGCGGAAAAAGACGTGCATGGGCCCCGGTTCCCGGCCCGTATTCGCTTATAAGGCCATTGCCTTCGCCGCAAAGTCTGTTGTAGAGCGGACGATTTTTACCCGGATATACGATGTCGACACCGCATCCAAGCACACCGAATGAACATCCTCCCGCATCGAGTGCGGCTGTCTGCGCGATACCGTCTATACCCCATGCCATCCCGCTTATGATCTGGACTCCTTCCCGCGCCAGCCTGTCACCGAAATACTGTGCCATCAGCCTTCCGTACTCGGAGCACTCCCTCGCACCGATGATCGCAACCGAAGCTTTATGCGGACCCGGCAGGCTTCCTTTGACGAATATCCCGTACGGCGGACTCGCGATGTTCTTAAGCTTTTCGGGAAAATCATCATCCGTATGGTTTACATAACATATCCCCGTTGCGCCAAGCCGCTGATACTCATCCTCCAAAAGCTCCGGGGATGTTTTGCGCTCTTCGATATATGCGGCAAGCCCTTCCCTGATGCCGATCTTCTGCATCATCTCCTTCGGTGTCATCTCATACAGCGCCCCGGCGCCGCCTGCCCCTTGTGTAAGCTCTATGATATTGCCGATGTATCCGTCCTGGATCGTTGCGACCCAGTAGTCAAATATCCTCTCGGTCATATGCTCACCTCACTTTCAGGCGGACTGATTCCATGAGCGCTTCTTCCGTTATATCCTCGCTCCCTGCAAGATCCGCTATCGTCCTTGCAACTTTCAGAACCCGGTAATATGTCCGGGCGCTCATATCATGCCTGTCGGCAAGCTTTTTCATAAGTGCCGTCTCACTCTCGCCGAGAGCACAAAACTTTTCTATCTCCCTGTTTCCCATCTGCGAATTGAAAGATATCGGAAGCCCTCTAAAGCGCCACTTTTGGATCCCGTGAGCTGCCATGACACGCTTTCTGATCTCCTTCGAGCTCTCCGGCTCGTCTTTTGACTGGATGTCGAACGGCGAGATTTTCTCGGCAAGAATGCATATATCCATCCTGTCCATAAATGGTCCGGAGATCCTGGACATGTACCGGGATCTTTTTGCTTCGTCGCATGTGCATTTGTTCATATCGGGATAGTTACCGCACGGACACGGGTTCATTGCGGCAACAAGCATAAGATCGGCCGGGAATGTGCATATATCCCTGTTTCTCGTAACATGCACCTTCCTGTCCTCAAGCGGCTGTCTGAGGGCCTCGAGAGCCCTTCGTGAAAACTCCGGGATCTCGTCAAGGAAGAGTACTCCTTTGTGTGCCAGGCTCACCGCACCGGGACGCGGTATGGCTCCGCCTCCGACGAGCGAGATATCAGTCGATGAGCTGTGCGCTGCAACAAAAGGCCGCGTGACTATGAGCGGCTCATCGGCTGTCAATGCGCCCCTGACGCTGTATACGGCAGATACTTCAAGACATTCCTCTTCCGAAAGCGGCGGCATTATCGACGGGATGCATTTGGCGATCAGTGTTTTTCCGGCTCCGGGCGGTCCCATCATTAGTATGTTATGTAAACCTGCTGCCGCTATCTCGGCTCCCCTTCGCGCAATACTTTGTCCCCTGACCTGCGAAAAATCATGCAGATACTCATGCTCCGCCAGAAGATCCCGGCGCAGATGACTTTCCATCGGCAGAAGCCTCTTACTGCCGCCAAGAAAAGCAACAGCCTCGGAAAGCGTAGTTACCCCGTACACATCTGTGTCTTCCACGACCGATCCCTCTCCGGAATTCGCTGCGGGGATCAGACACTTTTTTATGCCTTCCGCCTTTGCCGTCAGGATCATCGGAAGAATGCCTTTTGTGGAGCATACTTCCCCCGACAGTGAAAGCTCTCCGGCTATGAATATATCATCCAGACCGGTCGGGTCAATGACGCCCATGCAGGCGAGCATCGACAGTGCTATGGGCAGGTCAAAGCCTGTTCCCGTCTTTTTTATATCGCCGGGCGACAGATTGACCGTGATTCTCGCCACCGGAAGGGTGTACCCGCTGTTTCTGAGCGACGTGCGAACCCTGTCCTTTGCTTCCCTCACTTCGCTCCCTACGTATCCCACTATCTCAAACGAGGGCATGCCCGGTGATATATCGGTCTCAACGTGGACCGGGAAGCTTTCGATACCCCGAACGCCTCCTGATAATACAGAACAGAACATATATAATAATCCTCCTTAAAAGCTGTTTTGGCGCAACGGCAAATAAGCCGCAGCTTCCTGCGACAACTCTCCGGGATTATGTCGTTTCATCGGGGATAATGTCCGAAAAAACAGAAATGTAAATCTATATCAAATGCAATTGTATGCTTAAGAATCAGAGGATTCTCCGTCCCCGCTCAAACGCCGCTCCGGCTCCACGATCGTAGATCGTGGCATACCATCCGGGCCCATCTCGAGCTTATATCTGTTATCGTATGTCTTCATGATATCCACGATCTCGATATCATTGTAAAGAGCGGTCATCGCAAGATCGATGATCGTGTTCGTTGAAAAGCACAGTACCATCGGACGAAAGACATTGTCATCATTAGGCGCTATGACAAGAGCCTTCTCACCGGTAGACAGTTCTACGGAAACTCCCTGGTTAAGAAGGTTTATGCTCTTTAAGAGCGCATTTACCGCATCCTTATCGAAATACTCCGGGTTGTTCATCATCGTCTTAAGCGATGCAAGCTCTGACTGAGGCTCTCCGGCGCTGTTTATTGCCGTCGTGCGGTCATATTCTTCCGCAACGCAAAGGACTTTTGCGCCTACGACCATCTTCTGGTTCCTGTCTACTTCATCACCCTTATAATATGCATCAAGCCTCTTATACGCCTGCGAGATGACACGTTTGATATTGGGCGAGGACGCGAAAACGGACTCGATTATGCTTATTCCTTCATATTCCGCGCTGCGAAGCTCAAGTGTCTCATCCTCGGTTATATCGTCCTTGACGAGCAGCTCCGGATCCGCGTTGAGTTTACCGATATCATGAAGTATCGCGCAAACGACGATCTCCGTCATATCCTCTTTGCGCACGTTCATGTTATGGCAAATAAGCGCCGCCAGGATCGCTACGTTAAGAGAATGCTTATAAACAAAATCCTCCTTGCTTCGAAGGTTTTGAAGGAAATTTATCTTGTGATCGAGCCTTCCGTAACTGCGGATTATGTTCTCCGCGAGATTATATATCCTGTTGTTCTTGCCCTTCTCGAGTACCGATTTCAACTCCTCTTCGACGGCAAAAACGTTGACCATCTGGAACTTCTCAAACTCGACATCTTCCTCGGTCTGAGGCGGGAGCGGCTCTGCGGGCTCCAGTATGTATATACCGATGAGTTTGAAATTGCGCACACTCTCGATACCCTGCTGTGTAAGCTTTGAATTACGGTCATACAGCAGGACACCTTTGTTGTTGTAGATAGGCTTTGCAAGCCTCATTCCGATCTTCAGATCTTCTGTCTTTACAAACTTCATCGATATTTCTCCATAAACGCTTCAAATTCTTCGACAGGGATCGGTCTCGAATAATAGAATCCCTGAACCATATCGCACTTGATCGAGGAGAGAAAATCAAGCTGCTCTTTTGTCTCGACTCCTTCCGCAATGACCGACAGTCCGAGCTGCTTTGCCATACGGACGGATGCTTCGACAATTATCTTACCTCTGTCGGTCGACATTATCTCATCAAGGAAGAACCTGTCTATCTTGAGGGTGTCAACCGGAGCGGACCTTAACATGTTAAGCGACGAATAGCCGCTTCCGAAGTCGTCCATCATTATCCTGAAACCGCACTTTTTAAGAGCGGCCATTTCGTTGAACAACTCGTCAACGTCTTCCATGAAGAGGTTTTCGGTTATCTCAAGTTCGAGATATTTAGGTGCTATATCGTATTTCTTTACAAGTCCGAGAAGTATATCCGAAAGATTGGTACTTCCTATATGGACTCTTGAGATGTTGACGGATATCGGCAGGAAGATGCCTCTCTCCTGCAGCTCATGCGCATACTTACACGCAAGTTCCCATATGTACATATCCATCTTCGTGATGAAACCGTTACTCTCAAACAGTGCCAAAAACTGCGCGGGAACGAGTATGCCCTTTATCGGATGCTTCCAGCGCACAAGCGCTTCGGCGCCGCACAGCTTACCGCTTTCAAGGTCGATCTGAGGCTGTAGGAACATGACAAACTCTTTGTTATCGAGTGCCGTGTTCATCTCTTCTTCTATCTCGGCCTGCTCGCGCATCTTAAGCCTTATGACGTCGTCATATACCGCGTAGTTTGTAAGGGCATTTCCCTTGACCTGTTTCTTGACGGCTCTTGCACGGTCGCACATGAGTCTGATCGGGATATCACGGTCACCGACCTTGTATATTCCGTACGTCAGTGATATGGCCATGGGCACGACACGTGCGTTTCGAACTTCCGTCGAAAGCTTTGACATGTACTGGACGAGATCCTGATCGGTCTTGTATTTTAACAGTACCGAGAACACATCACCCTGATATCTCTTGGCGATGGAACCTTTCGGGGATACTTCCCTTATCATCTTACCTACTGTCTCAAGCGTACGGTTACCGGCTTCGATACCGTATCTGTCGTTGATCAGGCGGAACCTGTCAACGTCTATCGAGATGATAACGAACTTATCGTCAGGGTTGTCGGTTATTATCGCAGCCGCCTTCTTGTAGAATGTTTCGGAGTTATACAGTCCCGTCATCGAATCGTAATCCGCACGATACTCCATCTCCGCTTTTATCTTCATCTCAACGTTGACGTTCTGAAGCGTTCCGAGATACCTTACCGGAACGTTGTTAAGTCCGCGCAGCGTCTGCAGTACGATCGTATACCAGATAGGTACGCCGAACTTGTTGAAAAGCCTTACGGTTATCCTCTGGATCATCGCAGATGTCTTGGCCGTCTCAAGGAACTTGTCAAACATCTCGCGGTCATCCTCATGAACCTTGAGCGATGAGATAAGAGACCATTCGCTTGCAAGCGCGTCCCTGTCGATCTCGAATACATCCTCGAAATTGGAGCACAGATAATAGCTCTTATCGGCAACCGTGTACTCGTAAACGAGGATACCGATCATGTCATTGACGTTCTCGTAACGCTCGTAGTTAAGAGCCATATCCTTGAGGATGCTGCTCTTTTCATGCATGATCTCGTATTTGATCTTTGTCTCGACCGCTTCGAGCGAACGTTTTTTGTAGTCGTTAAGATTAAGGCATACGACCATTACGCGCTCATCCGGACGGTTGCCGTCTTCATCTTCGGCATTGGGATCGTAGAGCACGACGGTATACATGCCGTACCATATGTACTCTCCTGAAAGGCTTAAAAGTCTTACCTCGGAGCAGTGCGTTCTGATACCCGCAAAAGCATTCTGCCTGATCATGCGCTGATCCATCGCCTCGAGGAACTTGGCCTGATCTTCCGCATTTACGACATCCGCGGCAAAACGCTCACACATTGTCTTATAATTTTCTATACGCACATCGATGAAGCTCTTGATGTTCTGCTCTTTCAGACGTACGCATGTGTTCTTCGAAAGATTGATATCCCATATGATATCCATCATACGAACGAGAGACTCTTTCGAGCGGTTTTCGCTTTCGGTCATCGCAGCGACCTGGTTCTCGATGTCCTCTTTGATGGACGCGACAAGATAAACGCTCTTGCCGTTTCTCATCGTTATGCGGTTCGCACGCATCGGGATAGTCGAACGAAGCGACGGGGAATAAACGTTGCAGTCAAACGAGTTCCTCGACAGGTCCATCTGACGGATGGGACAGTCGTTACAGGGTTCTTCGTATCCCTTTATCTGCGCGTAACACATTCCCTCGCACTTATTGCCGAGACGCGACTCGAGCACTTCGTTTCTGTACAGAAGCTGATAGTTGTCATCTACCGCATATGCCCACGAACTCATCGGATCGAGGATGTTGCGGATCATCTCCATCTCTTTCGTCGACAGGATCGGGTTGACCGATGTGTCGAGTCTTTCCATATCGCTCGTATACAGAACGTAATTGTCCTTACCGCCGCGCTTTGCATCATTGAGTGCCGAAAGGGCTCTGGCCTGAAGTCTGTCAAGCGTAGCCTCTTTGCCGTGCATCGCAGCGATACCTATGCTCACGGTGATAAAACCGTTGTTTTCAAAATCACTCCATACATCCTTGACCGTCTGCCTTATGTATGCGGCACGCTCAAGCAGTATGTTTGTGGCGCGCACACCCTTCATGAGGATGCCGAAACGGTCCTTATCGATACGGCCGATAACATCGGATCCGCGGAATGCTCTTTTTAGGATTCGCCCTATCTCAATAAGTGCTCCGTCAGCATTCACGTCGTTGTACATGTCTGACCATGACGCAAAATCATCGATATCGACGATCATGAGATTGGGCATGACATCGGACGGCATCTCGTCAAGGTAGCTTTCTACTTCCGTTGCGAACGCTTCAGCTGTCAAAAGTTTTGTCAGCGAATCGCGGGACAGTGATTTTTCCTCCTGCTGATGCTTCGTCTCATCATCAACATATGCAAGGGTTCCGTATACGCTCGTAATGCGCCCGTTCCCGTCGGTCTCCAGGCGGCCTTTTAACTGGTACCAGCAGTACTCGCCCGCAAAATCAAGGAAGCGTATATACTCCATACGCACTTTATCGTTGTTTTCGTTAAGGGTAAAAAATGAGATGGCTTTTTCGATATC
>JAEEGL016313729.1_pt1 | contig 10051 bp, 5 predicted proteins | sample 9134231 | NCBI WGS metagenome assembly JAEEGL01 (sample SAMN16246548, study PRJNA631951) | gut metagenome | biome: gut microbiome; feature: rumen; material: fiber-attached | host: Bos | place: Iran: Karaj | collected 2018-10 | reverse complement strand
TTTCTATAAATGGCAGATTGTTTTTCTTGAGAGGTAAATTCATCCTCATCGAAGTCATTCTGCATCATCAGCTTTTCAAATACATTTTGATCAGATTCGATTGGCTTAAGCTTAAGTCGGTAGTCACTACCACTTCTGTTGCGAAGATAATCTTCTTCTATATCGGAACGTATGTCGCTATTATCTACTGAATCATGAAGTGCTTTTATCAATAGCATCATACTCGTGATTCGTTGCTGACCGTCAATAATAATATAAACTGGACAAGTTGCAGTGCTTCTATCAGGAATATAAACTATCGTTCCTAAAAAATGGTCCTTTCCGGTTTCTGCGATTCTCTGAATATCGTAAAACAACTGCTTGCAGTTATCTGCTTTCCAATCATAATTTCGCTGGTAAACAGGAATACTAAAGACTCTTTTTCTTACTCCAATAAGCTCTATTAATGTTGTTTCGTTAGCTTTCATGGATTAACCTCCGGCGCCATTTTTTTACCATTTCCTGTCAAAGTTAAATTGGTTACTGATGAATACTATGCAATACTCCTCTATACTTTTTTGTACTCCAATTCAAAATCGAGCATTACTGGTATTAGGTACTCCCTATATTTTCTCAATACTTCATTTTCGTTTCGCTTTAATGCAATTTGTTTGATCACTCCAGAAGCTACCGAAGAAAAGTTCTGAAGCAATTCTTTATTTGCAGGATAGGGAAAACGGAACTGCATCAAAGTCTCTGGTCTTATTCTTTTTCGACTTCCTGTAGAACTACTAGACCTATTTACCATATACGTATATGCTGATTCACTATCAAGCAAATAATATAAGAATCCATAATCACTATTCTTGCTGCAAATCGGAACAAACTCGGTGGAACAAATGCTATTATCCGACACCTGTCCAACGTACCAGATTCGCTTAAAATGAGGATTGAGCTTGGAGACCAATATAGCATTGCTTGGCACTTTAAATTTACTGCTAGCTATATCTGAGCCAGGTTCAATATCAGGGATAGCATTATCATCAAAAGCTGGAATACTAAAATGAGAATATTGCTCAGTATTAACAGGAATAATACTATCACATGAAGTTTCAGCTATATCATTCAGAGATAGTGAACTCCATCCCTCTGGAATATCAGTCTTCAATGTTTCATCAAAGACCATTTTACCTCCAGAGGAATAATAAGGCTTGCCGTTAGCATCTGGGAAGTCAAATTGAACAAACCAATAATCGAATAAGTTCTTTATTAGTCTATTCTTATGTTCACACAATTGCGTGTTTAACTCAATTTTCCGATCAATTAATGAAAATAGTTTACCAACACGTCTTTGGTAGTCAATATCGGGAACAGGAACAGGGAAGTTACCAATAATATCAGTAGTAAGCGTATATCGCTGTCCGCTTCCTGATGCATTGAATTCAAAGTATTTTTGAGCATACTTGCTATGAAGGACGACATTCAAATAACTACCTACCAAAACATCAGCATTCGGTCTAATAACAGCGCAATGATAGCCTAATACAATGCCGTCTATTGTGGTCGCAATATATGTGGAAACACCAATATCATCACGTGTTTCGCTGTCCTTCGTTATTGCAACATCGCCTTCATGAATTGTATATTTTGTTATTTGATTATCATTAGCTGAGGCAATCATAAAACCATCAACCAAATTGTCTGTAATAGCCCAATTGCGGTATACGTCCGTAAAGTTACATAAACGGACCTCTTTTTCTCCAGCTTTGATTTTCTTATCTACACCGCTTATTTCTATTTGTGCAATATCTGAAAGTTTAATTATTTTCATCTAACAAGCCTCTCATAATGGCAAAGAAATCTTCATCGATTGCTTTGCTTTCCTTAGTTATAGCTGTCAACGAATCTATAACCGCAGCTGCTTCTCGTCTAAACTCTTCTTCTGTAATATTGGAACGATTCATTTTGATATCGAAGTACTGACCGGCAGCTAAAGAATAATCATTGGCCACTATATCACTGTAATCTACGCATGAAGAAAAATAATCAATATTAGTTTGATTAATAAATGTTCCAACGATTCTTTCTATCTCAGAACTAGTTAAGCGTCTTTTCTTGTTTTTACCTTCTTTGTATTCTTCTCCAAGATCATCAGCACGCACTAAAATTACTTTGTCTGATGAATAAGTCTTATCGAAGAAAACTACAGAGACGTTTGTTCCGGTATTAGCAAATACATTCGGTGGCATAGAGATGGCGCCAGATACAATATGATTATCGACTATATATTTTAAAACTTCTTTCTCAACACCAGTTTTTGCTGTCAAGAAACCAGTGGGTACAACTATCGCGCCCTTGCCGCCATCTTTAATGGAATTGACTACATGTTGAATGAAACAAGGATAAATTGCTGACTTTTCTGGCTGATTAGGCTTAATATTTGGAACACCACCCCAAAACCTTGCAGGCTGTGCATCCATCTTTGGTTTATCTTCTGAGAAGTCCATTTTAAACGGAGGGTTAGAAACTACATAGTCAAATTGCCTAAGTTCCTTTCCGTCATCTGATTTATGGTAAGGTTCCGTCATTGTATTACCTTGTATAGCGTTATCTAATGAAGCAACCAGACCATTTAGAATAAGATTCAGTTTGAGCATCTTACTGCTTTTCTGAGAGATGTCCTGAGAAAAAATGGTACACTTGTCTTCGCCGACCTGATGCGCAAGAGCCATCAAGAGAGTTCCTGTTCCTGCTGATGGATCATAGCATTCAATGTTATGAAGATTTGAATCTTTACCTACTAGCAATCTCGCCATAATTACTGCGATAGCATGAGGTGTATAGTATTCAGCATATTCACCGCCGCCGGCAGTGTTGTAATCTTTTATGAGATATTCGAAAATGGCCGCAAAAAAGTCATATTTCTCTTCAAACGCTCTTTCAAAAGAAAAAGAAACTAGTTTATCAACTAAGGCACGAGCAAAAGGGGCTTTTTGGGAATCATCTGTGATGTAATTGGTAAGACTTTCAAACAATAATACTTGTGTGTCTTGAGTTGTATGCGTGGAAAAAATGGCAGCATTCTTAACTGCTATATCAACCATTGTGTTATCAAAAATAACATCGAAATCTCCCTTTGATTGATTATTCCAAAGGAAACTGATCAAATGCTCAGGTCGCAATTGAAGAACATCAGGAGAGAGTTTATCTAGTACATCGAGTCTTTGCTCTTCAGACATTGAAGAGTATTCATCTTCCCATTTCTCAGCACGTTGAATTCTATTAGATACTTTCTTAATCTCATATCCGAATTTGTCATTCAGAAATTTGTAAAGAAATACTTGCGTGATAATCTTATACTCATTGCCATCGCCATTAAGTCCATATGAATGGCATACTGCTTTGAGTGAATCGATAAGGTCATAAGTTTTCTGTTTTATATCCATATGTCCTCCTTATGCAGCCGGATATGTTTCGTTATACTGATCCAAATATTGCTTAACAATCCTAGTCATTATGAATAAACGATCGTTTCTATCATTTACAAGTTTCATCTTGTCTAAAGTATCAGAAACTAGTACCATTACCGTTTTTTCAAAATATGCATCTTTTTTCAAAATGTCATTTCGGTCATACACTTTTTGATCAACATCTTCTTTAATAGATATAAGCAAGTCAAGTAATTCTGTATCAAGAGTTGAGACAATCGGTGTAACATTGCGCTTCTTTCTATTGGCGTTTTCCTCCTGAATTCGCTTGTGTACCCTGGCAAACTTAACATCGCCTCTGTACTTGCTTAACAAAGCCTTGTTCTTTTTTTGCAAACTCTTTAGCTTATCAAGAATGTCATCAAGAGCTCGAGAACGCCTATAAAAATCTTCTACTGTTTCTAAAACAAATCCATGATCCTTCATTCGTGATCTGAATGCCTCAAGTAGAGTGATGTACTCAGGATCTTCCTGATCATAATTATCCATAAAGCTTTGCAGAACATTATTGTACTTTTCCTTAAGTTCAACACCACCAGATATCATTTTCATTTCTTCTTCACCTATCTTGGTAAAATTGAAATTAATATCCATCATCGCAGCATTTACCATAAGTTTAGTCTCATCATCATGTTCAAAAAATTCTTTCTGATTAATATTATCGATAGCTCTTTGAACTTCTGAAATGAGTGCTGGAAGATTTGCAATCTGCATTCTTTCAACGGTCGATTTAAGGTCATCATCTCCAAAAGTGCGGACAATGTTATAACAGTCACGAGCCGAGACAAGAGCTTTTTTCAGTTCTAATAACTCATTCTTATCTTCCACAGTAGATACTTCGGAACAGAACTCTTCTAAATTATTAGTGGTATAAGAGAATAAGGTTTGACGCACAGTCTGTAATCTCTGTACGATTTCCTGGGGATCTTCCATAACTTGAACCAACACATTAGTTTTACCCGATTCCAAACCAGTTTCCTCAGGATCATTAAACCTATTTAGTTCTTGCAAATAGGCTTCATTAGTCTCATCGAAATTTGCCTTAATATCTGCAAAATCAATGATGTATCCATACCTATTATCTTTATATGGACGATTAACCCTTGTAATAGCTTGCAGAAGATTATGATCCTTAAGCTTTCTCCCGAAATAGAGTCGCTTCAAGCGTGGTGCATCAAACCCGGTGAGAAGCATATTGAATACTATAAGTACATCAATAGTCATATTCTTTTTGAAGTCTTTTACAATCTGCTTTCTTGTTTCTTTGTCATCGCTATCGTGAAGAATTAGTCCAGCTTTCATATGACTATTCAAGTTGTAGTTTATGTTTAATTCTTCTTGTATTTCATTAAAATATTCGTGCAACCGCCTTGCTTGCTCCGATGTTTCACATATAATCATTCCACCGAGAGTATTGTCTCCGTGTAAAGCTCTAAAGCGATTCATATCGGTAATTATGTATCTCAGAAGCTCTTTAACATATGTTTCGTGCTCTATGATATCTGATTTCTTAATATCCTTCTTTTGTACAAGCTTATCTAGTTTTTCATAAATCTCAGTAAGTTTTTCTTTGTATTTTGTTTCTATTTCTTCTCTGATGATCTTCAATGTATATCCATCTTGAATAGATTTATCATAGTAATATGTATGAAAGTATTCCCCAAAAATCTTCCATGATGCTCTTTCTTCTTTGAGAAGAGGAGTACCAGTAAGCGCAATTTTAATTGAGTTTGGATCTGCATCAAATAGATTAGCTAAAAACGAACCCGTAGGATTATACCCTCTATGAGCTTCATCAATAATGAAAATGCGCTGTAAGTTTGTTGCATAATTGGGGAGATCAATTCTTTCCTTGTCCTCAGCAAAACGTTGTATATTTACAACCGTTATTTCAGGCATGCCAGAATTACCTTCAAGAGATTTATTATCTCTGAATTGTTTCATTAATTTTTCTCTAGTATCAGCCGTTTTTACTGATAACCCACGTGCATCAAACTCTTGTGATGCTTGTTCAAGCAAATCCAAACGATCTACTATAAAATAAAACTTCGCAACGCAAGGAGGATCCTGATGAGCATAATGATCTGTAAGTATTCTATGCATGTAATAAGACAATGCTGTTTTCCCAGAACCTTGTGTATGCCAAATTACACCAGATTTTTTTCCTTCTGACAGTTTTCTTCTAACTGCCATAGCAGCAAATAACTGTTGATATCGCATTATGTGTTTTTGATCTGTTGATTCTATTTTTCCATCAACTTCGCGTTCCGATTTTACATATGCAATTCCGTACTTGATGAGAAACAATAGTCTCGCAGGAGAACACATCGACGTAAGGATTCTGTTTGTTGGTGTGTAGAAATCGAGATTGGTATTATACTCTGGAGAAGTATGTATAACTTGACAGTTGAAATCGGATAATATCTTTTTTTCAACAATTGGATCAACTGGTTTATATGGATAATCCTTATTGAACGGAGCAATTGGAGCATTCTCAGGGTTTTCCTCTCTAAAACAGTTAAAAGGAGCATTTTTTCTAGCGGAAGTACAATAAAAAGCACCTTGGACAGGCACAATACCGCCTAAAGTGTCGTATTCCATGTTGTTAGAAAAAATCATAAGCTGCAGTTCATTTATGAACCGTCTAAATTTCTTATTTGGAAATCTTTGATTATTCATACGATTGCTTTCAGCAACCATACCGCCTTTATTATTGGGTTTTTTGACCTCAACAATTACCAAGGGAATACCATTAATAAACAGCGTAAGGTCTGGTCTAAATTCATCTTGATCTCTTTTGCAAGTGAATTCTCCAGTGCAATGAAATACATTGTTAGCCGGGTTTTCAAAATCAATGAGTTTTACAGGGGAAATGCTGGTTAAACGCTGATAAAAGCTTCTGCCGAGATCATCATTGTCAAGTTCAATTCTTATATCTCTGAGCGTCTCTTCTGCTTTACCCGCTTGATCTGGATTCAGTTTCTTAAACTGTTCAGAAAAAACATCAAGGAGAATATTCGTATCTGGATCATATTTGACACCAGCATCTTCTTCACTTATTTTTCCATAATATATATAGTCCATTCTTGTAAGATGAACCAATGCGGGCATCTGGACGCGTGTAGCTTCTGTAAACTCCTTCAAAGCAATCACCTCTTGATACAATGAACATTCTACCGTTCGATTACATTTTACTCGCTTGTTGGGTCCATTAATGGGACATGTTTCCCCAATCGAGTAAGATATACTTCTTAATTATAATATAAGTCACGAATTATTGACATTATCTATTAGCATAGAACCCAATAAAATCAAGGAAAACAGCCCTCAAACCACCTTGCCAGACAGTTTGAGAGCTGTTTGTAAACTTTTAGTGACTACATGTTTTATAACATTATCCAACGACGCCAAATCCGTATATCTTGTTGCTATCCGCTGAATAGTTTCGTTCTCTCACTGCATCACTACTGTTGCCTTCAACGGTATAAATACGACCATTTTCGACTTTACTGACTATGCCGACGTGATTAGGCTTTCCATCAGGTTCCCAGTCGAAGAAGATGATCATACCAGGCTGAATTAGCTTGTCATAGTTGGAACTATTGACTTCAGAGCCGTCTATCCATTTTCCTTTCTTCTTGTAAAACGAAACACCGTCTGAGACAAAAGAGAAGTAGGGAATCTGTCCGGCAGCTCGAAGGCCCGTCTGATCTCCGCACCATGATACAAAAAGGGCACACCATTCGCATCTCTTGCTGAGTCCGGCCCATCTCCAGTACTTTTCTCCGCCTTTGTTGCCAAGCTGAGACAAGGCAAGGTTTACGAGCTCATTAGAACCTAATCCAACGCCTCTAAGGATTTCCGCCCATAATGATGCGTTCTTTACATCCAGAAGTTCATTGAGTTGAGCTGTCTGCTGAGTGTTGAAATGGAGACTAGTAGCTTCTTGAGCAGCCGTTTTATGGTTGATAGTGATGGTTAGGATAGTTTTGGTTACTTGTTCTTCTTTGTATAGAAGATTACCATCCTTATCTTTCTTTTGATTGCCATCACTATCGAGATCCGGTACTTTCTTGGTTTCAGTGACCTTCTTAGTAGAATACGTTATCGTGTTCATCTGCCAGAAGATATTCTTGAGGACAGTAACGTGATCATCAGTTATGTGGACAACGTCCATAGCACCATCCGTCTTTGTCGTTACATACACGGCATAAACGGATAGAACCTCAGGCCAGGAAGCCTGATAGCCTTCCATGACCAGCTCATCATGAGGGGTAGAGGTCTTAATTCCTTCGATTTTCCCCGTGTACTCCGAGTTGATCTCCAGGACAACTTCCTTAAGTGGCCTTGTGGTCGTGTTTGTTTTATCTCCGGCGAAGAATATCCCGAAGGCGGAAGCGACCAGAGCTGCAATAGCTGCAGCAAGAACAAGTATCAGCATCAGAGGTACAGAAGCAGCACCCAAAGCGGCGCAGAGACGCTTTATGGCATCAACTATGCCTTTGACGATCTTTTTGACCCACTCGGCTGATTTCTTAGCCAAGCGCTCAGCTTTTCTTGCAGTAGCAACCTTTGTCGAAGCAATAGCAGCTTCTTTAGATGCTTGCGTTGCAGTTTTGACCGCGAGTTGAGTTGCTTCCGTAGCACTCTTGATGGATCTGTCTGCCTTGTGAATGGTCCTGACGTTTGACTTGATATCTTTAGTGTTCTTGATATCAGGGCTTTTCTTCTTGATACGCCTTTTAAGCGAATCCTTTGCATCTAGGGCAGCATCAGCAGCATCGGTCATAGCATTTCGGGCAGAGGCTTCCATCTTATCGATAGCTTCTTGGTCTTCATTCTTTCCGGAACTGTCAGAAATGGTCTTGGCATGCCGGAAAGCAGCTATACTTGCTCTTCTTGCGGCATTCATTGATGCCTGAAGGTTTTGCTGCGTTTCGCTTATCTGTGGCTTGCCCCTGATCTGAGGTGTTGCCTTTGATACGGATTTCTCCGTTGCAGGTTTTAAGTCTTCCAAACGCGATACCTGCTTAATATCGTGATCGCGTTCGACTTTGCTGATTTGCGGCATTTCACTTTACTCCTTTGCTAAATATTAAAAGAGCACCCGAGAGAATCCCGGGTGCCTTGAGGTGGTATTAATATTCCTTTATGCAAAACTTCAGATAGACTTCTTTACCTTGCATTCTGCCTAATTCGGCAATCATATCCATCTGTCTTATAAGTTCTTTCAACTGATCGTAAAATCTGTACTGAGCATATGAAACAGTTGGGCTTTTCACCTTGTTGATATTTGCTTTTGCCAAGCTAAGTTTTGCCTTTAATTCAGCCAAACTTATCATTCGGGTTTTAGACTTGCCATCACCAAAGAAATCCTCATCAGTAATCGTTGATTTGGAGTTAAGATAGTCAGAAAGCTCTTTTCCGATATTATCCATTATGATACAAATCTCATTTGGTTCTCCCAAATAGTAGAAAAACAGGTTAGGAGAACTCCAAAATGTCTCATCGCCAACGACCCTAAGGCCCTTTAACTCAGCATATAAAACTCGTTTGTTCATATTCATTTCTCCTTTTGTAGTTAATAATTTAAAGCCCCTGCCGGAAATAACCGACAAGGGCCTGAAATCAGCCGTTTGCGAACTGTCCTTCTCCAGGTCGGGTCGTCATGAGCTGATAGAGTTTTGTGTCCCGGTTAAACTTGTTAACGAACGGGACGAGTGCCGAGCCGTACTTGATAAGTCCTGAACCTGCAGGCGCGTTGGTGATATAACGCATCTGGATCTCAGAGATATTAAGGAGCTTTGCAAGCTTGGCTCTGTCTGATGCCGCCTGATTAAGCATTATTACGAACTCTGAGTTGGAGAGCATCGTTGATGCCTGAACGGAATCCAGGAGATACTCAACATTCTGCGTGATAGCCGTAGGATAGGCGTTTCTCTTACGGAACTGTCTCCAAGCTGAGTTGAAGAACTGTGCTGAGAACTCGTTTTCGAAAACTACATGGAACTCGTCGATAAAGACGTGTGTACGCTTACCTTTCTTCCAATTAAGGGTTACTCGGTTAAGCATAGTGTCTGTTATGACAAGGAGTCCCGTGGGCTTAAGCTGGCTGCCTAAGCCATGAATATCGAAAACGACTACACGCTTATCCATATCAACATTGCTCTCACGCCCAAAGATATCCAAGGAACCGGTGGTAAAGAGCTCAAGAGATAACGCTATCTGCTTGGCTTCACGCTCCGGCTGCTCAAGGAGCTTCTCACGGAAAGTGCACAGGGTAGGGGTAGCACCGCCAGAAGACTTGCATCTTTCCGCATCACGGTAAACAGCTGCAGCGCACCTGTCGATGATGGACTTCTGCTGAGGTCCGACGCCTTTCTTATCGATCTGCTCGACAAGAGACATGATGAACTGCGACTTAACAACAATAGGATCGTTCTCGCCATAGCCATCGACCATATACATGGCGTTGAGCCTATCGCGTCCGCCGGCCGATACACGGATAACCGAGCCCATCTCAGGTCCCATTGCCTCAACCAGTGGAGCATACTCGCCCTCAGGATCACAGATCAGGATATCAT
>JAEEGL015275275.1_pt1 | contig 10051 bp, 7 predicted proteins | sample 9134231 | NCBI WGS metagenome assembly JAEEGL01 (sample SAMN16246548, study PRJNA631951) | gut metagenome | biome: gut microbiome; feature: rumen; material: fiber-attached | host: Bos | place: Iran: Karaj | collected 2018-10 | reverse complement strand
TATTCCGTCTTGTTTGGGGCAATATAAAGTTGATTGTTTTGAAAATCTACATCTTCCCATTTGAGTTGCATTATTTCGCCGCGGCGTAGCCCTGCATCAGCACCGAGGAGAACAATTATCCGCCATTTTCGTCCGGGCAGGCGGCCAAAATTTTGTCAATCTCTTCCTGAGTATGAAATACAACTCTGCCGCGAGGTGCTTTAAGTCTGGTTACGACACTCCACTCTTGCTTGTGGATAAGTTGCCATTTTTCGCCCAAGTGCATAGCGATTTTCATCCGTTGCACTAAACCGTTTATATGAGAGTTACTGCACCCTTTTGCGATAAGATGTTGCTTATATTTTTGTAATAATTCAGGCGTAATATCCTGTAAAAACCGTGGTTTCTTTACTTCCTCAAAATACCGGATAGCGAGTTTCATGTGGTTTATAGTGCATTGTGACCTTTCAACCGACATAAAATAAAACAGTTTATCTTTGAAAGTTTGCCAAGTTATATGGATGTGTATTTTTTCTTTAATAGCATTTCTGCGCCGGATAATTTCGTCATATTTCATACGCGCAACACGCATATTTTTAGTTTGCAACGAAACGCATCTTCTGATACCCGAGACATCTCTATACTCCGCGTAATAATACGGAGATTTAGTAGCTTTTCTGATACCCATAATTCCTTCCTTAAATGTTATGTTTTTTGTTTGCCTGGTTATATTGCAGGGGAATTTCTTCGCCTTTTCTTACTTCGGCATGGTCAGATAGAAGGTATCCTTTTACTTTCCAACACTTGATAGTGCGCTTGTTGCAGTTGATTTCATACCAATAATCCAAGTCGGTGTGAATTACGTATGAAATTTCATACTCCTCGTTTTTATCTTTTATTAGGTTATTGACCAGTATACTGCCGTTCCAGGACTTGAGTGTTTGCTGCCTTTTTATCAAGTCCGCGCCGACGCCCTCCGGATATCCGTCGTGATGATGATAAAGCAAAATTTCTCTATCCAAGAATTTAACTTGTATTTGGCATCTTGTACTCATAACTTTCTCCTTGCTTTTATGTTTTTGGTGCTTAGCGGGGGGCATTTTAAAGTACTTTTTAGGTTCTTTTTGAGAAGTGCCTCCCGTCTAGCATCATGAACATATTAACTCTTCTTCGTAGTACTATCAAGTCATTTTGAGAAGTAAAATAAGGTAAAAAAGGCATAAAATATTCCCGATTGGTAATAATTTAGTAAAAAGCAAAAAATTAATGCGAAATATTACCGCTCGGGAATAATTTTATTGTAATACTGTTTTTGTTACACGGCTGTTTTCGTCAGATTTTCACTAGTATTTCTTTCAGGTAAACGTATAATATTGGGAATAAAATCGCCATACATTTGTGATGTTTGCAAGTTACTGATTCCAAGTAATTTAGAAAGGGTAATAATATCTACACCGTTCTGAATCAACTGGTAGGCAAAAGTATCACGCAGTTTATGTAAGGAACCGGATACTTGGGCCTTTTGGGTTATATTTTTATAGTGAGAGGTTAAGTAATCACTTGTATAACGGTGTTCACCTTCTCCTATATTGATTACGAACTCACTTTGTGTGGTGTTTTTAGCTCTTTCAAGGACTTTTTTTAAGGTCGGACTCATAGGAATATATCTGTATTTTTCTGTTCCTTCAGTTTTGACATGGATTTGTTCATTGTTAAAATCTACATCAGACCATTTTAATTGCATCATTTCGCCACGGCGCAATCCGGCATCTGTTCCCAGCAAGATTACCATTTGCCAATCTGTGGAAGGGCAAGCAGCCAGCAATTTGTTAATTTCTTCGTTTGTATGAAATGTTATAGTGCTTTTTTGTATTTTTAATTTTGATACTATAGTCCAATCTTGCTTGGGAATAAGTTGCCAATCTTCTGCCTGGTGCATAGCGGTTTTCAAAGCTTGGACACATCTATTAACGTTTTGCTCGCCTAAACCGTTTGTTAGCATAGTGTCCTTGACTGTTTGGATTAAATTAGGATTTACATCTTTTAATATCCTCGGTTTTCGCACTTCTTCTAAATGTCTTATTGCTAACTTAGTCCACGTAACTGTAGATTGGGAACGCTCCGTTTCCATAAAGTTAAATAATTTCTTTTTAAAGTCCTCCCAATACATACATCCGTTATTATCTTCAATATCGTGATTACGTTTATAAATTAGTTCGTAGTATTTAGCCTGTGCTTCATGTAAATTAGTTGTATGCAAAGAGATACGTTTCCTCCTGCCTTGTTTATCTCTAAAATCGGCATAATACATTTTGCCGTGTAATTTTTTTACTGCCATAATTATATCTCCTTATAACTTTTCGAGCTTTAGTTGCCCAAAAAGTATAAGATATAATATCTTTTATTTTATGCAAAAGTCACATTTTTTGTCCATATATTATGAAATTCAGAATTTTTCCCTATACAAAAATTTTTTAAGGGGTGTGCAATATCACATTTTGGGGGAAAATTTTGGGATATTTTCACATTTTTAGGGAAAGTACAATTTCATATCAAAATATGCGTTATTTGGTAAGTTAGCAGGTATTTTTTGATATTTTCGCAAAATTTACCGGTTAACTGGCCTTTTTCTGCTGTTTTTTATGTTTTAAGGCAGTTTGATTACATTATTTTGGCTTTTTTTGTAAACAAACGATTTTGATTACATTTTAATGTAAACAAAAAAGATTGATTACAAAAATTCGCCTTTTTTTGTAAACAAATGATAACTGTATTACATACCCAAAAATGATACAATAAAAGCATATTAGTACATGGAGATATTACTATGCGTTTATATCAAATAAACAAAGGACAGTTATCCGAAATTAAAGAAGGAAATTTCAAAGTAGAGAGAGATTTACAAAAACTGGTTGAAAATAATATAGAGACACTTATGGGGTTAAAATTAGTGAAGAGTGAATTTCCTATAAAGGGCAGACGTTTTGATACTTTGGCATATTCTCCTAAAACGAAATCTTTTGTAATTATTGAATATAAACGTGACAAAAATAACAACATGTTTGATCAGGGACGCACATATTTAAATCTTTTAAAAGAAAATCAAGCAGCTGCAGTTTTAGAATTAAATAATTGCTTCAGAAAACATTTAAGTGTTAGAAATATTGATTGGGAACAATCTAAAATTATTTTTATATCTTCCGCATTTACATCTTTTCAATTAGGGTCTCTTGAATATGATGACCCAACTATAGAAGTGTTGGAGGTAAAAAAATATGGAAAAGATATAATGTCATTTAAGTCAATACGTAAGGTAAGAAATTCTATTAATGATTTAATGCAAACTTCATCAAAAATTAAGAAATCGAATAAAAAAACAAAAAAATATACAGAAGATGATCGTTTATCTAAAGCTTCAGAAGAAATAAAGAAAATATATTTTCAATTTAGAAACGCGATTTTGAAATTAGATTCAAAAATAGAAATACAACCTACAGGAGTATATGTTGGTTTCAAGAAGGATGGTACTAATATTTCTGATATAGAAATTCTGTCCAAAAGTCTTAAAATATATGCAAATGCTAAATGGGGGAAGCTTGAAGATCCTAAAAAGTTATTTAATAATGTCTCTAATATAGGGCATCTTGGCAATGGGGACTACAGAACTAATGTTTCAAGTAATAAAGACTTAGAATACATTATGAGTGTTATAAAACAGTTGTTATAATTTTCAAGTAAGAGATGTAAAAGAAAATTTTATAATAAGATATGTTAAAATATACTTTATAGACGTATAAATAGATATAGCAAATGATTAGTATCAATATATGAGGTAAGATATGTCAACCGCACAAGCAGATACAAAGGGAGTATTAAGAATAGTCAAAAAATCGAAAAATTATTTAACCCCACTTTTTGAGGCGTTTACTAATTCTTTAGAAGCTATTGATACTAAATATGGCAAGGATGCAGAGGAGCACGGACATATAACTATAACACTTGAAGTTAAAAAGATAGGGGATGTCATAGAATTTGAGAGCTTATCTATATACGATAATGGAATAGGGTTCAATCCAGAAAATTTCAATAGATTTAACCGATTGTTTGATGATTCTAAGAGCTCAAAAAATAATGGAAGTGGCCGTTTGCAATACTTACACAGCTTTGATTATACTATTGTGGAAAGTGTGTATGAGCTTAATGGCAAAATGTTTAAAAAGGAATTTAAATATTCAGATTCTTTAGGGGATGACTTCACAGGGCGTTTGTTTGATGATGAACCTAGTACTGGTAGTAGTTATACTAAAGTAAAATTTTGCACCCCCAAATTGTCTTCTGATAAGCAATTCCTTTCTCAATTAACAGCTGAAACTATTAAAGATAAAATAATGTGCCATTATCTTTTGAAATTTGCCAATGCATCACTTCCCAAAATTGAAATTAAATATTTGGTTAATAAAACAGAAATTGATACGAAATCTTTAACAAAAGAAGATATTCCCTCCCCCGTTAATACTACTAATTTGAATGTAAAATTTCAATATCCACACTTGGATGATAATGACAACTTTTCTTGGATAGAAAAAGAGAAAGCTACTCAGTTAACAGTTCAGAGTTTCAAGTTATCCAATCAGCTTTTACCGCAAAATCGCACAATATTATTTTGTGACAAAACAGCCGTAGAAGATATCCCAAATATTTTTAAAGCGACAGAACATTTCGGAGAATCACAGTATCTAACTGCTGTAACTGGAGAATACTTAGATAAATTAGGAGTTGAAAATCAAGCTCGAACTAAGATTAATTTCCCATCTAAAGAAGAGATAGAAGATATAGCAAAAAATGAATTATTTGTTGATGAAAATACGGGGTATGTCTTTTTGGATACTATCAAAAAAGAAATGGAAAATAAAAAATATGATATTTATCCGGAGATGCTCCATTTAGAGGATGAGCAGAAACAGAAAGTTCAAGAGATTGCAGAAACTTTTTGTATATCCCCCGATATAGTTAAGAATACCTCTTTTGATGTAAATGATAAAACAGACGAACAGGTTTTATCAAAACTGTATGCAACGGAATCAAAATTATTATCAAGGCAGGATGCCAAATTTAAAACTATTTTTGATGAAACAAAAGCTTTAGATCCTACTCAAGAAAATTACTCGGCAGAAATAAAGAAAAAAAGCAAAAAACTATTAAGTTTGATACCTAAACAAAATGCAATTGCATTAGGTAGATATATCGCTCATAGAGAATTAACTATAAAGGCAATGGAATTTATACTTAATAATGAGTTGCTCGTTCAAGAAGAGATAAAAAAGAAACAAGCAGCTGGAGAAAATGTTAAAAATAAAAATGAAGCTTTATTACATAATCTATTGTTACCTAAAAAAGAACAAAATGATTCTAATCAGGCGTTATGGATGTTTGATGAGCAATTCCTATATTTTAGTGGTTGGTCAGATGTCCCATTGAAGGAAATTAAAATTGGAAATGAATTAGTATTTTCTCCTGATATTGAAAAGCATCCTTTTTATAAAGAAACTTATGGAGAGAAAAGACCCGATATTTGTTTGTTCCCGGAAGAAGGTAAATGTGTAATTATCGAGTTTAAATCTCCAGAGGTTGATGTAAGCAAATTTTTAAATCAAATTCCAATATATGTTCGTTTGTTAGCTAATTTTACTCAACCTAAATTTAAATTTGATACTTTTTACGCATATTTAATTGGCGAAAACATTGATGATATGTACATGAATGAATTTAGAAAAACGGTATTTCCAGGTGTGTGGGTTTCTAATAGAACAGAAGTTAGAGGAATAGAACCCAATCCTGATGAGGTAAAAGGATATTTACAGCAAGAAGTTTTAACATGGAGTGCGTTAGCTAAACGTGCACAATCTAGAAATCGTAAGTTCGCAGAAATTCTAGGAATTCGAAAAGTTCAAAAAGAGCGGATCAAAGAAAATGATAATAAATAAAGGAAATTATGGAACATTTTTCTGAAGAAGATATTAAATTAAAATATATTACACCTGCCATCGAGACAAAATGGGATAGAATGAAACAGATTCGTTGTGAATATCCTTTTACTGATGGTCGTGTTATCGTTCAAGGAAATGTTACCGCTAGAGCTGCACGTAAAAGGGCTGACTATATTCTTTCCTTACGCCCTAATATGCCAGTAGCTATTATTGAAGCAAAAGATAATTCTCATTCTTTAGGTGCAGGGATGCAACAGGCAATCGAATATGCCGAAATTTTAGACATTCCCTTCGTATATAGCTCCAATGGTACAGGTTTTTTAGAAAGGGATATGTTAACGGGAAAAGAACGCGAATTATCTCTTGAAGAATTTCCAACACCAGAGGAATTGTGGAGCCGTTTAAAAATTGAAAAAAATATTACACCTCAAGAAGAAAAAGTTATTAATTCTAATTATTATTATGCCCAAGATTATAAGGTCCCTCGTTATTATCAGCGCATTGCTATTAACAAGACTGTGGAAGCTATTGCTAGAGGGGAACAACGTATTTTAATCACAATGGCTACAGGAACAGGGAAAACATTTACAGCATTTCAAATCGTATGGAGATTGTGGCAAGCTGGTATAAAAAAGAAAATATTGTACTTAGCAGATCGCAATATTCTCGTCGACCAGACTATGGTAAATGACTTTAAGCCATTAGCCAAAGTAATGACAAAAGTTGAAAATAAAACTTTGGATAGTTCTTATGAGGTTTATTTTGCTCTTTACCAACAACTTGTAGATAATACTACAAACAATCCATTGCATATACTGAAACAGCTTGGCCCCGATTTTTTTGATTTAATTATTGTGGATGAGTGTCACAGAGGGAGTGCTAAAGACGATTCCCAATGGCGTAAAGTGTTGGAATACTTCAACAAGGCCACACACATTGGTATGACCGCTACTCCAAAGGAAACGAAGGATGTGCACAATATCAAATACTTCGGCAAACCCATTTATACTTATAGCCTCAAACAAGGTATTGATGATGGGTTTTTAGCCCCGTATAAAGTTGTACGTGTTGGCTTAAATGTAGATTTACAAGGATATCGTCCGGAATTAGGAAAAAAGGATATTTTTGGTAATCCAATTGAGGATATGGAGTACAATGTTAAAGATTTTGACAGAAAGCTAATCATTGACGAGCGTACTGCATTAGTTGCCAAACGAATTTCTGAGTTCTTAAAAAAGACAGATCGCTTTGCTAAAACGATTGTATTTTGTGTAGATATTGAACACGCCGAACGTATGCGCCAAGCTCTTGTTAATGAGAATAGCGATTTAGTTGCTAAACATCCAAAATACATCATGCGCATTACTGGAGACAATCCTGAAGGAAAGGCACAATTAGATAATTTTATCGATGTAAACGAGCCGGTTCCTACCATTGTTACCACATCCGAATTAATGACAACTGGTGTAGACTGTAAGACCTGTAAATTGATTGTTTTGGAAACAGATATAGCTTCCATGACTAAATTTAAACAAATCATTGGTAGAGGCACTCGATTAAACCCGAAATTTGGCAAAGAATATTTTACGATCATGGATTTTAGAGGAGCGACTCGTCTATTTGCGGATCCTGCATTCGATGGGGATCCTGTCAGCGTTTATGAGGTACCAGGGGATGGTGATATCGTTCCGCCTTCGGAAAAACCTGGAACGGATGATCCTATTATCACAGATCCACCGCTACCTCCTACTGAACCACAACCGAAAGTACGGATTCGTGGGGTAGAGGTGACTCTCTTGTCAGAACGAGTGCAATACTACAATAAAGACGGCAAACTTGTTACAGAGAGTTTGACCTCCTTTACTAAAAAAAACATTTTGAACAAATACGCTTCGTTGGATGTGTTTTTACAACGCTGGAACAAAGATGCCCAAAAACAAGCTATCATTGACGAGTTAAAAGAAGAGGGAGTCTTGTTGGATGCCTTGCGTGAAAAGTCCGGTAATAAGGACTTGGACGACTTCGATTTGATTTGTCACATCGCTTATGATAGACCTCCACTTACTAAGGCAGAAAGAGCGAAAAATGTGCAAAAACAGGGCTATCTACACCAGTATTCTGCGTTGGCTCAACGAGTTCTTAATGCTCTCTTGGATCATTATATGAACGAGGGAATTAAAGATTTAGGAAGTACACAAATTTTAACTCTTCCGCAATTTCAACAAATTGCTAGCTTGCCTACCATCGTTAAGGAATTCGGCGGTTTGGATGGCTATATGCAAGCGGTAAAAGGATTAGAAGATCGTCTTTATAATCCGTCTATGTATCAATTTTAAGAGGGACTATGAGTTTAAATAACATTGTTAAAAGACTGCAAGATATTATGCGTAACGATGCCGGAATCAACGGCGATGCTCAGCGTATTGAGCAAATGACATGGCTTTTATTCCTAAAAGTTTATGATGCAAAAGAACAAGAATGGGAATTAACCGATAAAAACTATACATCCATTATCCCCGAGCAGTTCCGTTGGCGCAATTGGGCAGTTGATCATAAGGATGGAGAGGCCCTCACGGGAGATGCGCTACTCTCGTTTGTAAACGGCCAATTATTTCCTAGTTTAAAAGCAATTGAAATTGATGAAACAACTCCAATGAATAAACTGGTTGTAAAAGCTACCTTTGCCGATAGTTTCAACTACATGAAAGATGGAGTCTTATTACGCCAAGTAATCAACGTAATTGACGAAATAGATTTTACTGAATATGCTGAACGCCATGCCTTTAATGAAATATATGAACAAATTTTAAAGGATTTACAATCTGCAGGACACGCAGGTGAATTCTATACGCCTCGTGCAGTTACCGATTTTATGGTCAAAATGGTTAATCCTCGGTTAGGTGAGCAGATTGCCGATTTCGCCTGTGGTACAGGGGGGTTCCTAACATCTTCTCTCAAACATTTATTACCCCAAGTTAAAAACGTAAAGGATAAAGAAACTTATTGTAGTTGTGTGTATGGCATTGAAAAGAAGGCTTTGCCGTATTTACTGTGCGCTACCAACCTTTTATTGCATGATATTGATCAACCGCGTGTTATTCACGGGAACTCCCTTGAAAAGAACGTAAGGGACTACACTGAAGATGACCAGTTTGACGTAATTTTAATGAACCCACCTTATGGTGGTAGCGAAAAGGATGTTGTTAAACAGAATTTCCCTGTAGCTCTGCGCAGTAGCGAAACAGCCGATCTGTTTATGGATGTCATTATGTATCGCCTTAAAAGAAATGGGCGTGTGGCTATCGTTCTGCCGGATGGATTTTTGTTCGGGGAAGATAATGCTAAAGTGGCTATCAAAGAGAAATTGCTTAGTGAGTTTAACTTGCACACGGTTATTCGTTTGCCGCATAGTGTGTTTGCGCCTTACACATCCATCACTACCAACTTGTTATTCTTCGATAAAACAGGGCCAACGAAAGAAACATGGTTCTACCGGATGGACATGCCTGAAGGATATAAGCACTTTTCCAAAACAAAGCCTATCAAATTGGAACACTTTTCCCCTGTGATAGAGTGGTGGAATAATCGCAAAGAAATCATTGTAGATGATGCTCCTAAAGCACAAAAATATAGCATTAAAGAAATCAAAGAAAAGAACTACAATATTGACTTATGTGGTTTTCCTCATGAAGAGGAAGAAATTTTAGAGCCTAAAGAATTGATAGCACAATACCAAGAAAAAAGAGCATCTCTCAATGCCAATATAGATTCTATCTTATCACAAATTACGGCTATTTTGGAGAGCAAGGAATGAAAGCAAAGGATTTAAAAAATTCTATTTTGCAACTAGCAATTCAAGGTAAACTCGTTCCTCAAGATCCCAAAGATGAGCCAGCTTCAAAATTGTTAGAAAAGATTCGAGCTGCCAAACAAAAACTTGTCAAAGAAGGAAAAATAAAGAAAGACAAGCAGGAAAGTTTTATCTATAAAGGTGATGATAATAACTATTATGAGAAGATTGGCAATGAAGTCCGCAACATTACGGACGAAATTCCCTTTGAGATACCGGATTCTTGGGAGTGGGT
>JAEEGL014849328.1_pt1 | contig 10051 bp, 9 predicted proteins | sample 9134231 | NCBI WGS metagenome assembly JAEEGL01 (sample SAMN16246548, study PRJNA631951) | gut metagenome | biome: gut microbiome; feature: rumen; material: fiber-attached | host: Bos | place: Iran: Karaj | collected 2018-10 | reverse complement strand
GAAATAGAAGATCCTCTTTTATATAACCTGTATAAGGAAACAGTTTGTTATCGATTATTTGAAACATATGGAGGACCAGCAGTTAGAGAATCATCTACAGGACTTGTAAGGAAGGAATTTAAAACTCTTGTTGCAATTAGCAATCAGCCATATAAATATGTAAAGGAAGACTGGTTTTTATCTGATAATAAAAATCTTAAAGAAGATATAGAAAAACTTGAAGCCTATAAACAAAGTCATAGTAATGATAAATATTCTTGGGAATGGGGTATTTTTGATAAACCTGCGTTGCGACAATCATGTTTTGGCCCTATGACAAATATTGGTACTACTATTATTCCAGCAGGAACGCCTGTTTTGAAATATTATAGACAATATCTTTATGTTGATCCGATAACGAGAGAAGTTGTTACAACTGAGATGTTCACTTCTGAACAGAAACCTTCTTTCGGTCCACATTATAAAGAAAGCATGATAAAATTTAATGAATTGATTACCGGGCAGCATACACTAGAGGAATCAAAGGCTATAGCACGAGAATTAATTGATGCAGATTTAGAGAATGATGAATATAAAGTAACAAGTTTCTCTAGATTAGTTTATAAGTATCTCGAAAAAAATTATGGAACAGATTTTTCTAAGGATATCAGTGATATATTGGAATTTCCTGGTAAATTAATTGTAAAGTCTAATGCTTCAGAGGTATATGTTTATGACCGTCCAGGAACAATAGGAAATATTATAGGCAAAATAGAAAAGAACACAGAAGTTGTTCCTAAAAAGATGGCTCCACACTGGTATACCTGGAGCGAAGACGGTTGGTTTGAAATAATGTTTTTTTACATTGAAACAGAAGCTGTTTCGGGATGGGTAAAGGCTAGCGAACTGTATTCAGAAGAACAGATAATGTATACTTCAACATATCGCGGTGGAAATCCTTTGTATTTAAATGGAAAACAGCAGACTGGGCCAGAGGTTCCAACAGAAAGTTACCATTATCCTAGATTTAGAATGGCTAAAGAATCTATGGATCAAGACACAGATAGTTTTTCAAAACCGTTTGAAGTTCCTTATGGAGCATTATTTTCTGATGGGTTTGGTGACGAAGCAACCAGACCATTTAATTTGAATTTTAATTATGTAATTATAGATTCACTGTATTGTAATCCAACTGTTACAGGTTATTCAAATATGAATTTTACCGGAGAAACAACAGAAATTCCAGATTTAATACCTGTTCTTGTAGAAGGCATTTGTATTCATAAAGAAGAAGGGTATAAAGAAGTTATGCTTTCACGAGATGCTATAAAAGTAAACTATGATGGAAAATCATTATGGATACACCCGGAAGAGTGTTATACAACTGAAGATCCATATTAATTGAAGTTTTGACAAATACAGACTTAAGCCTGATTAATATTTCATATTGGGAAAATGATTACTTTATGATTTCAAAAGTCTTTATTTGTATGACAATACTTTAAAACTAGAGTGTGTTAATACTCTAGCGTTTGCTAATAAATGATTAAAGGTTTTGAAATACTGGGCATTTCCAGATGAAGATGAAAAATCAAACAGTACTTATTTAATAAAAAATCGAACTACAGGAGAGCTTGCAGGCTATTTCTCTTTACGAAATGGAATGATTATACAGCAGATATAAAACTCAATTCTATTATTTAAAGATGCTTCATCATAATTCATATTTGTAATAAATCTCCTTTATGCACTTGTGGTTAATTCCAATAAAACATCCTTTTCCATCAAAGTTGCCATATCAGTTTCACCATAACTAATTTTTTTTCTTTTTCAAGAGCAATTTTGTTACACGTGTCTTAGCATGATTCGAATCGGTACTAAATTCTAAAGGACACACGACCTCCCAACCATCTTCTCCTTTCTCTAATAAAATATCTCTTAAGTCATTCTCAAATTTTGCTGAATCTAGTATTTTGTATGCATACTGTTCCATAATTTTACCTCTATTTTTATATTATATATCTAAAAATATATAATTATCAAATAGGATTTAACATAAAATACTTTGCGTATGACAATACTTCAAAAACTGGACTATAATAATTCATAATATAACTGTATAAAAATATATAGAAAGTGCAAATTGCAAAAAAAAAAGTACTTTTAGTCCACTAAAGTGCACATTATATGAACTTTTATGATTTTAAGAGCTTAAACCGTTTTGCGATAAAGTGCGCATTTTGCTCATGAAGCGCACTAGGGGGCACGGGGGAATTAAAGCTGAAATAGCTCATAAATAATTAAACTATAACTATCTGTATAAAATTCTATCAAAATCAATTATTCTGTGATATTATAAGTAAATAAGTATTTATATAAATATTTTATACTAATACTTTTTGTCAGGATAAAATTCTTATATAGGATACATATAATTAATGTTATGCTGACACGCCACTGGCGTGCTCTGTAAATATCAATTGAAAAAATAGTTTTTATATATTCAAAGGAGAAAAAATGAGTGACAATGTTCTTCCAGCTTTTGCATTCTTAGGAAAAATGACTAACACTATAACCAATAATGACTTCTGGGGTATTCTTCAGACTGATTTACAATCTAAAATTTTGGTTTCAAATGAAGAAAATGTAAGGTTAAATTATAAGAAAACAAACCTTCTACATCAGTCTATTTATTTACAAGAAGAAATTATTAACCAATTAACATTCAATAACAATCAATTAGAAATAATAAATTCACAATTATCACAATTGAATTATATGATATCTTCAAAAATACATAGTGAAGAATGTGAAAAAATTTCGCGAGAAGTTATATATAACATAAAAAAAATAGATGAACAATTGGAACACGAGAAAGATAGGATATTCGTAGCAATTCAAGCAAATTTCTTATTGAAAATGATTGAAATTAATCAAATTTCAACAGCTTCTTTTAATCAAATTTCTGATAAAGAATATTTTGATACTGTAATTAAAAGTGTAATATCGAAGATTGAACAATTAACCGATGAAGAAAAAAAAGAGATAGAAGGCTTTTTAGATGTATATACATATGCTATTGACTTACGAGAACAATTAAAATCAACAAAAAATGAAAAAGTAATCAATAGAACTGAGAGCCTTCATAGAATGGAAAAACCAGCAAATGGAAATACACTTGAAGACAAAATAAAAGAAATAGAGTATTTAAATAATGTAAGACTATTTGAAAGTATCGATAATGAAAATAAATATAATGAATTAATTCAAAAATATAAGATTTGTGAAACTGTAATAAATTTGTACTTGGAAAAACATCCTTTATTACAAGAAGATTACCCAATTTTAAATTATGAAGAAACTGAACCAGAAATTGTAGATTATAATTACATTTTAGAAAGATGTAATAGTTTTATTGAATCAGAAAAGGTGAGGTACATAGAAAAACAAAATAAAGAAAAAATTGAAGAACAAAATTTTATAAAAATAAAAAAAAATCAGAATAAACAAAACGTAAAAAGAATAATCAGAGTCTTAATTATACTAGGAATCTTAGGATTCATTATTTATATTTTATTAAAATATATTCTATAAAATAATAGAATAGCATAACAAAGTTTCAAAGCCGACAAACCAGACAAGCTGGTTTGCGGTTTAAACAGTTGTTATATTAACTTTTATGATTTTAATTGCTTAAACAGTTTTGCGATTAAGTGCGCATTTTACTCAAGAAGCGCACTAGGGGGCACAGGGGAAAAGCTTATTAATAAAAAACTATTTTGTTTATATCATTTAATAAAAGCTTTCTCTGGAAATACTTCTTCAAAAGAACTCCTTATTGTTAGATAATTCTGCCTATCTTTATCTATTTCATTTAAGTAAATGCAAATTGCATTGGCCCATTCATGTATTTTATTAAACTCAGGTTTCTTGCAATCACATTTTTTTATAAGAACAAGAAATTCTTCTAAGTATAATGGTAAACTTGCACCTCCATAATATCTATAAGGAAAAGCTTCTTTATATAATTCTAATCCAGTTTCAAAATCATGACAGAGAACATGATATTTTCCTTTAAGCCAAGGGTAATAAAATGATTTACATTCTCCCATATCAGGATGTAATAATACTTTATCAAGTTCTTCTTCAGTAATTAATTTATCTTCAAATATTCCACATCCTTCAATAGTCGATAATTCATTAATTGTTGAAGATACACAATCATAAATATATAATTCTTTACTTAATTCTTTATAATCTAAAAAAGGAACCTTATTAATTTCTTCAGGTATATAATACAAAGACTTATACAATCTGTTTTCACTAGGAGCAATCATTAATTCCTTAAAAAAAGCTTCATAAATTGAATCACTTATACAGCTTCTGTTTATTTCTGAAGGATAAACCATTAATCTAAGTAATGAGAACATAGGATTTTGCATTTCATAATCTTCACAATAAGAAGTATTTCCTTCATTATTAAAAAAATGACTATAAAAATATCTGAATCCATCTTGAACTGTATTCTTAAAATCCTTTGAAACAAGTTTTTGTTTTTCCAAACTTCTGAAAAATTTTGAAATGAAGTTTCCTATAAATAAATTCCATTTAAATATTTGATAAGAACTATTAGAAGTTTTAAATATAATGCCTTCTGGAATATCAGAAGTTAGTATCAATTTAATTTTTTTCCAGGTGGGTTTTACATTTTGTTTTGTCCAATCATAGATTTCTTTGGAATATAAACCTGTTGCATTATAATCATTTGTCATTTTATCCCAATAATCAAAAAGATCTTTCTTTGGATTTTTAATTTCGGAAAAAATATAATCAAAACAAGCAGGTATTAATTTAACATTTTTTTTGTACTGAGTATTTTGCCAAAAGTTATATAATGAAAGTGTTAATACAAAAGCTTCACTTTTAGTTTTATTTTCTCTTATGAACGAATCAAATATTTCTCTTAAAATCAAAGCTAGACAATACATTATTTGTAATTCGACTTCTTTATAAGTTGGATTGTTATATGGATTTGTATTCTTAATCAATGAAAGTAAATCAAAATAAAGACTCTGAATAATATAAGTATGCTTTTTATTAATAAACCCTTGTTTCAAACAATTCTTGCAAAAATCTTTTATAAGTTTCTCAAAATCTCTAAGTTTATCAATTTTTACATCTTTTTCTTTTTTTAATCTTTTTATCATTGTTTCAAGTCTATCTGTCTCACTCGGATTATAACCGTCTGTCAAAGCATCAAATCCTATCCCATCATTAAAAAGACTAACAATTTGTCCTATTCTAATTGTTCCGTATTGTAATTTTTCCATAATTAATAAATCCTATTACTAGTAAGATGATAACAATTGCCTTCCGGACATTTATAAACATACAGATTGACTCCAGCTGCTTTTCTTATTTTAACCATTTTTTCAGCGTCCTGAAAAGTCGCATAAGCATCTTTTGTTTTTCCGTTATGATCCCTACAGTAACATCTGGAAATCACTTTCTGACAATAATATTCAGTTGGTTTTATATGATATTTTCCACAGTTATTACATTGATATGGAGTAAAGCTTATATTTCCTCTGTTTGTTTGATAATCAGCACTTTCTTGAGCTTCTTTATAATTTCTATACTCAGTAAGCGGTGTTCCATTCTTTGATAAACAAGTTTCACTTTTATGTGATATATAAATATTAGTAAGATTCATTTTCATGATGTCCTCCTTTTTTATATAATTTTATAACTAATAGGTATAGAGTTGTATTACTTTTTGCGGACAGTTTTTTAATAAGATTTGTAGAAAAATAACTAAAAAAATACCCTGTTTTATTATTTGCTACACCCTACGAAACCGTGGAAAGAATGATAACTATCCGGTTGTTGAAGCCCACTCATTTGCAATTGCAAGTAAATTAAGTTGGGATGTTGATAATGAAGTCAGGCGAAATATCAAGTTATTACTTCTTTGAAATAGCACCGATAAATTCTTCCAAACTGCGCTGTAAAACTTCCTGAGGAATAAGTTTCTCTTTGTATTCTGCAACCATAGTAGGGCTCATGCTTCTGTTCAAAGCATATTTTACAACTTCGCGGTTTGCTTCTTTGCAAAGCAAGATGCCAATACTTGGGTTTTCATTACTTCGTTTTTCTGTCTGATCAAGAGCTTCCAGATAGAACTCTAACTGTCCCATATAACTTGGTTCAAACTCATCAGTCTTTAATTCAATTGCAACAAGACAATGCAAACCACGGTGATAAAAGAGCAAATCTGCTTTATAGGTTTTTCCACCAACTTCAAGTTGATGTTCTTCATCAATGAAAAGAAAATCCTTTCCTAATTCAAGAACAAAGTCTTTCATGTCTGCTATAAAGAATGTAAAAAATCTTTTGCTCATTAGTTTTACAGCTATTTAAAATCTGCTGATGACTAGTCCAGTTTATCTGCATTAATAGTGATGGTATTTGTGCAATTTCAAATTGCACAATTTGTGCCACTTCTGATGGCACAATTGAGTTTTTGTCTGAGTATAACTTTGACTGCCAAAGAATGTGTTTTATTCGTCCTAATTCATCCAAAAAAGGTTGGAATAAAATCGATTTTTTTTGATAACACTTTAAGCTAAATCCTTATAACATAAGCATTTAGGCAAAAAAAAAGCTCCTAACAGTGTTAGAAGCTTAGTGTGCCACAGGTTGGAATCGAACCAACGACATACGGATTTTCAGTCCGGCGCTCTACCAACTGAGCTACTGCGGCGAATGTTTATATAATATAAAAAAAATACGGATTTGTGTCAAGATGTAGAAGGGGAAAAATAAAGATTTTTTGGATTCTTCTTTTTATTTATAAAAAAAAGTTTGAAGTAATAACGAAATAAGAAAAAATGATGAGTTTTATAATTAGATAAGAAACTGTTATTGGTAAAATCGTATGTTAGTAAATAGTCATCTATGATTCTAGATGCCTCAATGTGGTGCTGGTAAACGTCTGAAACAGTGAATATCTCAAATAAATCATGTATATCCACAAATTTTATGTTTAACATAAACTTTAATTAAGCAATATTTTTATATCAGAAATATAAAATTATTGCTTAATTTATTATTCTATCGCTTTGATGTAAAGTTTTATTCCAAGAGGATCATTATCCATTACAATTCCATAAAATGTATATTCCTCAGATTTTGGGAGAGATGATAATTTATCAATAAGTGAATCATCAAATGGATTATCAAATCCGATATCTTTTAGATAAACTAAACCTAGAACTGTAATACCATAATATTTTGTTTTAATTTTTACTTTCTTACCTATATAATCTGATTTTTTTATTTTAATTATATCCAAATTTGTAATTTCAATATAATCATTGGTAGATGGTGTTAATGCTTTAGTTTTCATTATAGATTTTGCTGTATCAAGATTTTTGATAGCTGTTGAAATATCTCCAGCTTCATAAGCTGATTGAGCCGATTGAAGTAAATCACTTACATCTGAAGCAAAAAGAAAGACGGGAACAAAAACAAATACACAAAAAAGCAAATATTTTTTCATATTAAATTCTCCATTATAAATTTACAATAATATTTTCGGAAAAGTCTTTTTTATTCAAGATTTTTCCAAAAGAGATAGGCTGTTATATCATTTTTTATTTGATTCAAAATGTTTTTTATAATAGATATCAGAAATTGATAATATATGAGAACCATCAGTATAAGTACTGCTTATCCTTGCATATAAATTTCTATGAAACTCATCTGTATAATCTGTAATTTCTTCTACCTGGGCTTTACAATAATTCATTTCATAATGAATTTCTTGTAACTGTTTGTATAAATAATAATTGAAATAACCGGATGCGGCTAATCCTACAAATGCTAGAAATAAGAAAAACTTAATACCTGCAGTACTTTTAGGTTTTTCCTTGATAACAACTGTTTTTTCTTCTTCCAAAATAATATCTCCTATAAGTAGTATATCATTGATCCTTATAAATACAAAAAATTATTTATGTTCTTTATCAAGTTTTTTTTGTTCTAAAAGTTTTATATTTCTTATTTGGGTTATTTCTTTATATGAAGCTTTAATTCCTGTCATTCGTTTACCATCTTTAAAAATTTTTTTATTTTTAATTTCAATTATACCGAAACATTCCTTTTCAACATTAAAATATGAAAATGAGTCATTAAGAATATTATCTAAATCATACAAGCGTTCAAATAAAAAAGAAGTATACTTTATATTTTTATTTTTAAAAAAGTTTTTCGAACGTTGTATTAAATCCTTGATATAATTGTATTGTTTAGTTTTATTGTTCAAATAATTTAAATCTATAAAATTATTACTTTTAAAATTAAATGTATAATTTTGTTTGATTAAGGTTTTATACTCAGGTTCTGGTATATAAATCATATTTCCTAATCCTGATAATGATTCTTTTTTTTCTGGAAGAATTAAATAAAAATTGTATTTTCCAAATAATAAACTCATTAATTCTTTTTTACGTTTAATTTTATCTTTAATAATAGAAAAATTATCTTGTTGTCTTGTAATTTCATACCAATGAACATTGTCCTTTGAATCGAAACCTATAATGTCGAATTCTCCAAGATCAATTGAACAAGATTGATAACATAGAGTACCTGCAGATGAAATATAAAAACCATTTTTCTTGCTTTTATTTTCTATTCGCGGAATAAAATTTATCTTCTGATATTTGTTTACTATATTTTCATAACAATAACATTCGTATATTTCACCTTCAATAATTGGTATTTCTTTTGGTTTGAGTACTTCATGAAAATGGCTTAAACGTTTATTTTCTTTCATGACTATTCAATTATATCCTTTCTTGATTAAATCTTATTTTGATATGATGTATATGACTTATCCAAATAGTATTTATACTTTATTATATCAAAAACAAATTTAATTTTATAGATTTATTTTCCATTTACAATATTTTCAACATAATAGAAAGAAATCCTCAATCGAGATATAAAAACACTATAAATTCCAAAGTCTTTTTTTTTCCTCTATAATATAGTACAATAGGCTTATGAAATTAAATAAAAATGTAATCGCCTTTACGGGTGGGGGCACGGCCGGGCATATTTATCCTGGGTTGGCTGTGGCTGATGAATTGAAGGCTCTGGCGCTTAAAGATAATACAAACATTTCTATAAATTGGATTGGCTGTTCAAAAGGAATGGACAGTCAGATTGTTCAAAAGGGAACTGGTTCAGACGGAAAGCCTACGGCAGATGCTTTTTATGGCATTCCTTCTGGTAAGCTGCGACGTTATCTTTCGTGGCAAAATTTTACTGATTTATTCCGAATTGCGGGTGGATATTTTGCGGCCAGACGTATTCTTAAAAAACTCAAGCCTTCATTCTTATTTTCAAAAGGTGGATTTGTAAGTGTGCCTCCTTGTCTTGCGGCTAAGCATCTTGGAATTCCGGTTTATACTCATGAATGTGATTTTACGTTAGGACTTGCTAACAGACTCAATTTTAAGTCGGCAAAGACTATGTTTGTTTCTTATGAAGAGACAAAAAACAGATTGCCAGTTGCAGAGCAGAATCGTGTTACTGTTACAGGAAATCCTGTACGGCCTGTTTTCTATAAAGCAAATGCGCTAGCTGGAAAAACTTTCCTTGGGCTTAACGAAGCCGATTCAAAACCTCTTCTTCTTGTTCTTGGAGGCTCTTCCGGAGCAAAACAAATCAACAACCTTGTTTATGAAAATCTTGAATGGCTTTGTGCTCATTTTACTGTAGTTCATCAGACAGGTTTAATGAACAGTGATCAAAATCAGGAATCTGAGCTCAAGCAAAAGTTTTGGGAAAGCTATAAGCCATATCAGTTTATTTATGAACAGATGCCTGATGTAATTGCTGCTGCAGATGTTATTCTTTCTCGCGCAGGCGCTAACTCAATTTGGGAAGCTGCGGTAATGTATAAGCCGATGGTTTTAATTCCTTTATGTGGAAGCGGTACAAGAGGCGACCAGGTTGATAATGCAAAGTTCTTTCAGAATAAAAATGCGGCTGCTGTTCTTCTTGG
>JAEEGL012953684.1_pt1 | contig 10051 bp, 5 predicted proteins | sample 9134231 | NCBI WGS metagenome assembly JAEEGL01 (sample SAMN16246548, study PRJNA631951) | gut metagenome | biome: gut microbiome; feature: rumen; material: fiber-attached | host: Bos | place: Iran: Karaj | collected 2018-10 | reverse complement strand
TGTTTTCGGCAAACGTTATTCAGCTTTGCCGATTGTTGTTCCTATAAAAGATTCTGAAATGGTTTACGGTTGCGTGTTCTCTTATATTTTTATTAACGAGCTGACTGATGTTGTTTTACAAAAGAAATCTATGGCCTATAATCAAGCCTCGGTTTTGATTGCTGACAGAAATGCACAAATCGTATCATCTTCTTCTAATCCTGATTTGGTAGGGAAAAAGGTTGGTGAATTTTTAACGAAAATAAGTCAAGCGGATTTGTTTAATTATGAAAGCAGAGTTCCTTTTACTGAAGGCGAAATGACTTTTGTTACCGAAAAAGTAGATTTTCCCGGTGTTTCGGATTCAATGGTTGTTTTGTCTTATGTCCCGAGCAAAGCAATGTCAAGCGGAATTTTCAAAAAGATGTTCAGTATTTTGATACTTTGCTGTGTTTTGTTTCTGCTTGTTATCGTTATATCTGTTGTTGTGGGACAAAGAATCGGCACTCCAGTCAAAAAAATGCTTGACGGGGTTAAGCGTTTGTCAGCCGGAAATTTGAATGTGAATTTTGACCTTAAAAGCAGGGGTAATACCGAAATTACTGATTTAATGGTTACTTTGGAGGATTTTGTTAAAAATCAACGCCGTAGGGTTAATCAGGTTAAGAAATCTGCCGTTAATATGAATGTTGCCGCGAAGGAACTTGCCCGTTCGGCTTCAACTATGGCCAGTGGGTCTAACGAGCAGGCCTCAGCAAGTGAACAAGTTTCTTCAGCGATGCAGGAAATGGTTTCTTCTATTACCACTAATGCCGAAAATGCGCATAAGACAGAGGTTATCGCAACTCAAGCTGCAGATTCCGTTTTGAGGGCTAACGAATCTGTCCGTCAAACCGTTGATTTTATGAAGGAAATTACTGATAAAATCGGCATTATTAATGAAATCGTTGGGAAAACTGACCTTTTGGCTGTCAATGCTGCTATTGAGGCCGCGAGGGTAGGCGAGTTAGGAAAAGGTTTTTCTGTTGTGGCTGCCGAAATCAGAAAACTTGCCGAAAAAAGTCAATTAGCCGCTCAAGAGATTGATTCTTTGACGGAAAAAGGTGTGAAACAAGCTGAAAGTTCAGGCGAACTTTTAATACAGCTTGTTCCCGAAATGACCAAAACTTCAGAACTCGTCCATGATATTGCTGCTCTTTCCATTGAACAAAACAATAATGCCGTTCAAGTTAATAACGCTATACAACAGTTAAACGATATTATACAGCAAAATGCCGCAACCTCAGAAGAACTTTCGGCTTCGGCTGACGAATCGCAGGCACAAGCGGAATTTTTGAGCAAGGTTATGTCTTATTACAATTTTGAAAATGAAAACGGTAATGAGATTTTACGCTTGACCCGTGAAGCCGAGGCAATTCTAAAACGTATTGACGAGTTGAAGTTAGCAAACAATAAAAAATTATAACGTATAGTGCAAAATTATGCACACTATTATTATAATTAATGCCGTCCAAGACATAATTGTACCGGCTTTGTAGTTTTTGCGTCTTACTATGAGTGAGGCTATCCAAATTATTATTGCGATTAAGCCTAAAATAAAAATAATGTTCATTTTTTTTTGATTAAAAATTTCACGGCAAAAGTACAAAAAAAATCTGTGGAATAAAATTTGTAATATTTAAATTAACTGAGTATTTTTGCCGAGAGAATGAAAAAAACTGTATATATATTGTTTTTGGTTTTTCAGTTAATTTGCTTATCGGGCTATGCTATTGATAATCAGGATTCTTTGGCTCTAAGAGAGGAGCTGAAAAGTTTGGAAAAATTATCGGACGAAAGCATGGAAGAAGGCGATTATGAGAAACTTGAAGGTTATGTTTTCCGCAAATTGGAGATTTCCTATGCGCTGAAAGATTCGTTGTTGTCTGCGAAATTTATGTTTCAACTTGCGAATGTTTTTGCTAATACGTTACGTTCAGCCGAGGCTTTGACGTATTTTCATAAGTCATTGAAGATTTGTCAAAAATTTAACGATTCTTCTTTTTTAGGAGATATTTATTCCAAACTTGGTCTTATTTACGCTGAGACTCATGTCTACGATATGGCGTTGGAGTACCTTAAAAAGTATTTGGAGATTGCTAAATCCAGAGGAGATTATGAGGCCGAGGTTTCAGCGGAATTGACAATCGCTATGGTAAAGGGCGAATTGTATGAAGAAAAAAACGATACGGTCAGCCTTTTAGAAGCTTTGAAAAAATGCGAAGAAGTTTTTCCGAAATTAAGCAGGTCCGGTTATGATTTTATGAATTTCTGTATTAACGTGCCGAATATGTACATCAAGGGCATGGAGTTTTCTGACGAGACGCGGGCAAAATATTTTTTGGAGAAAGCCGATGAAATTTATTGCGCCGGTCTGCCGCTGACAAAACAAAGCCAGATTTTTTATATTTATATGTTTCAGACCAAAATTGCGTTATTTTGTGCAAAAGGCAATTTCGTAGAGGCAAAACGCAGTTTGGACGCTTTTAAGAGGGATTCCGAAACTACTAACTACATTTATGTTAATGCTGCTTGTACTTATTACAAAGCTGTGAAGGATTATCCTGCGATTTTAAAATATACTTCCGAATTAAGAAAAATCACGAATTTGAACTTTTCTTCGGATATGTGCGCAAAATACGAACGCAATCAGCAGCAGACAAATTACGAAAATACTATTGCCAATTATGAGAAACAAGCTAAGGAAAGAGATTTTATTTTTAAGGAGGAGAGCCGCAGGGCTGCGATTCAAAACCGTTGGCTTTTGGGAATTGCGTTTTTTGCGGGCGTAATTGTTTTAATCGTAGTGTTTCAGTTTGTCAGCTCATCCAGAGTTAATAAATCTTTGAAAAAAACAAACGAGGATATTAGGTTTAGAAACGCAAAACTTCAAGAACTTCAGGACAGAATCCTTCAACAAACCGAGGAAATAAAATCACAAAATTCTGTTATTGAGGCTCAACGCAATGACCTTCAGCGGATTAACGAGCATTTGATTTCTTCGTTGAAATATGCGCAAAGGATTCAGCGTGCTGCTGTACCTTCTGGGGAGATGATGGCTGACATTTTTCCCGAGAATCTTGTTTATTGGCAACCGAGAGATATTGTTTCCGGTGATTTTTATTGGGCGGCTCAAGATTCTTCACGCAAATATCTTATAACGGCGGATTGTACAGGACACGGTGTGCCGGGCGCACTTTTGAGTATGTTGGGCATTTCGGTTATTAACGATACTTTTTCGGTTATTAATTCGCAAATGACGGCTGCCGGAATACTTGACATCTTGAAAGATAAATTTGTTGAATCTTGGTCGAAAGGTCAGGGAAACATTGAAGATGGTATTGATATGGCTCTTATCGTTGTTGATAAAAATACGGGTCTACTTCAATATGCGGGCGCAAAACGTCCTCTTATTATGGTCAGAGGCAACGAGATAACGCAGTACAAACCGGATAAACTTTGTATCGGATATAATATCAGAAAAGAGCATAAAAAATTCACTAATCACGTTATTGAAACTTGCAAGGGTGATATGTTTTACGCTTTTTCTGACGGAATTCCGGATCAGTTTGGCGGCGATGATGGTAAAACAAAATTTGGTCAGAGGGTTGTGGAAGAGTTGCTGGCTAATATTTCTGATTTACCGATGGGGGTTCAGACCTCGGCGATTAAGGCCAATGTTCAGAATTGGATGAATTATAATGGTTTGAAAGTCAGTCAGTTGGATGACCAATTACTGCTGGGTGTCAAAATCTGAAAAAAAAAACGTAAAAAAATAAAATTTGTAAAATTATTTTTATAATTTTGCTACTCAAACTATACATAAAAAAACGCTAAAAAATTACCGTAAAAAAAGTTCGGTATGTATATTGCATTTTAAAGAATGTACGACTTCAAGAATACTTGAGAATTAAGCGTAGAGAAAATGAAGAAACTGACATTATCACATTTATTAGTCAAGAATTTTGATTTGCGGCAGCAGGAGATTCCTATTTTCCTGATGCTGTTTGCGCATTCATTTTTTCTCGGTCTTGCAGGCGCATTCTATTTCACACCAGCGAACTCTGAATTTATCCGTCATTACGGCAGCGAACAATTGCCATACGCTTATATGGTTTCGGGTATTGCCGGATTTATTTTCACGCAGTTGTATTCTTGGCTGCAAAAAAGTATTGACAGTAGAAAACTTTTTATTATAACGCTTGCTTTTATGACGGTCGTTACTATGGGCGCACCGTTTTTAATCAATTATGTTGATGCTAAGCATTTGAGTTTCTTTGTTTTTATTTGGGCATGGCCGTTTTTGTCAATGGTCGGAATAGAAACAGGTGCATTGAGTTTGAAATTTTTGAATTTGGTGCAGGTAAAAAGAATTTTCGCACTTTTTAGTATCGGCGGTGTTTTGGCGGCAATGTCAGGTTATCTTATAATTCCGCTACTTAACAAAGTCTTTTCGCATTCTTATATGTTGTTGTTTATCAGTGCGGTAAGCTTTTTAGTCGGTATTGTTACGCTTGTTATCCTTTATAATAAATATCCCGAAAAACTTGTTGAAGAAAAAAAACGTTTGGCTTTGGAAAACAAGAAATTGCTTTCTTTTTCTGCTCCTAACGACGGTACGGGATTGTTACAACTTCTCAAGAAAGATTATTTTAAATATATTTTTATCTGCGCAACATTGTCGATGACGATTATTTACATCACCGACTTTTCATTTTTGTCTACGGTAAAAATTCAAATTCACCCTGACAACACGGCGCAGTTTTTGACCTTGGTATACGGCGGTTTGAAAATCGGAGAATTGCTGCTCTCGTTTTATTCCGCTAAAATTATGAGTCGTTACGGTGTTAAATTAGGTCTTATGATTTTGCCGGTCTGCATGGTTGTTGTGGTTTCGATTGCGGCTGTCGTAGGTCTTATCTGGAGCGTTAATTGTATTATGTTCCTAATTTTAATCACCGTTAATAAATCTCAGGAAAGGGTTTTGCGTAGGGGCTTGGACGACCCGGCCTTCAACATTTTGTACCAGCCTTTGCCCGACAACGAAAAATCGGCTATTCAGACTAAAGTCGGTGTTGTTCAGCAGTTTTCAACGGGTATTGCGGGCGTTACGATTTGGGGCGTTAATCAAGGTATTAAACTTTTAGGCGAATACGATTTCAGATACTTTTTGATAGCTTTTGTTCCGATTTTGGTGCTTTGGGCTATTAGTAGTAAAAATCTTTATTTGAGTTACAAAGCCACTATCAAACAAATCGTTAAGGATATTTCCAACGATAAAAACTCCAATAAATCGAAAAATCAGTACGGAGCCGAACTTCTTAGAAAATTTGTTAAAAATAATAATCCCAAAATTCAGGAAAATGCGGTTACGATACTTTCAGAAACCTCGCCACGCAGTCTTGAGGGATATGCGGCTCAAATGCTTGAGACCGAAAACGAAATTATTACAAAAGCTATTTTAAGAAATATCGACCCGACTTGGCGTAGACGTATCGGTGCTTCGTGCAAAACTGTTTACGATAATTCTAAAAAGCTTGAAATTAGATTGTTGTCGGAGCGTGCCGCCTCGTATTTGGATTATACTCAAATCAAAGATACCTCCGTTGAGGAGTTTAATTCTTTGATAACAAGCAAATATGTTTGCGATCAGATTAAAATGATAAAAATTATGTTTTCAAACGATAAAATGTTGAACGAAGACGTAATTTTTCACATGTTGGATTCGCAGGACAGAAACGTTAAATCGGCAGCGATTACCCTTGCCGGTAAACTCCGTACTCCGAAAATGATTGACAAGTTGATTTCTTTGTTGGAATCGGCGGAATATTACAATACGGCAGGTACGGTGCTTCTTGATATGGGCGACAGAGTTTTGCCCGCTCTTAACGAGTATTTTGAAAAATGCGGCGAGCCTTCTATTTTGCTTAGAATCATTGAACTTTATGCTAAATTCGGTTCTTCGCCGGCTAAGGCTAATCTTGTTAAAAATATCAATTATCCTAACCGTGAGGTGCAGTTAGCTATAATTAGCGCGCTGAATTTCTGTAAATTTCAAGCGGTTGAAGAAAAAGACATTCTGACCGTTAAAAACAAAATCAGCGAGGTTGTTGAAAATATCGTTTGGATAATGTCGTCTTTGGAAGATATTGAAGATGAGAAAAATACATTGAAACTCTTTCAGGCTTTGGATATGGAAAAGGAGAACAATATCGAAACATTGTTCAATCTTTTGAGTTTTATAAACGAGCCGCGTTTGATTTCTTTGATTCAGAAAAACATTATCGGTAAAAACAATATTTTTGCAGTTGAAATTATTGATAACAATTTCCCTAAGGATTTGAAACAGATTATCACGCCTTTGTTTGATGATTTGTCTTCTGTTCAGAAAGTTAAAAAACTTTCGGTATTTTTCCCTCAGGAGAAACTCTCGTTTGAGGACAGATTAAAGGCTATTATCAAACGTGATTATTACAAACTTGATACATGGACGATTTCAAAGGCGGTTGAATTGTTGGGAAAACTTCATAAATCCAAAGTAAACGACTCTTTGAAAGCCAATGTTATTGATTATAACGACGTTACGCTTTGGAATCGTTCTCATATTGAAGACGTGCTGACAAAGATACGTAAGTCGGAAATTCCGGACGAAGTCTTTCTTTGTCTTTATCATGTGGACGAGATTGTTTATTCAGTTGCAGCGAAAATAGTGTACGAGGAAAATCCGCTGAAATGTTCTGATTATTTGGTAAATATGACCAAGAAAAAACAGGTATTGCTTTCGGATTTAAAGAACGACCGTCCGCTTTTGATGGACAGAATTCGCTTGATTAAAAAGCATCCTTTGTTTTCGAGCGTTCCCGACAAAATGCTTGTAAAAATTGCTGAAAGTATGCGGGTTGAGTCTATGAACAAAGGTGAAGAAATCGACATCGAAACCCATAATGGAGATATTATAATTTTGATGAAGGGTACCTTGTGCGTTAAAGAACCTTTTGCAGATGATGTTTATTTTTTCAAAAACGACATTATCGTCAAAGGTCTTAACTTGAATCAGGGTGCTGGTTTTATAACGGCTAAAAAAGATTCTTCGATAATTTTGATTGATAGGTTCTCTTATTTTGATACTTTGGTAAGAGAAACCGAAATTATTCCGTTTATTTTTGACGAAAACAATAGGGCAATGCGTTTGGAAGAGAATCAGACGGCGCAGTTAATTGAAGAAGCCGAGGCTAAAACTTCTTAAAATTTCAGAATTCGGCACATTAGTTGCAATGATGAAATATAAAAAAGGGAGGTGATTATGGAAAAGCCAAGGGTTATAATAAAGGAATGTCCTATTTTGGGCGGATATACTTTAACGGTCAAAGATGATTGGAGTTATAAACTCAAAGCCGTAAATATTACGGAAAACGAGAAAGAGGCCTATTTAAAGGACTTCGGTGAAAATATTATCACATACAATGAATTTTTTGACTGGTGGAAAAAGTTTAACGGTAAAGCTTTAAGCACGTCGAAAGTGGGACTTGTATGATTTTTTTTTTAGAGTAAAGAGATTACTAAAAAGATTAAACGTAAAAGGAAAAATTTTTTTTGTACAATGAATGAAAGTGTTAAAATATTCGAGGAAAGCACGATGATAGGCGGCTATGCACTTGCAGTCAGGGACGACTGGAGTTATAAAATCAAACGTGTCAATGTTACCGAAGAAGAAAAAGACGCTTATCTGAAAGAATTTGGCGAAAATATCGTTACTTTCGACCAGTTTTTTAATTGGTGGGTGAAGTTCAACGATTATGGAAACTATTCAAAATAAGCATTATTAATGAATGTTAATTTATATTAAAATCCTATAACGCTATTTTTAATCAATTCTTAACTTACCGATAAACAAAAATAAATCTTGTATTTGTTGCATACTTTACTGATTGTTAAATATTATTATAATTTGTAATTTACTTCCTGTTGTTTGTTTTTTACTAAAATGTAATCAAAGTTTTATATTTTCTATGTAAAATTTACAAAATCCTTTAAAAAATTTGGAAGAGAAAAAAAAACGAACGACCTTTGCACTGTCGTCAAAATGATGACCCGGACGATATATTTTTTCTGCAATAGGCTGGCAACCGAATGCGGATTTGATATATATATATAAAAATAGAAACAAAACCATAAAAATATATAGTCCGGATTGCTAACTAAAAAACAACGGGATGAAGAAACCACTGTTTTATGTTAATGCGCTTTGGATTTTCTGTTTTAAGAATACAATGAAAAATAGTCCCGTTGGGGACAAATGACATTGTCCTTAAAATAAAGTTTTGAAAGAAAAGTAAGTTTTGTAAAAGACGTCCCTCTTTTTTTAAAAAAAAACTTTTACGAACCTTAAAAAAAAATCAAGACTTTAAATAAAGAAAGTCAAAAATGAGAAAATTAATTACTTCTTTGGTTCTGATACCTGTTTTTCTGACATTATCGCAGAATAGGCTGATGTCCGAAAAATATGAACCGGAATTGGAAAAGAACTTCACATCAAGTGATTTCGATTTGGAAAACAGTTTGATGTGTAGTGAAAGTAAGAATTATGAAAGCGTAATTGACTACATTAAAGCTCATGAAGGTTTTGCCGGAGGTAAAGAATATATATGTGTTTCTGGCAGAAGAACAATCGGTTATGGTCATGTGATATTAAAAGGAGAGAAATTTCCGGAAATAATTACAAGAGAATTTGCCGATTCACTTTTAAGGGCTGATTTTTCAAAATCTTACATTTTAGCTCAAAAATATGCTCCCCAACTTTTGGGAAGCAGGAGATTAGCTATCTCCCATTTTATCTACAGCAAGGGTATTGCGGCGTTTTTGCAAAGCGGTTTACGTAAGGCAATCAATCGCGGCGGAGATGTTGATGCGGAGTTTTCTAAGTGGTGTCATTACACTGACAGAAAAACCGGTCGGAAAGTTTACTCCAAAGTCGGCGCAAGAATTCAAAAATGGGAAGCTAATATGTGGCACAAAGACGATGAACTCTATGCATCGGACAAAAAGCTGAAGAATTCCGGCAAGTTGTAAAAAATGTTTTTTTATATATATCAACACATGCCGGAGTTTTTAACCGAAACTTTTTGAAAAAATAGAGGGACATGAAAAAAAGAGACGGTAAGTCTTCGGTTATAAAAAAAGGCGTTCTTAATTTTTTTAAGAACGCCTTAATTTTTTATCCTTTTTTATGATTTAATTACATTCCGAATGCGTAATATGCTGCTTGTCCGCTTGGATAGATGCCGCCGATATAAACACCGCCTTTGACATTCTTTATGATTTTTTCGATGTCATCAATCGTTTTAACGGGGCTGTTGTTGATTTCCGTTATGATAAAGCCTTTTCTAACGCCTGCGCTCAAGAGTTTGCCAGAGCGTAAGTCTGTTACCTGAACACCGGCTTTAATGCCCAAACGTTTGAGGTCTGAGGACTGCATTTCTTCAAACGAAGCTCCTAAAATTTCCATCATTTTCTGTTTGTGCATTGTTGTATTGTTGTCAATGTTTTTGAAAATGATGTTTGTAGTATTAACTTTTCCGTTTCTTGAAAAAGTTAAATTGGTTTTGTCGCCGGGACGGAAACGGTTGATTTGCTCCTGAAGTTGTGCAACCGTATTCGTATTATTACCGTTAACAGAGAGAATTATGTCGCCTTTTTCCAAACCTGCATCGTCAGCAGCAGAACCCTCTGAAACCGATTCTATGAAAACACCGTTTACTTTGTCAAGACCTTTTTCTTTAGCGATTTCGGCGTTGAGTTCGGTGATTCTGATGCCCAGTAATGCCCTTTGAACCGTACCGTATTCCATTAAATCGGAAACTACTTTTTTTACGATACTTACCGGAACTGCAAATGCGTAACCTGTAAAACTACCTGTTTGTGAGGCTATTGCGGTGTTAATTCCGACTAATTGTCCATCAGTGTTGATAAGTGCGCCGCCCGAATTTCCGGGATTAACGGCAGCATCCGTTTGAATGAAAGATTCTACTGCGCC
>JAEEGL012116010.1_pt1 | contig 10051 bp, 3 predicted proteins | sample 9134231 | NCBI WGS metagenome assembly JAEEGL01 (sample SAMN16246548, study PRJNA631951) | gut metagenome | biome: gut microbiome; feature: rumen; material: fiber-attached | host: Bos | place: Iran: Karaj | collected 2018-10 | reverse complement strand
TCGCATTCCGGCCGCCGACACGGCCGTGACCGCCGCGCCGACATCACCCGGCTACAACGACGGCTTCGACTATTCGCGGGAGCACCTGCCGGTGACGGTTGAATGCCGCGCTATTTCACACAGCGGATGCAGTCGCCCGCCGGAAGCCCCCGCAAGGTGAGAATCCCATTTGCAAAGGCGGCGGATTCAGCGTTGTGGCATTCGACCGACCGGTACTTTGCGCCCGGCAGCGACACCCTGACCTCGCGCAAAGGCTCAATCGCCCAGTTCGACACGATGACAACATCGGCGTCGGCGCCGCGAACCAGGCGGGCTTCGACGCGGTAGTCATCCGCTGAGGCAACGCGACTTGCGCCGGCCTCGCGGAGAATGGAACCGAGGAAATCACGGACAACGGCCGGATAGACGGTATCGGAAACGCACGTCTTCGCGCGGTTCCGGGCCTTTGCCGCCGTCTCCCCGCTCCACCAGTATGTCATGCCCGGTGAAAACGCCAACGCGATGACCTGTCCTTTGCCATGCCGTATGGCCACGGCCGCCGTTCTCCCCGAATCGAACTTGCGCAGCACGGCGCCGCCGGAAAGCGTCTGCGAACCTTTTGCCACGACTACGCCGGAGATTTCCTCGGGGGCCTTGGCAAAATGATAGTAGTAGGACGGGCGCGCAAGCCCGATGGCTTCATCGAAGCCAAGCGGACGGTTGAACTCGTCGCGCTCAAGCGCCCCGGCGGAAAGGACAAGGGTGCCGCCTGCGTCAATCCACTTCATGAGCGGCGCGACGGCGTCGCACCGAATGTTGAACTCGCCGGCGTAAAGGACCGAATAACCGTCGAGTCCTCCCGCAATCGAACCCTCGTCCACGATGTCAGCCGAATACCCCGCGTGGGAAAGGAGCGTGTTTGCCCACATCCGCTCAAAACCGCAGGTGGCGTTGCTTCCTCGGGCGATTCTGGCCCCGGCGACGCCGGGGTTGGGATTGGGCGGGGCCCCGCCATTCGGCGCGCTCATCTGGATTTCCGTTGAAAGCGAATAGAGCTGGGCGACGTCCCCTTTGGCCCGGACGCCGTCGAGGATGATGTCCTCGCAGGCCCCGACCGGGAAGGTGACGGATTTCATGGCCCCGTAGATTTCGGGATTGTCACTGCTAGAGTATTCGGCCTCAAGGTAGGACGGGCCGTATCCAAAGAAGCGCAGGGCGGTCGCTCCATGGGCGATTTCGCAAAACGCCTTGGCCGTAATTTCCCAGGGATCCCTGCCGCACATCACGTCGTACACGGAGACGGGGATGCCGCTGCGGGCGGCGGCGCCGCGCATGAAATCGACAAGGTAGCCGCAGACGCGGTAGTCCCCCGAGACATTGCACCAGTCCTCGGTCTGGGCGACGGTCAGGGCCCCATGATCGAAGAAGTCGAAGTAGTCGATGCCGTGCGAAAGCGCGTTCGCCTTGTCGACGAAGTCGGGAGACAGCGTTGCCGTTGTCCTGGCCTCGGGATTCCAGCGCCGGACTTCGTCCGTCGCGAAGGCGTAGAAGCGCCGCAGGACCGATGTCTTGTAGCGCATGCTCCAGTAGAAACGCTCGGGCGCCTTCCCGGGAGCGCGCGGTGTCTTCGCCAGCGATTTCCCAAAATCCTCCGCAAACGAGGACAGACCCTCGTCCCCCCCGGCAAGCACGTCGTCGGCTTCCGCGGCCGGGGCGCGCTCCGCGGCGAACCGCCGGCTTTCGTCGCCAACGGCCATTTCCTTTTCCTGCGCGGCGGGATCGGGCGACGAAACGGGCGCAAGATCCTTGTAGGAGGAGACGCCGAGGTCTGCCGGCGAGACGCCGTTCTCGCGCAGGAAGCGATGGAACTGCGGAAGGCAGTTCGCGCAGCTGGCGGTGGGCCAGCCGCCGGGCTCGTCCATGAACCACGCGATTCCGGGTTCCGTTGTGCCGCGAAAGATCCGTTCTGCGTTTTTCGAGATGTCGGACCGCCTGGGCGAACACAGGCAGCTGTCGTAGGAGTTCTGGTAGTAGCCGAGTGGCGAATCGTAGGATCGAGGCGTTGCCAGGTTGCAGCCCAGCGCCTCCGCCGCCGCGCACTCGTTTTCCCACACGGGGACGTTTTCGCGGGGGATTCGCACGGGCAGGGCGAAATTGAAGCGTCGCGGAGCCCGTCCCCGCTGGCCGTCAAGGGCGCGGGCGAGCCTGAGCGAGCGCAGGCTTCCGTCAAGGGCCGACGCCACGGGAACCTTGGCGTCGTCGGGGGCGCCGATGATCGGCTCGAACGTCAGGAAGACCGCGCGGCCGACGCCGTTGTTGGATGTCGAGAAATACGCCTTCGAGTCGTCTGGGAATCGGGAGACCATGACCATGAAATCCACGGCATTGGTCGCGGCGTTTTCATCGGCGAGGGTAATTCTCAGCGTGCGCTTCCCGTAAGGAAGGAACCGCGAGCAGAAAAACCAGCCGGAATCGCCGCCGGGGGCAAGTGGGGCTGGCATCTTGTAGGACAGGCTCTGGCCGATGGGGTTGCGCATGTACAGGTGGCAGACAAGGGGGCGGCGATCCTTTGAAACGACTTTCAGGTACATGGGGAAGAAGTCGGGAAGGCGCGGCTCATACGAGGGGTCGTCGGTGACGACGAGCGCCTTGACGTCGTAGGCGCCGCCGCTCGCCGCCATTAGAATCTCCACCGGTCCGGGCCGATCGGTCCGGAACGCGCCCCCCTGCCAGACAAAGGAGGGCCAGGGCCGTTCGCGAACGCCATACGCGGTGACTCCCCTGTCCGTGGAGAGCGGGCTTTTCGCGCGGTGAAGGGAAAAGGCCCCCAGCGTCCGTCCTCCCTGCATGAACGCGAAGGATAACTCGCCCGTTCGCTTTTGGCCGGGTTCCTTCTTCCAGTCCTCGAAGTAGACCCAGACGTAGTGGACGCCGTTTGAGGACGGGGTGAAGTCGAGAACGGCAGGACCGCCGGCGCGCGCCGAGACGCACTCCTTGTCGGCTCGAAACCGCCAGCCCGACCCCGAAGGGAGACGAAAGTCCCGCGCCATGAAGAGGCGGGCTCCGGGAGGTGGCGGGAGATAGGGGTCGCGAGGGCCAAGGCGTTCGCGAAGGCGCTCGGTTTCGACAATCAGGTCAAGACCCACGTTGGCTCCGGCGGAAACGGCGACATCGCCCAGCGTGGCGACGGCGGCTTCCGCCCCGCCGGTGGATTCACCCTCGTCAAGGCCTATGTCTATCTGGGCGGCTGCGCCAAGGGCGAGGGCGATGCAGGCTGTTCCAGCGGCAATTCGTTTCGTCATGGTGGGGAGGTTCGTCGCCGCGGCTGGAGCCGCGGAATGCCGTTCACTTGTTGGAGAAGAGATCCTTCAGCTCGAAGTCGAAGGCCCGGGAGGGCTTCGACTTCTGCCCGTCCGAAGTCTGGTATGTCACCCAGACGTAGGTGCGCGTGTTCGCGCGCAATCCGTCCACGCGCTCGCCGGACTTCCTGACTGATTTGAGAAGGAGCGCACCGCGGCCGTCCTTGCGCGTCGAGACATAGATGTCGTATCGCGCGGCGCCGTCGATCTCACGGAAGGCAAAGACCCCCTTTCGTCCGTCGATGTCCTGGATGTCGGGATGCTCGACGGAGACCATTTCCGTCGGCGGAAGGACCCCGACCGCGTCCAGTTCCGCGATCGTGTCGGGAAGTTCCGCCGCGGGGATGTCCTGGCGTGAACGCGAAAGAATGACCGCCGAATCGCCCATGTCCTCGGCCCTTCCGTATTCGGCGTAGAGATCGCCGATGACGATGGGCGCGAAGTTCGGAACAGGCTCGAGCGAGTTGACGTAGATGGTCTTCGGGCGCCGTTCGACGTAAACCTTGCGGATTGTGAGCGGGTAGTCGACGATGCCGTCGCCGCCGTAGGCGCCCCACCAGCACGAGGAGGGCGTGCGGTAGCAGTCGTAGGGCAGATTGCCGGGGAGGCCAAGGCGCAAAAGGCGCCACCCGTCGTGGCAGAAGTAGCTTCTGGCACCTTGGTCGTCGCAGTTGTAGTAGTCTTTCTGCCCCGTGGAGATCCAGCGTTCACCCTTCGCGTCGCTCAGCTCGTAGACGATGCGGCCCCAGTCGCAGCAGCCCTTGACGGAGACGGATATCTTTTCCGGAACGCCCGGAATCGGCACATTGCAGTGGAGCGCAGTGTAAATCGGCATGACCTCGCGGTCGGGGGTGTCGGGGCCAAGTCTTGGATGGACCGACAGTCCTTCTTCCGTCGCGGCGACGTCGAAGTCCGCCGGGAAACGACGGCACATGGCGAGGAAAGTCTCCGCGTAGTCGCGGTCGGAGGTCTTTCCGCCAAAGAGGCCGGGCGATTGCCGGAGGAGGTCCTTTGCCGCGCCGAGGCGCAGGCTGCACGGCCCCAGGGCTGAGTCTGAGTGGTCGGGCTCGCCGACGACGACGGTCGTCTCGGCGGTGGTTCCATAGACCCAGACCGGCATGGGGCCGATCGTCAGGGAGGCTCCGGTGCCGTCCGCCACGACGGAGGTCATGTTGTCCATCGGGTCGTAGATGTCTATTTTCGCGCCATCGGACGCGGTGAGACGGACGGCGCGCTTTCCGACGGGCGTCCAGAGAACGCGCAGAAGCGAGTTGTCGCGGGCGTCGCGGAAACGCAGGGAGTAGATGGCGCGTGTGCCCGTCTCGTCCCATCCCTCGAAGACCATGTGGCGGAGATGGCGAACCAGGGTGGCGAAGGTCGAGCACATGACATGGGGGTTGAGTTCGGGAAGGCGGCCCAGGAGACCGGCCCCACCATACTGCTCCTCGCCCCAGTAGTCGCCGCAGTCGGCGATTTCCACCGCGGAGAGCTGCTTTGAGACGCCGTAGGCGGCGAGGATGAGGCAGAAGCGGGCGTTGTGGGCCGCCCGCCGGTCTTCGGAGTCGAAGTAGGCGGGCGAAAGCGGCGCCACGTGCGGTCCCTCGACGGAGATGACGAGCGGCTCCTTCCCGGGACGGTACTTGCGCCATGTCTCGTTGAAGAGGAACATTCGGTGCAGAACGGTGTTCTGCGAAATCTGGGCCTCCGGCAGGCGGCCGAAGGGCGGGCCGTCGTAGCACATCCCCGCGATTTCCGCGAGGTCGCGGTCGTCCGTGTCCATCAGGAAGGGTATCGGAATGCCCGGATCACCCCAGGGAAGAAGTATCTTGACGTCCTTGTCGGCCTTGCGGATGGCCCGGATGTAGTTCTTCACCTGGAACTTCAGGTACTCGTAGTGGTTCGTCTCCGCGGGCGTCCGCTCCCATGGCTCCCCGAAGAAAATGCCCGGAACCCCATGGGTGCCGAGACCGCCCGGCTCGGAGAAGATGTTGGCGAACTGCGGGCGCTGCGTGGGCGAGGCCGCGAAGAGGGCCTTGCCGGAGGCGATTGTGTCCAGGAGGTTGGTGTCGACGACTTCACGGTGGCCGTCTTCGAATTTCTTCGTCTTCAGGTACCAGAGCTGGAGGCGGGAGAAGCACTTGATGGCGTATTTCTCCATGGTCCTCCGGGTCTCGTCATCGAATGTGGCGGAGTTCTTAGAGGCTCCGCAGGACTCCAGCCCGAGCCTGCCGGCGATTTCCATTTGTTGCGGCCCCGCCGGTGTCCTGTGTCCGCCAAGCCAGGGCCAGAAGCCAAAGAGGTGCCCCTTCGTGAAGAGGTCGCGTCCGGGGTCGTACTCGCGCTTGCGGATGTAGGCGCAGGTCCGGGGGTACACGTAGCGCCTTTCGGGGCGTCCGCCGCGCGTGAAGGCGAGTGCGATGTCGTGGTGGCCGAATTTCCGGGGTCGGAATGAAAAGTTCTCGGTTGCGGATCCGCCCGGCGGGATTGCGACGGAGCGCTCAAAACGGTTGGTTTCCGCCTTGTCCCAGCTCACGGCGGTGAACGCGACGTTCAGCTTGATGGCCTTTGCCGGATCGGCGTTGCGGAACGTGGCGCGGTAAGAGACGGGTTCCCCCTCCGTGAAGATGTTGGCGAGGCGGGCGGGCTCGAACGAGACGGGAACGGGAAGGGCCTTGAGCGTCGCGGCGAAGACGTGGACCCGCGACGGGCTGCCGCCGCCGTGGACGCTGCCGTACACGGGATCCGGCCATGCGCGGAATGGATGTACGTCCTTGGTGAGCTCGACTTGGAGAAGCGGCTGGTCGCGGAACTCCTGCAGGGCGGCGAAGTCGATCGGGATCTCGACGAGGTGCAGCCAGCGGGACCCTCCGTTCGGGAGGCGGATCTCGCAGGCCGGGCCTGCGGCCTTGGCCTTGAACGAGAGAACCGGCGGGGATTTGAAACTTTTCGGAAAGCCCGCGCCTCCCATCGGGATGTGGAACTGTGCCGTGATGGTGTCGATGGTTCCAGGTCTCTCGTCCTCCGTCGCGGCGAGCAGGAAGAGGCTCTCGTACTGCCGGAAAGGCACCGTGAAGGAAAGCCGGCCCGGGTAGTGCAGCGAAGACTTCGGCCAACGCCTTTCAAGCCAGTCGGACCATCCTGAAAGCCGGGACTGGAAGACATAGGAGTCGCCCACGTCGACGTTGTCGAAGGCGTCGTCGCGCGAAGGCCTCGGCATCTGGAAGACGACACCGCCGACGGCGATGCGGCTTCCCGGAGCGGGGGCCGCCTTGGAATCGCCCCAGTCCGGCGACTCCCCGCCGATGCCCTTCGCGTTCAGAAGCGAGTCGAGCGAAACCGTCTCGAATTCCGCGTCGGCTGGCAGGGGGCGGGACGTGATGCCGCGGAAGCGAACCCAGGGGGAAAGGCGGAGAACGGGCGTGACGCGGTAGAAATCGGGCGTCACGTCGAAGGCGCCGGAATAGTCGCCGTTCTGGCGGACGTAAACTCTGTCGCCATGGCATTCCAGCGAAATCGCATAGGTCTCGCGCAGGAGGTCGAGGCGCGGATGGCGGTCCCGCAGGCGCTCCAGCGCCGCCGCCACGTCGTCCGGCCAAGTGAAGGAACGCTGAGGGACGGTTCTTGCGACAAAGGCGCCTCTCGCGCGGTGGACGACTTTGCCGTCAGGCCCCTTCTCCTGGTATTCCCAGTCCGGACAGGAGTCTTTGAGGCCGATGCGCAAGATGCGGTTCGTGCCCCACTCCAGCGAACACGACGGATAGCGCGTCTTGTCCGGGTCGAGCAGGAAGTGCCATGTGAAGGCCTTTCCCGGTGCCGGCCGGGCGTCGCCGGTTATCGTCCCGGTGTACTTGAAGAAGGCGTCGTAGGCGATGGTGCCGTCCAGGTTGACGAAGGCGCCCCCGTTCTGCGGGTTGGTGTCGCGGGGATCGACAGCCGTGTGGAACCCCACGACGGCGTCCTTTGCGCCGGCCCCGAGATTCTGCCAGCCGCCAGCTTGCGCCATGCGGAAGGCGAACGCAAATGCCAGCGCGCCGACGAGGACCTGCTTCGTGGCGGTTTTCATGGCTCGGGCCTTTAGCGGACGGAGAGGAAGAGACCTCGCGTAGTTCCGTCCACCACCCAGGCGTAGGCCGGGTAGGAGGCGTCCGTGGCGATGAGGATGATGCCCAGGGTGCGCTTGCCCGGATAGTCCGCCTTGATGTTCTTGTATTCGCTGTTGAAGAGCTCCTCGTTTGGCGCGGCGAGGGCCTTCCAACTCGGAAGGGCGGCCGCCGAGCGGATCACGAAGCGAAGCCGGTCCTCCCGTTCCGTGTTGTTGTAGGCCCCGTTGTATTTGTATTGATAAAACGTCTTGTCTCCGAAGGAGGGCGCGGGGCAGTGGAACTCGAAGGTGGCGCCATGACCGATGCTGGCGAAAGCCGACGCGCCTATCGACGTGACCGGCGTCTTGATGACGTAGTTGGTTATTCCCTTGTGGTCCCTCAGCAAGCTTGCTGGAATGTCCGTGAGCTTGGCCTGGTCCCAGACAAAGGTTCCGGCAAGCGAAGAGAACTGCGTAAAGGGCGTCGAGCCGATGGCGTCCATGTCCTTGGGCAGGAAGGGGTCGATGCGCGTCAGAAGGCTGCACCCGTAGAAGGCCGTGTCGCCGATTCGCTTGCATTGCTGGGAAATGACGACGTTGGTCATCTTGGAGCAACCGCGGAAGGCGGCGTTGGCGATGTTGGTGAGCGCGGGCGCGACGACGCTTGTGAAGCCTGCGCTTTCGAAGGCGTTGCCCCCGTAGATGTTGTGGAGGTTGGGCCAGACCATGTCCCCCTTGAGGGCGCTGTCGTACCGGAAGGCGCCGCCGAGGGTTTCAAGCGCCGGGAAGACGATGTCGGCAAGCGAGTAGCATCGCGTGAAGGCCCCCGCCCCGATTGTCACGCAGTTGGTCGCGGTGAAACTGACCAGCGCCGAGCCGTAGAAGGCATTGGATCCTATTGTCCTAAGCGCCGGGAACTCGAGGCTGGTGAAGCCGCAGTTGTAAAAGGCGCTGTCGCCGATGGTCTCGAGTGCGGGGAGGCAGGTTGGGAACTGGAGGCCGGTCGTGTCTGCGAAGGCCTTCTCAAAGGCGGCGGCATCTATTGTCCTGAGATTGGGCAGGGTCGTGGAGGGAACGACCGTTTTCAGATTGGTGCACAAGTTGAAGGCGTCGGGGCCGATGTACTCAAGGTTCTCGCCCAGCGTCAGGCTCCGCAGCTTCGGAAGCTGGTAGAAGGTGCCTGAGTAGCGCTTGCCGTTGATGCGGACGATAGACGGGACGGAGAGGCTTTCCAGCGATGTGCAGCCGTTGAAGGCGCATTCCTGGATTGTCGTCACGGACGGCAGCGAGACGTCCGGGCCGAGCGAGGAGCAGTTCTGGAAGCCGTACTGGCCGACGGTCAGAAGGCCGGGCATGGAGATGCTTTCGAGGTCGGCGCACGCGTAGAAGGCTCGCGTTCCGATACTCGTCACGCTTGCGGGAAGCGAGACCGAGGTGAGGCCGAGGTTTTTGAAAAGGCTCCCCGAATTCTGACCGGTTGAGATCGCGACAAGCGCCTCGCCGTCGGGACCGGCGAAGTCGGAAAGGTCGAGGCTTCCAGAGCCCTGCACGACCCCGTTCACCGTCAGGTTCCCGGAACTGGCTGTTCCTGTCAGGATCCAGTTGCCGTCGTCGTCTGAAAGACGGAACGCCGTCCTGGGGTTGTTTGTGTACTCCAACGTCCAGGCGGCCTGTGCGCAGCAGGCGGCGAGTACGCATGCCGTCAATATGGCGAGACGTGTCTTCATTTGACTGCTCCTTTGCTTTTGGTCTTGTTTCGTTGACACCGGCTGACTGCGGCCCCGCCGTTTGGCGCGAGGCCGCGCCGCGTCGCCCGGTACGAGAGAGGCGTGTCTCCGGTGGCCTCCAGAAGGCGCGCCCCAAGGTGGGATGGACTGCAGAACCCGCACTGGCGCGCGATTTCGCCAACGGGAAGGTTTGTGCTTTCAAGGCGGCTCATCGCGGCGGAGAGCCTGAACCGGGCCAGGACCTCGCCGAAGGTGCAGCCCAGTTCCTGCATGACTTTCGTCTGGAGAGTCCGTCTGGAGCAGCCCGCTGCCTTGGCGAGGTCGTCCGCGGTCAAGTGCGCCCCGAGATCCCTTGTGGCCAGGCGCAACGCCCGTGAGACAAACGGATCTGAAATGGCGTTGGCGTCCGTCGACTGCCGCGTGATGACCTCGGTGTGGCAAGTGCGGACGAACGGGGCGGGACGTTCCCCTGTCAGAAGGGCGTGAAGCGTCTTCGCGTAGCGTGCGCCCACTTCCTCCGGATGGACCGGAATCGATGAAATCGCGGGCGTGGTGTGTTCGCAGATAAGCCGGTCGTCGTCCACGCCCAGCACGGCAATGTCCTGCGGTATGCGGATTCCGGCGTTGACGGCGGTCGCCACAACCTGCTGCGCCCTGCGGTCGTGGACGACGAACACGGCGGACGGGCGTGGCAGCCGCCCCAACCAGTGTGCCAGCCTGACGGATTCAGCGGAGAAGTCGTCCTGCATGTCGACCGGTACGCGGGGGTACACTGCGACAACGCGGCCGGCCTTTGCGAGGCGGCCGACGAAGCCGCGTCGCCGCGCCTCGCTCCAGGGGACGGGCGAAGGCGTGCCGACATAGGCGAAGTGCTCGTACTGGCGGTCAAGGAAATACTCCGCCGC
>JAEEGL011540413.1_pt1 | contig 10051 bp, 8 predicted proteins | sample 9134231 | NCBI WGS metagenome assembly JAEEGL01 (sample SAMN16246548, study PRJNA631951) | gut metagenome | biome: gut microbiome; feature: rumen; material: fiber-attached | host: Bos | place: Iran: Karaj | collected 2018-10 | reverse complement strand
TTTTCAGCATCAAAATTGGAAGAACAGGTTTGTGCCATACGAAAAGCAATTAGTATCTGCAAGAAAATCACGGATAAAAAATATGATATACTCTGGAACAAGTATATGTCTGGTTACGATGCTGAAGTATATTGGGAGAAGAAGAAATCAGGGAGTATTGATGCAATAAGATGGTTATGGAATCTTGAATCAAAAGAACGTAAGTCAACAATAGAACGATTAATAAGATGCTATATCGAGACAAAAAGGAAATCAGCTGATGAACGTATCAGATATAGAAAAGGGGATATTTAAAAGAATAGAATTAACCGCGCAACAGAAGAAGGCAGGGATTAGTGCCATAGTATTTGGCTTTGTTGCACATATGTATTTCATGTGTAATATGATTTTTAATGACGATAGTATATCTGCCTACTATCTATTATCAGATCCATATGGAGATCCTTTTGTTGGAGCTTCATCAGGAAGATGGCTTTTGAAGACATCCAGTTATTTAACAACGTGGTTTAGACCGCCCTTTTTATGTGGAGTATTGATCATACTATGCATGGCAATATTAGGCATAATAATAGTTGATTTAATGAATATCAAGACATCAGCTGGAGCAATAACATGTGGCGGATTAGTGGTTGTCTTTCCCTCTGTTATTGCATATATGTCTCTGTGGGATATTGGATATGCGCTCTCGTTTTTTTTACCGGTATTAGCTATATATCTAATAGAAAAAGGTAAGTCCATTGCATTATCTGTATTTATCTGCGGAATAGGTTTATCGATTATGCCCATAAATGTTATGGGAGTAATTGTTTTATGTATATATATTTTTGTGGGCAGAATACTTACCGTAGATGATATTACTTATGAAAGTGTTTGGAAACCGCTGATAAAACAGGTTTTAGTGGTGATGGGCGGTATGCTCATAGTATATGCAGGTATATGGGTTTCAACTCATATGAGCACTACCTCAACGGAAATAACTTCGTATCAAGGTGCTAGTGAGGTCGTTAGCGGTACGTGGATCAATAATCTGGCCATAGGAATTGAGACAGCTTTCAGTAAAACTTTAAAGGTTGGTTATGGGGCCATGCAGATGATACCTCAGTTAAAGTTTTCATTCATTCTATGCTATTGTATTCAGATACTAAGTGTATTAGCCTTAACGGTTATAAATAAATTATACAAAAAGATTTCTAAGCTGGTATTACTCTTACTGGCAATAGCTTTTTTACCAATAGCTGTTTCTCTGATCAGTGTACTAAGTCCTGGTTTTCAGTATTCTCTACAGCATAGAATGCAATGGGTATTTATATTATGTGGGGCATGGATGTTATCGGAAAGAGTAATAGAGGCTATATGGGAAGATAAGGATTCTCGTAAGAAGATATGTAAGATTTTATATTGCATTGTTGCTGTGAACATGGGACTAATGTTGTATGGATTTACTGTCACGGACAATATTGTTCACAGAGCCTTGCAATATGTAACTGAAAAAGATACTGCATTATGTACAAGGATCTTAGCCAAGCTGGATTCTGATGCAAATTTTTCTTATGAGGATAATCCAGTATATTTTATTAATGTTGTTTCTGAAGCAGACGAAAATAATACTACGAGTGTTTTTAAAGCTGAGCCAGAGCTTTATAAAACAATCATCATGGATATTGAGACAAATCTTTGGTGTTATGGCGATAGAACAATCCGAGCACATATGAGCTTGTACGAAGGGGTGGATTTTTTAGTTCCTGATGATAACGTTATTAATAGGATTAGCAGTAAGTGGGGAGAAATAGAACATGAGCATGGTGAGATGCACTTTGGAGATTTTGATGTATTTAGATTTGAGGAAACTGATACTTATGTAGTGGTTTTAAAATCACAGGTGTCTTACGGAATAATAGAGAATAGGTAATACAAATATACATTATGAAGAGAGTTTCAATAATAGTGCCTGTTAAGGCGATAAATGATTATATACGGGAAGCGATTCCTTATCATATGCAACTGGATTACGACGACTTTGAACTAATTATCTTCCCCGATGAGGTATCAGAGGAAGAACTATCTGATCCATTGTTTGCAAATGACAGGATTAAGGTGATCCCAAGTGGTAAAACGGGGCCTGCAGAGAAACGAGATCTTTCTATGAAATATGCCACGGGTGATATCTTTGCATTTATAGATGATGATGCATATCCTAGAAAAGATTGGCTAAAGAACGCTGTGGAAATTCTTGGCAGAGAGGAAGTGGGGGCTGTTGGAGGACCTGCTATCACTGAACCGAATGATCCTCTATTGCTTCAAGGAAGCGGACGTGTACTTGAAAGTTTTATGTGTAGCGGGAAGTATACGTATAGATATATTCCTGGAAAAGCAAGAGAAGATGATGATATTCCAAGTGTTAATCTTATTGTAAAAAGAGATGTTTTCGAACAAGTTGGAGGATATGATTCAAATTTTTATCCAGGAGAAGATACAAAACTATGCATGGATATAGTTAATACTGGTAAAAAACTAATATATGATCCAGAAGTATTAGTATATCATCATAGAAGAGCATTATTTAAAGGGCATCTCAAACAGATAACCAATTATGCGAAACACAGGGGATTTTTCGCCAAGGAGTTACCTCAGACTTCACTAAGATTCACATATTTTCTGCCTACACTATTTGATATAGGCTTGTTAGGTGGATTGATAGTATGTCCTATATTACCTATGTTATGGTATGTATATGTATGTGTTTTGGCGATATATTTTGTTTTGTGTACTATAAGTTTGAGAAAATGCAATAGTATTAGGCTGTTCATTTTATCTTTGGTTGGCATAATAGCAACACACGTATCGTATGGCATATTCTTTGTAAAAGGGCTTCTTTCCAAAGAATTGGAAAGATGACATATCATATGGTATAATACCCTTTATGAGAATAGCGATAACATATCCACCGTTAGAAAATAAAAAAGGCATTCCGCTACTGGGACAGAATAGACAGTTTCAGTGGTTTAATAATCCAACATACATATATCCCATGGTACCAGCTTATGCGGCAACTATACTTAAGGAAGCTGGTTTTGATGTGATCTGGAATGATGCTATAGCAGAAGGATGGACTTTTAGCCAATACCTTGAGTATTACAGCAGAGAGAAGTTTGATCTTGTAATGATAGAGTCCAAGACTCCTGTCATAAAGATGCATTGGGATATAATAAAACGACTCAAATCTTCATGTCCTGATACATTAATAGTATTAGTTGGAGATCATGTAACTGCCTTCCCGAACGAATCTATGAATAATTGTCCGGTTGATTTTGTTTTGACAGGTGGCAATTATGATTTTCTTCTAAAAAATCTGTGTATCAATCTCAAAGAAAACAATGGACAATTGAATATAGAAAGTCTTGATAAGGGAGTCTACTATCGTGAGAACAATAGTGTTTACAATACTGGTAGTTTTGTACTTAATCAGGATCTTAATGAACTTCCTATGATTGATCGTGATCTTACTAAGTGGAAACTTTACAGCGAGAAGAACGGCAATTACTCTAAGCTTCCGGGGACATATACAATGGCAGCCAGAGATTGTTGGCATCATAGATGTACTTTCTGCAGCTGGACTACGCTTTATCCGCAGTATTTAAGAAGAAGTCCTGAATCACTACTTGATGAAGTGGGAACACTAATAGAAAGATATGGCGTAAAAGAAATAATGGATGATTCGGGAGCGTTTCCTATAGGTGATTGGCTACGCACTTTTTGCAAAGGGATGATCGAGAGGGGATATAACAAGAAAGTCATCATGGATTGCAACATGCGTCTGTGCGCACTTTCCTTTGATGATTACAAATTGATGAAAGAAGCCGGTTTTAGATTCGTACTTTTTGGTATGGAATCGGCAAACCAGGATACGCTTGACAGGATAGATAAGGCCGAGAAAATCGAAGATATGGTGGAAAGTCTTAAGATGGCAAAGAAGGCAGGGCTGTCTCCGCATATAACTCTTATGTTTGGATATCCCTGGGAAGATGAAGAGCAGATTAAAAACACGGTAAAGCTCGGACAGATGATTCTTAAGAAAAACTTGGCCCATACACTTCAGGCAACTGTTCTTATACCATACCCGGGAACGCCTTTGTATCAGGAATGCAAGGAGAATGGATGGCTTCTAACTGAAAACTATGAGGATTTTGATCAGCGTATGCCGGTTATGAAAACTCCAGTTGGTTCTGAACATATAAAAGAGGCGGTACAGTCTGTTTACAAGGTCGCTTTCAATCCGGAGTTTATTTGGCATAGGCTGGTAGATATACGTTCAGTGGAAGACATTATATTTATTTTCAGAGCTGCGGGCAAAGTGTTTGGTCACCTTACTGATTTTGGTGAGAAGAATGAATGATTTATTAGCTGTATCTATAGTTACTCCGACATTTAATATAATGCGTACCCTAGAAGAATATATGACAGCTATCTTATCGCAGGATTATCCCCATGATAAGTTGGAGATAGTATTTGCTGATGGTGGTTCAAAAGACGGTACCTTAGAGGCTATAGAACAATATAGAAATAAAATAGATATTAGGATAAGTGTATATGAGAATCCTTTGAGAACAGCAGAAGCCGGAAAGGCTGTGGCGGTTAAGCGTGCGACAGGAGACGTGGTTTTGTTGCTTGATTCAGACAACATAATGCCAGACAGCAATTGGATAACTCGCATGATGAAACCTTTTGAAGAAGAGATCATAGTCTCCAGTGAGCCAATAGAATACACTTATAGAAAACAAGATAGTGTAATCAACAGATACTGTGCGCTTATAGGAATGAATGATCCACTGTGTATTTTTACCGGGAACTATGACAGATACTGCAGGATAACAGGTAAATGGACAGAAGTTGAACGTGAAGAAGTGGATAAAGGAGATTATCTGTCGATTAAGTTCAGGGTAGATATGATTCCGACTATCGGAGCTAACGGCTTTCTGATGAGGACCAAGGAACTTAAGGAAAACTTTGATGGTGATTACCTATTTGATATAGATGTATTATGGGAACTCTTTCAGAAGGATTCCAGTCTGAGGGTAGCAAAGGTTAAGACTGGAATTGTTCATTTATTTTGTCCTGACACAAAGACGTTTATCCGCAAGCAAAACCGTAGAATAAAAGACTTTTTGTACTTTAGTGAAGCTAAGGGAAGAAAGTATCCGTGGGGAAAGATAGGTAAATTACGTATCGTAGTTTTTGCATTGTGTTGTATAACTATAATACCCTTACTGGTCCAGGCGATTATAGGATATTGTAGAAAACCTGATATTAAAGCATGGGCATTTCATATAGTGGCTTGTTGGATAACTCTTTGGATATATGGATGGGGGACAGTAGGCGGACTGTTTGGCAAGAAGGAAGCTGCTAGCAGGGATAATTGGAAGCAATAGGAATAAAGGTATGAAACATATTGAGATAATTGTACCATGTTACAATGAGGGACAGTGTGTCGAAGCTTTCTATGAAGCGACATCTAAAGTGATGGATGGAATAAATGAATATACTTATTCATTTTTGTATATCAATGATGGAAGCACAGATAATACATTGGATAAGATTCATTCTTTGGAAGAGAAATATGGTGCTAAGAAAATCAAATATATTTATTTTGCAAGGAATTTTGGAAAGGAAGCCGCAATATATGCAGGATTTGAAAACTGCACAGGGGATTATGTTGTTCTGATGGATGCGGATCTTCAACATCCGCCGACTCTTATACCGCAGATGCTTGGAAGAATTGAAGAGGGTCATGATTGTTGTGGGGCTAGACGTGTGAGTCGAAAAGGTGAGCCTGTTATTAGAAGTTTTTTTTCAAAAGCGTTTTACAGGATAATCAATCGAATCACTGGAATGAACCTTGTTCAAGGAGGCTCTGATTATCGTATGATGACTAAGCAAATGGCTAAAGCAATAGTGTCACTATCCGAAAGGGAGAGATTTATTAAAGGTATTATGTCCTGGGTTGGATTTGATACGGTTTGGATAGATTATCAGAATGTTGAACGATATGCAGGAACGACAAAATGGTCATTCCGAGGATTGGTGAGCTATGCATGGCATGGATTTGTAAGTTTTGCAACAACACCTTTAAGAGCGGTTATATGGATGGGATTTATGGTTGTTCTCGTGTCCGTAATATATGGAGTTAGGCTCGCATACCTAAGTTTAAAAGGCATAAGACCGTGGTCAGATACAACTACTATTCTTATTTTACTAATTTTTTTTGCAGGAGTGGTAGTATGTATTCTTGGAATAATAGGTGAATATATGGCTAGGATATATCTAGAACTTAAGGAAAGACCAATATATATCACTAAGGAGAGCAATCTAGAATGAATACACAAAGACAGCAGATGTACAGAACTTTATTACCTATATGTATTATGGTAATAGAAAAGGTATTACCAAAGTCTTAGCTTGTTTGGTAGGCGGTGTGATTCCTGATATTGATTATATTCTAGAATATGCAAAGTATTGTAACGACTATAAAAGAAAACCATCATGTGCGGGAGGCGTGTTGGGTGAGTATTTTAATGAAAAGAAAGCTGTATATGTTCTGTTTCATGGATGTGAATTAGTTATTACAGGATTGATGAACATACTTATACGCAGAAAAAAGTTGCATGACATGATAGCATTATTTGTTGTTAGATATACATCACACATGGTACTAGATCAAATAGGTGGCAATATGACGTATTGGGGTTATTTATGGTCATATAGATGGTGAAAAGAGTGGAAACAGGAATACTTCGTGAAGTGTAAAGATATAATAAATAATTGCTTTTATAGACTGTATTGAAATAGAAGAAAAGTGGCAGAGAATACGCAAAAATGAAACAGATTAAGAATATTGCTTTTTACTTACCGCAGTATCATTGCATTCCTGAAAATGACATGTGGTGGGGAAAAGGGTTTACTGAATGGGTGAATGTAAAAAAAGCATTTCCGCTGTACAAAAATCATAATCAACCAAGAATCCCATTAAATAAGAATTACTATAACCTAGATACAACAGATGAAATGATCAGACAGGCAGAAATGGCTAAGAAGTATGGTGTATATGGATTCTGTTATTATCATTATTGGTTCGGAAAAGGAAAGAAATTATTAGAAAAACCTATTGAACAAATGCTGAGCGATAATAGGGTTGACATTCCATTTTGTTTGTGTTGGGCAAATGAGAATTGGACAAGAAATTGGGATGGGGGCAACAGGGAAGTTTTGATATGTCAGGATTATGGTAGCGAGGATACGTGGAAAGATCATATTGAATATCTTAGACAATACTTAAATGATGATAGATATATTCGTGTTAAGGGACAACCAATTTTGTTAATATATAAGCCAGAAATAATACCTCGATTTAATGATATGATTGATTATTGGAACAGTTATCTGACGAAGAAAGGAGAACACACACTTATTATATATAGTCAGTATCCATCAAGAAACGTAAATTATAATGATTACAAGTTGGATGGGATAGTGAAATTCGAACCAGTATTTGCTACGAATTATTTGCGACATAATGGAATAATGGAGCGAGTAAAAAAGAATATTTACATGAAGTGGCGAATAATAAATGGAGTGCATATATATGATTATGATAGAATGTGGAAGTATATTTTAGAACGTGAACCACAAGGAGAAAAGTATATACCGGGAGCTTTTATAGACTGGGATAATACTGCTAGAAACAAAAAGGGAACTTCATATCAAGGAGCAACGCCTCAAAAATTCAAAATGTATTATGAGCGCTTGGTCCAACAGATTAATGATGGAAAATATAGTACAGAGCTAGTATTCATTAATGCATGGAATGAGTGGGCGGAAGGAGCTTATTTGGAACCCGATGAAAAGAATAGGTATGGTTATCTGGAAAGCATTAAAAAAGTTTTAGATGGTGAAAAACGGTGATTATTTCGTTGTTAAATAGATACAATAAAAGAAAGAGATTTCGAGAACAGAACAAAAACAATACCATTCAAGCACTAAATGATTTTGATATAGATCGGGTAAAAGTGGGGAACTATACATACGGAGGAATAACTAATCTTGCATATGATGATTCTACAAAACTATCTATCGGTAATTTTGTATCAATTGCCCCTGGCGTGACTTTTATTTCTAGTGCAGATCATAGTATGAATACAATTTCTACTTTTCCTTTTAAGGCAAAAATTTTAACAGGAGAAAATGAGGCAACCTCAAAAGGTGATATTGAAATTGACGATGATGTTTGGATAGGACAAAATGCAATCATACTGTCAGGAGTACATATTTCTCAGGGTGCTGTAGTGGCTGCAGGCTCAGTTGTTAATATGGACGTTCCGCCATATGCGATTGTGGGCGGTGTCCCCGCAAAAGTTTTAAAGTATAGATTTGAACAGGATGTTATTGAATTTTTGCTAACACTAGATTACAGTCAATTATCAAAAGAATTAATTGAGAAGAATGTTGATAATTTGTATCTAGATATTTCCACTAGAAGCAAAAATGAATTAAAAGATTTATATAAGTGGTTTCCTAAAAAAGTATGAGCCATGAATATAGAATAATAGTTTCATGAACAAATATAATCCATTTTGCATGGAAAAAGAAATATGATAAACATTTATGAAGTAGAGAGACGAGTTGATAAATACGGATTGGCAATAGATAAGTATTTGCCAGAGAGGATTTCTGATGCATTAAACCTAATCTATAGTAGCGCTATGTTGCAATATGAAACCAATATTAAGAGTGTCGACCCATTTTTGGAAAAAAAGCTAAGGGAAATAGCACAATTACTAACAATCGGCGACAACCAATTTGATACACTTGATGATGTTTTGGTTTTTTGGGATGGGTTTGGTCTGAATGAAAGAGGTTTGGCTAGAATATACCTAGATGCTTTAAGCCGGAAAAAAAAAGTGATTTATGCTACATATAGTGATCACAAAAATGATGTTCCTGACTTAATAAAAATCGTAAAAAAATATAATGGGAAAGCAGTGTTCGTTAAAAAATCACAAGATTGTTTTATCAAAGAAATTAATCAACTATATGAGGTTGTAAAGGGACACAAAGCTCGCCACTTTTTTTTCTACTCAAATCCATATGATGTCGTTGGTACATGTGTTATGTATATGTGCAGTCAGCATGTAATAAAATATCTTATTAACCTTACAGATCATGCATTTTGGCTTGGACAGGGCTGTATAGACAAGTGTATTGAGTTTAGAAACTATGGAGCTAGTATTTCCTATTATGAACGAAAAATAGAAAAAGAGAGACTTGTAAAACTACCATTTTATCCCACAATTGATTTTGATATGGGGTTTCAAGGTTTTCCTTTTGATAAGGTTGGAAATCAAAAGGTAATGTTTTCTGGAGGAGCGCTTTATAAGACTTTGGGAGAATCAAATAAATATTATAAAATGGTGGAGCATTTATTAGATCAGTTTAACGAATTAGTTTTTTGGTATGCTGGATTTGGCGATACTGTTGAGATTGACAAATTGAAAGCCAAATATCCGCAGAGGGTGCATTTTACTGCTGAACGAGCTGATTTATATCAAATAATGCAAAATATTGACGTATTTTTAAACACGTATCCTTTATGTGGGGGATTGATGTTTCAATATGCGGCTATGGCTGGTAAAGTTCCGGTTACTCTTAAATTATCCAGAGCAAGTGATGAGTTACTTATTGGACAGGACAAACTGAATGTTGAGTTTACTGATGAACAAGGCGTATATAATGAGATTGAGAAGCTCCTTACTAACAGTAAATATAGTAAAATGAGAGCAGAAGCTATGAAAAATGCAGTAATAACTCGAACTGATTTTTGTGAAACCCTTGATAAAATAATAGAAGGAAAAGAAGGAAAGAGTATTGAATATGGAAAGTATGATGTTGAGGATTTTCGAAGAACTTATTTATCCAGACTAACTATTTCGGATTTGAATGTTCTACTTGTGGGAAGGCGTATTTTGAGGCAAAACTTTAGTATATTCCCATTTGAGGTAAT
>JAEEGL010661273.1_pt1 | contig 10051 bp, 9 predicted proteins | sample 9134231 | NCBI WGS metagenome assembly JAEEGL01 (sample SAMN16246548, study PRJNA631951) | gut metagenome | biome: gut microbiome; feature: rumen; material: fiber-attached | host: Bos | place: Iran: Karaj | collected 2018-10 | reverse complement strand
TGCTATGCAAATCGTCAGGACTGGATCGAACACATACCCGCTGCACCTTTGCTGGTGAAAAACTAACGAGGAAAACAGCACCTTCGGCGTTGAGCGTATTGTTTGCGTTTTCGGCTGCCTGACGCGGGACTGGCCCCTGTAATCAAGAATGGATGAGGCGTTATGCCCCATTGGACAACGCTTCCGAAACAGAAAGGAGGTTGTACCTGAGGCAGGGTGGATTCCCAAGGCGGGAACGGCCTTGGGCCGGGGTGATTCACAAGAGGGCCGCGGCCGGTCCTCTTGTGCGCCAGCCGCGCAGGCGAAAAAAACGATCGCCTTGGTCGATTCCAAATCCGCAAGCGTCAGTGCGCAGGCAATAGAAAAGGCGTACCTTCTTCAGGTACGCACATTTCATCATTGGTGAGTCTTGTGTCCCCGCGGCACTGCCCGGCGTTACGCCAACGGCTCCACTTCAATCTTCATCTTTGTGTACTGCATGTCCGTCCCGCACAGCTCGACGAAATATTCGAGCTCGAGCACGCCGCCGTGCCGGTACGTCACCCCCGTCGAGCACCGCCGCCCGACGACCGCCAGCTCGAGCGCCGCGTAGGGCGTCCGGTACGCCGTCACATGCCGCACCCCCGGCTCGCACACGATCATCGACGAGATCGGCCCGAGCCGCGAAATGCTCACCACGTCCGGGCGGTGCGAATTAAACGAGATCACCGTTGTGATCCCCTCCATCGGCATCGATTCCTCGTAGGTAATCGTCACCTCGAGCGATCCGTCCGTAAGCGTCTTCTTCTCCATCACGCCCGTCAGCTGCGCGATCAGATCGTCGTCGTCATACCCGGCATCCTCTTCCTCCGCCGCGTGAAGGATCTCCCCGATCCGCTCGAGCAGCGCGTCCAGGGACTTCGGCGCGTCTTCTTCGTCCTCCTCCGCATCCTCCGGCGGGAAGCCGTAGCCGTCCGTGTCCCGGTCGATCATGTCGTCGATCGCGTCGTCGAGCGCCTCCGGATACTGCTCCGGCGTGACGCTCCCCTCCTCATCGCGCGCCTCGGACCGTTCCTCCACATACCGGTACGCCGCCCAGGCATCCCGCGCGCCCGCCGAACCCGCCGTACCGAACAGCGAGGGCGGATTGTCCGTATCATAGCCGTAGAGCGGCGCGACCAGGGACTGCCGCACGGTCATGGTGATCCGCACGGGCCGCGGTCCGTTCTCCTCCAAAATCAGTCTGTCCATCTCATTCTCCTGTTTCTCCGATGCCGGCCGCCTTTGCCTTCGCCCGCGGGAACATCACGATGCAGGCCGGAACGAGCAGAAAGCACGCCGCGACCCATGCCGCCGGATTGGCGTAGCAGATCGCCTCAAAGCCAAATGTCTGAGCAAAGACCAGCGCCACAACGCCCCGCGCCACCATCTCGAATGCGCCTGCGAACATTGCGGTGACCCCGTATTCCATCCCCTGCAGGGCGAAGCGGCACACGATCAGCACGCCGAGGGGGATGTAGAAGACGCAGTTGATCCGCAGAAAATGCCGGATCACCCCGAGGATCTCCCCGAGCTGCGGCTCCGCGCCGTCGAGGAAGATCAGCGAGAGATACGTCCCGCCGAAATACATGAAGAGCCCCATCGCCACACTGTACACGCACGCCATGCCCATCGCGGCGCGGAAGCCGTTCTTCACCCGGTCATACTGCCCCGCGCCCATGTTCTGCCCGATGAAGGTGGAGATCGTCACCCCGAGCGTCCCGAACGGCAGATGCACGAAGGACTGGATCTTGTTCGCCGCCGTCACGGACGCGATCACGATGGGCCCGAGCCCGTTCACCGCCGCCTGGATGAGCACCGATCCGATCGCCGTGATCGAATACTGCAGCGCCATCGGCAGGCCGGAGAGGATCAGCCGCCCCGCGATCTTCGCGTTGAAGCGCCTCTCCTCGGCGTCCGGCTTCAGGTCCGGATAGACCTTTTTGATATAGACGAAGCAGACCGCTGCCGAGACGACCTGGGACGCGATGGTTGCGATCGCCGCGCCGCGCACCCCCATCCCGCATGCGCCGACGAGGGCGAGATCGAGCACGATGTTGAGGCAGCTCGAGCCCATCAGGACATAGAGGGGGGTGCGGCTGTTCCCCATCGCGCGCATCAGCCCGGCCTGCGTGTTGTACGCCACCGTCGCGGGGATCCCGGCGAAGATGACGCGCAGATAGCGGAACGAGTCATCGTAGATCTCCGGCGGAAAGTCCATCGCGTCGAGGATCTGCCCGAGCAGAGCGGACGTGAGCGCCGTCAGGATCACCGCCGAGCCGACGCCGAGCAGGACGATGTTCGCCACACAGCGGCGCAGCGCCGACGGATCGCCCGCACCGAACGCCTGGGCCGCCGGGATGCAGAAGCCCGCGCAAATCCCGTTCACGAAGCCGATGACGAGGAAGATGACGGATCCGGTCGCGCCGACCGCTGCCAGCGCATCCGTGCCGACGATCTTCCCGACCACCGCCGCGTCCGCCATGTTGTAGAACTGCTGCATGACGTTCCCGAAGAGGATCGGCAGACAGAAGCGCAGCATCAGCGGCAGAATCGGCCCGCGCGTGAGGTCGAGGGTTTTGGTGTTGGAGGAAGGCATGGAGTTACTCCTGAAAATCGAAGGATGAGGAGATGAGGGAATTCAGAATTCAGAATTAAGAATTCAGAATGAGGGTACGGAAACCATTCTTCATTCCTCCCACCCCCGGGGCGGGCGTTCTCTCTCCCCAAATGAAAGAAAAAGATATATCTCTCTTTCCTTGATTTTTTACTCTTATTGATTTGATTCGTGGCCGGTTTTCCGGGCATTCGGACTTCCGGTTATCCGGAAATCAGATCACCGGTTCCCCGTAACTCTGCATTCTTAATTCTTAATTCTGAATTCTGAATTCTTCTCTCCCCGCTCTTCCTTCGCCTTCAAAATGTTATACCCGATCACCCCAACGACGACGATCACCGCGCCGACGAGGGATAGGGGACCGATCCGCTCATGCACGACCAGCGCGACCCAGATCGGGTTGAGGATCGGCTCGATCATCGAGATCAGCGAGGCTGTGAGCGGCGGGGTCGAGCCGAGGCCCTCCGCCATGAAGACATAGGCCGCGCCGAACTGGATGAACCCGATCGCGAGGACGCCGAGGACTGCGGGCCCGCTCCATTCCACCGCCGGGGAGAGGAGCCACGGCAGCCCGACGATCGCCCCGAAGACGCATCCGAAGAAGACCGAGGAGAGGTTGTCCGCGCCCTTCCATTGCTTCATCATGAAGACGCCCGCCCATGTGACGCCGGAGAGGATCGCCAGGAGATTGCCGACGAGCGCCCCGCCCCCGAGCGAATCGAGGAAGAAGAGCACGGCGCCGCACAGGAGCACGGCCGTCGCCGCGATGTCGATCTTCGTCGGGCGGACCCGGAAGAACACCGCCATCAAAAGGATGATCCAGATAGGGGCGGTGTATTGTAAGAGGATCGCATCTGCCGCGGTGGTCATCTTCGTCGCGAGGACGTACAGCGTCGACGTCGCGCCCATCGCAAAGCCGCCGAGCAGCACGGCCCGGTTCACGACGAGACGGTGGCGGCGCAGCTTCATGTAGCAGAGCAGGATCGTGCCCGCCAGCACGGAACGCGCCGAACCGATGGCCATCGGATGCCACGGGACGAGCTTGACGAGCATCCCGCCGAGGGAAAAGAGGAGCGCGGCGGCGAGGACGCAGAGAGGACCGGCGTGCGAACGGTCACGATACGAGGACATGGGAATCACCTGATTTCTTGAGTTAGGAATTAGGAGTGAGGAGTTGCGAATTCAGAATGATGAATTCAGAATTCAGAATTGGACTGGGCCGAACACAAACCGCCGCACCCTTTGTCTCGACGGGGGCGAATGGGCGAACACCGACAAGCTGTACCTTCGGCGTTGAGCTGCACTTGATGTGTCATTGCGAGGAAGGACCCCAAGGTCCTGACGTGGCAATCCGTACTCCTTTCCATGACGAACAGCCATTCTCAACGGCTTCTTACCACAGATAGGGGAAGCGGATTGCCACGTCGCAGGTCAAGGGCCCTGCTCCTCGCAATGACACCTGACGCGCGGCGGCACACCGTCTTGTGATCCATGATCGCTTGCGTGCTTTTCGCTTAGAAATGGCGTCAGCCGGTTTCAAACGTCAGCGCACCAGCCGATGAAGCGCAAGCGCAAAACTAAATCGTATGAACTTCGACCAGTTCCGGCTTTTCGTTCACGCGAAGCCCCAGCCGCGCTGCCATCTCTTCGGCGATCTTGTACGACGGCAGATCCACCGCGACCTCCGCCTGATGCGCGTCACACCCGATGCAGACCTCCGCCCCCAGCTCCCCGCAGAGCGCGAAGAACCGCTCGTGCGGATATGCCCGGTGATCCCGGATGCCGAGCAGGTTGATCTCGAGCGGGATCCCCGCCGCCTTCGCCGCTTCGATCAGGCGCGCGTAGTGCTTGTCATAGATCTCCCCGGGCCCCGTGTAGTTCATCAGATCCGGGTGCGCCACATAGGTGAAGACCCCCGTCCCGATCCCCTCGATCACCTGATCGACGTATTCCGCGAGATATCCCTCGTCGTCCGAGGAGATGCCCGAATACTTCCCCTCCATCTCGTTTCCGAGGAAGTGCTGGCCGAGGATCAGATAGTCCACCGGGTACTGCGTCGCCATGACGAGGAAATCCCGGAAGAACTTCGGATAGTATTCCGCCTCGTACCCGATCTTCACGTCGATGATCCCCCGGAATTCCTCCCGCAGCGCGAGCAGCGTCTCGACATAGTCCGCCTGACGCTCGCGGCGCATCCGGAAGCCCGAGTAATACCCCTCCGGGAACGGGTAGGGCGCGTGGTCCGCGAAGCCGTAGACCTTGAGCCCCGCCGCGACGGCGCGCTCGATGTATTCCCTCTCCGTACCGCTGGCGTGATGGCAGCGGACCGTATGTGCGTGCAGATTGCAGATCATCCCCATGAATCGTCTCCTCCGTTTCCGCGCGGAACCGTTCTCCGCGCTGCCCGCCTTATTGTAGCACAAACCCCGCCGTACTGCAATATCGAATTGTACCAATCTATGCCGAAAGTTCGCTCTCCGCTTCGTCAGCATCCCCCGTCGGGGGCGTTTTCGGGGGCGTTCCGAGGGGGGCTTGACAAATAAATCTGCTTATGGTATAATAGTGTCAATAATTGTACCGCGGAGGTTCGTATGCTGCAAAGAAGACCCCTGACCCTGTGCGCGGAATGCGGCGAATGGCTGTACGACGGCGACACCGTCTACACGCTGCTGGGCCGCACCTACTGCTGCGCCTGTGTGCGCGCCGCGCTGACCGTATGCCGACCCGAGGCGCCCTGCCTGCCGGTTCCCGCCCGATCTGCCCGATCTGCCTGTCCCGACCCTGCTCGCGCGGGGACTACCCGGAAAGGAGGGCGGTCAAGATGATCACCGCGAAGGATCTGAAGCGCGCCGAGAAGCTGCTCCGCGATCTGCCCTACATGGAGACCGCGCTCGTCTATTACGATTCCCTCGCCGACACGCCCCTGCCCCACAAGGACCGCCGTCTCCTGCGCGCGAAGCAGGCGGGGCTGCGGGAACGTATCGCAGCGGCTGAACGGGCCCTCTCCCTGCTCACCCCGGACGAGCGGCGGGTCGCGGACAGCCTCTTCCTCTCCGACACGCCCGGCGTCGACCGGTGCTGCGCCGCCTGCGAGATCGAGAAGAGCAGCGTTTACCGCAGGCGCCGCCGCATCCTCGAAAAGGTCGCCCTCGCCATGTGGGGAGGAGGGAAGAGGTGAGAGTGAGGGAGTGATGGAGTGAGGGAGTGAGGGAGTTATGGAGTTGGGAATTCAGAATTCAGAATGCAGAATTCAGAATTGGCAAAAAAAGAGAAAGCCCGGGGGCTCTCTCTGGGTATGGTATGTTTTAGGGCTTACGGTTCCGCCGTCACGCTCTCGGCGACCTTCAACAGTTCTTCGACCGGTACGGGGATCGGACGGTATTCGAGCATCGAATCCTCCGGCGGGTCGGTGACGATGGCGTGCAGCTCGTAGAAATACTTGCCGTCGGACCAGAAGATAAACGCGGTGTTCCCGATGTTTTCGTCCGCCCAGTGCACCGTTTGAAGGATTCCTTCATACGGCCCGATCGTTACGGATTCAGTATCCACCTCGATCATCGGCTGCTCTTCGTCGCTTCCGTACCCGTAGGTCCCGCCAAACTGTTCAAATCGACTGAACCCGATCGAGGAATAGCATCCGTCGAGGCGGTCGTACCAGATTTCGAGCGCAAAGCCGTAATCGTTGCGGCGTCCTTCTTCATACCCCTCCGGCAGGTACGTCGGTTTGCCGCCAGCCGTGACCGCTTCTGCCTCGTCGCTCTGCTCAACCGTCATAACAAACCGTCCATCCTCCTGCCGCTTCGCCGTCGTGCGCGTGCGGATCATATCCACGATCGGCCCGGCCGCTATCGTCGTGACGGACAGGAACGCCAGCGCCGCGAGGATCGCCGCCGTCCGCACGCTCCAGCGTCTGCCGGTTGCTGCCGGTTTCGCCGCACGGTCTCCGCGTCCGCTCTTCGTGAAGAGCTTCTTCCGGCGCCGCTCGAAGCGCGGGGAAAACCGGTGCTCCTCGTCCATATATCTTTCAAATGCCGCGAGCCGCTCGTCTGCGAGGATCTCCCCCGCCGCCCGCATCAGCTCGTCGTCCGTGTATGTCTGTTTCCCGTTCATTGCGTTTCTCCTTTCTCGTGTTCCGCGAGCCAACGCCGCAGCATCGTCCGCGCCCTCTCCAGCCGGGTCCTGACCGTGCTCTCCGGGATCCCGAGCAGCCGGGCGATCTCACGGATCCCGTATCCTTCACCGTAGCGCAGGCGCACCGCCTCCCGGTATTTCGCGGGCAGGCCGTCCACCGCCTCCTCGAGCGAGCCGAAGTCCTCGGCGAGGAAATACGCGTCCTCCGCGCTCACCCCGTCGCTTGCCTCCTCCAGCCAGTCGCCGTCGGGGGCGTTCTCGGAATCCCCGTCCGGATCGGCGGGGGCGAGCGTCTCCCGTTTGGCGCGGCGCGTCCGGCGTCTCCAGCGGTCGATGGCGGCGTTTTCGGTGATCCGCATCACCAGCCGCCTCCTCTGCCGCTCGTCGAGGCCGTCGAAGTCCCCGGGGTGCGCACAGATCTTCTCGAGGGCGTCCATCACCGCGTCCTCCGCTGCCCAGTCGTCGCCGAGGATGTCCCGCGCGGTGTGGAACATGGCGTTCCTGTACGCCCGAAAGATCGCCTCCGCCGGGCTCGCCGCGGGCTGTTCCGCCGGTTCTTCCGGTTCTTCCGCCGGAGTGCGCCGCAGGGTTCGGATCAGCGCCTCGAGCATGACGGCACCCCCTTTGCTTTGATCTGTCCGGGACCCGTACGCCGTCCCGTTCACCCCTTTAGACGTTTCATCCGTCCGTTTTGTCCCATGTTCGGCGAAAAAATCCGCGCCGCGGCGCACTTTTGTTGATTCGCACAAAAACGAGCGGATTTTCGCGGCTTTTTTGAGGAAAACGACTTGTATTCCCGCCGCCCGTGTGATAGAATGGACGTGACGACAAATCGACTTTCCCATCATCAAGGAGGACACCATGCTGACGCTTGCGCAAAACAAAAAGACCGACTACCGCATCGTGATCGCGAAGAATCCCGCGCCCTCCGTCTTCCACGCCGCGGAGGAGCTGCGCCGCTTCCTCGGGGAGATCTCCGGCGCGAACTTCCCCATCGTCTTTGACGACGTCCCGGCCCGCCCGAAGGAGATCGTCGTCGGACAGAACGCCCACCTCGCCGCGCTGGACACGGGCATCGATATCGCCGCGCTCGGACGCGAGGGGATCTGGCTCAAGACCGTCGGGGACACCCTCGTACTCGCGGGCTCCGACGTCCGCGGCGCGCTCTACGCGGTGTACGAGCTCCTCGACGAGCACCTCGGCTGCCGCTGGTTCACCGCCGAGATCTCGAAGATCCCGCACCGCGCGGTACTCACCCTGCCCGCGCTCGACAAGCGCTTTCTCCCGCCGCTCGAATTCCGCGACCCGTACATGCTCTCCTACGGCGACGGCGCGTTCTATTCCCGCAACCGCTGCAATGCCGAGAGCGCGCGTCTCGAACCCTTTGAGGGCGGCAAGGTGACCTACGCCCGCTTCGTGCACACCCTCGACGAGCTCGTCTCCCCGAAGACGTATTTCGCCGAGCATCCGGAGTATTTCGCCCTGCGCTACGACAAGGACGGCAAGAATCCCGCCCGTCAGAGCGGCTACGCCCAGCCCTGCCTCACGAACCCCGACGTCCTTGAGATCGCAAAGAAGAACGTGAGAAAGATCCTCGCCTCCCGCCCCGACGCCGACATCCTCTCGGTCTCGCAGAACGACAATTACTCCTACTGCCAGTGCGACCGGTGCAAAGCCGTCGACGAGGAGGAGGGCAGCCACGCCGGGACCCTGCTCCGCTTCGTCAACGCCATCGCCGAGGACATCGAAACGGATTACCCGAACGTCGCCATCGACACCCTCGCCTATCAGTACACGCGCAAGCCGCCGAAGATCACCAAGCCGCGCAAGAACGTGATCGTGCGCCTCTGCTCGATCGAGTGCTGCTTCGGCCATCCCCTCGACGAATGCTCCCTCTCCGGCACCGAGGGCGGGCATGGCTCGTTCACGTCCGATCTCGAGGGCTGGTCCGCGATCTCGAATCGCCTGCACATCTGGGACTACACGGCGAACTTCGCCCACGCGATCCAGCCGTTCCCGGACTTCAAGGTCCTGAAGCCGAACATCGAGTACTTCATCCGCCACGGCGTCACGGGCATCTTTGAGGAGGGCGAGAACAGCGTCCCGGAGCACGGCGAGCTCAACCCGCTGAGGCAGTACGTCCTCGCCAAGCTCCTCTGGAACCCCGACCGGGACTTCGACACCCTCGTGAACGAGTTCCTCGCGGGGTATTTCGGCATGGCTGCCCCGGCCATCCGCGCGTGGTACGATCTGCTCCACGCCGGGGTGACCGAGGACGTGCATGTGCATATCTATGACAGCCCGCGGCAGCCGTACCTGTCTGAGGAATTCCTCGACGCGTCCGAGCCCCTCTTCGACGAGGCGGAGCGGCTTGCGGAGGACGACGAGATCCTCGCGCGGGTGAAGAAGCTGCGCCTGTCGATCCGGTATGTCCGCCTCGCGCTTACGCCGACCGACGATCCGAACCGGGCCGAAGCCGCCGAGCGGTTCATCGGGGACGTCCGCGCGTCGGGGATCGGGTCGTACCGCGAGGGCACGGTCCTGGCCGACGTCGAGCCCAAGATCCGCGCGGGAACAATCTGAGGCGGGGCTTCCCGGAAAGCTCTTTGGCCCTCGGGCGCTCCCGGCTGCACGTCCGGAAACAGCCCGCACGCCGCGCAGACGCCCACGGAATTTTTTCCACGGAAAGCCTTGACAAACCCCGCCCCGGGTGATATAATAAACAGGCATTCAACCGGAATCCCGGACGAATGCCGACGCTGGTGTGGCTCAATGGCAGAGCAGCTGATTTGTAATCAGCAGGTTGTTGGTTCGACTCCGATCACCAGCTTGAACGCAGCTCGCACGGGAGACCGGCGGACTGCCTCATACGGGGGAATTCCCGAGTGGCCAAAGGGGACAGACTGTAAATCTGCTGGCACCGCCTTCGGTGGTTCGAATCCACCTTCCCCCATCCAATGAAAGAGAGACACCTTGCGTGTCTCTTTTTTCGTTGTCAACCGAGGGTGATTCGAAGGGCGCGGGAGTGAATGACAGTCCGGTGGACTGCGCCGCTCATACCGTCTGCGCGGCCGGGCAGTGCCCGGAGACACACGGCGGGCTCACTTCGCAAGCCCGCGAAGAGCGGGTTGGATCGATCATCCAGCTTGCGCGGCTTCGTTTGCGCCGTTTATTCGGTCTGCGCACTAACGTTTGCGGGGATGTACTTGCTGAATCCATCGTTTTTTTGTCCTTCCGGACGGGACCCAAGAGGCTTCCGCGGCCAGCCTCTTGGGGATCACCGCC
>JAEEGL017112667.1_pt1 | contig 10052 bp, 8 predicted proteins | sample 9134231 | NCBI WGS metagenome assembly JAEEGL01 (sample SAMN16246548, study PRJNA631951) | gut metagenome | biome: gut microbiome; feature: rumen; material: fiber-attached | host: Bos | place: Iran: Karaj | collected 2018-10 | reverse complement strand
GCGGAACATGATCGGGTTCGACGTGCCGAACTTGTTGTCCATGATCTCCTTGGTGTTGAAGTAATACACCCGCTGATCCTTGCCGGTATCACCGCCGAAGGTGAAACGGCGGCCGAGCGTCTTGAACGAGTTGATAATGCTCTGGCCGAGGCTGCCGGCGAAGATGCTCGGTTCGGTCGAGGTATCGTAGATGAATTCACCGGGCTCGGCGCAAACCTCCACGACCTTGCCCTGCTCGACGATGATCATGCACTGACCGTCGGCGACTGCGATGACGGAGCCGTTCGAAATGATATTGTCGCTGCCCTTCGTGTTCGAAGAACGGCTGCCGATCCTCTTCTGCCCCTTGGTCATCAGAATGTCCTTGCTGAGCGCTTCGCAATAGAAGAACTCCTTCCACTGATCGGCAAGAACGCCGCCCAGCGCGCCGATACCGGCTTTAATAAGTCCCATAGTGTTTCTCCTTTCAGTTTGTCGGTTCTATCGAAAAAGGGTAAAAACCTTATTCGCCAAGTGTCTCGCGCTTTTCCGCATACGGATCGCGCACCTTCTGAGAATACGGATTCTTGTTCTCCGGGACGGGGATGCGATGCGCCGCGCCGTAGCGCGCAAAGATCACCAGCAGCGTCCTGAGCAGGATCGCCAAAGCCCATGCGCCGAGCGCGACCCAGAACCACACGATCGAAAGCCCGATCGTGAAATGCAGCGCAAGCAGCACCCACGCGGGGATCGTGCCCCACGAATACAGCAGCGCGTGCCAAAGCAGACAAAGGAAAAATCCGCCGTGCTCCTTTTTCTCCACAGCCGTCGCCTCCTTCGCAAAAGAATCCTTATATATTATAGCGGATCTATATGCAAATTGCAAATGCAATTTTTCAGACTGTCGTAAAAGGGGCCAGACCGTTTGCGGCGAGGATTTATAAAGGAACACTTTGTCGGATGAAAAGGCGCAGAAACGCCTTTTCTTTTCATTATTTCGCCGCAAACTATACGCGTTTTCGCTCAGTCGCATACTTTAGTATAGCTCCTTCGTGAAAACGCGAATTCTGCCCACCTTCCCGACAGCCTGCTCAGCGTGTCAAAAGGTTTTTGACACGCTGCAAATTGCAAATGCATTTTTGTGATAATTGTGTTATAGTAAAGTGAAGGGAAGGTGAACTGTATGCTCGACACACCGCTTTCGACAGAACTGAACGAGCTGATGGACCGGGCGCATGAAGGATCGGACCGGATCGGATATTCCGACGCGGGCGTTTCCGCCTATACCGCGGCAACCTGGCTGAAGGATTTCCGCCGCCATTATCACGTCAGAAAGTTCAATCTGATCCCCGCGGAGGAGACCTTTGAGGAATCGCTTGCGGAGTGGTACGGATGCACCGCGCCGGCGCTTGCGCAGGCGATCAAAGACCTTCTCGGCGAGCCGCTTGAAGTGCTTCGCGCGGAGGATCATTACGCGCTGACCGATCAGCTTTCTAGCTGCAACGGCCGCATCGGCGCCTATTACTGCACCGACGACGCCTTCTTCGTCGTTTTCAAGACCCACGCCCTCGCTTTCATCATGGGCAGCTTTGATTGAAAAAGAAGATCCTCCGCAGCGGAGGATCTTCTTTTTTGCAAATACATCGCAAACAAATCGTACGGCCAAGACCTTCGCGGTGAGATATGTCACCGCCCGATCAGCCGGTTCAGCTCCTGCGCTTCGGCGCAGAAGCAGCACCGATCGTCCGAAGAGATCGAAACGGAGTTTCTTGACGGGATATCAGCAGAATAACCTCATCCGTCAGCCTGACGGCTGCCACCTTCCCCATGCTGCGGCAGGGGAAGGCTTTTGGCTCGCGCTGACAGAGGCTTCGCCCCCTTTAGGGTGGAGAAGCTGTCAGCGATAGCTGACTGATGAGGGGGGCATGCGTTTGCACAGCAAACATATCGTGCGAGAAAGGGAATGCCGGTTCCCGCGTTTCCTTTCCGTATATCGTGCTTGCGAAAACAAGCATATCGCGCGGCGCAAGCCGCATATCGCTATCCGTGTCGCTTCGCGGCGCGATATTCCTCCGGAACGATATGCCTGACGGCACGATATGTCCCTGTCGGGACGCGATATGCCGCGGCGCGGCGCGTCACCGCCCGATCAGCCGGTTCAGCTCCTGCGCTTCGGCGCAGGAAAGCGGCTTGTCCGAGATCATGCGGTAAAGGTAGGAATAGATCGCGTCGAACGGCGGCTCGGCGGAAAGCTCAACGTGCCGGTCCATCCAATGCGCGATCGCCATCGCATCGCCCGGGTTCAGAAAGGTCTCGGGATGCACGCCGAGGAGGATCTCTCGGAGCTTGCGAAGCTCAAGATCCGTCTCAGACTCGGTCGAAAACCTTCCCGTAGGCTTTTCCATGGGCTTTGCGCGTTTTTTGTACGGGCGGACATCGCGCGGGTCGGGACCGAAATCGCAGAGCAGCTCGCGATAGAGCCGATAGCACGCCAGCGCGTCGCACAGCGCGTCGTGGTGATCGACAAGCGGGATATCGAACGCGGCGCAGAGCGTGTCGAGCCGATAGCTGCCGTAGGTCTCGCGGGCAAAGCGCCGCCGCGCCATCTGCACCGTGCAGCAGCAGGCGATCTCCGGCACCGGGATGCCGTAGCGTTCGAGCGTGCCGCAGATCATGCCGAGGTCGAACGGCGCGTTGTGCGCAACGACGACGGAATCGGTGAAATATGCTGCGATGCGCGGCCAGAGCGTCGGAAAATTCGGCGCGCCTTCTACGTCCGCAGGCGTGATGCCGTGGATCGCGATATTCACGGGATCGAACGGGACCTCCGGGTCGACGAGATACGATTCGGTTTTGATAATATCGCCGTATTCCGCGACGACGATGCCGATCTGACAGATCGCGGCGTCGCGTCCGTTCGGTGTTTCCACGTCGACGGCGACGATGCGTTTTTCTTTCGTTTCCATGCGTACAGTATAGCAGAACAAACCGATTTTCGCAACGATTGCAAAATCAGCGTGAAAAACGGTTTTTCGGCTTGCAGAAGACACTGTTTTGTGGTATATAATATTCTATCAAAGTATAGGGGCAACGATTGTTTCCGATGGAAAAAATAAAGAAAAAAGGACCGGGCGTAAAGTATCTGAAGCCATGTATCAAGGGGTATGTGCTCCCCTCGGTCATGACGCCGGTGCTGATCGTATTTGAGGTTGCGCTCGAGGTGCTGATCCCGCTGTTTATGGCGGCGCTCGTCGACGGCGGCCTGTATCACCGTGAGCGATATCAGTTGAAGGACTTTCTTTCCAAACTGCCTTATTCCAACAATCTGCAGTTTATTCTGTGGGTCGGCGGTCTGATGGTGCTTGCTTCGCTGCTGTCGCTTTTATGCGGCGTGCTTGCGGCGCGCACGTCGGCGGTCGCGTCGCTGGGCTTTGCGAAAAATCTGCGGAAAAGGATCTTCGACAAGATTCTCGGCTTCTCGTTCAAAAACACCGATAAGTTCCGTACCTCGTCGCTCATTATGCGCGTGACGACGGATGTGAACAATATGCAGAACACCTATCAGCAGATCATCCGCATCATGGTACGCGCGCCGATCATGATGGTGCTGGCCGCGATCATGGCGTTCCGCATCAACGTGGAGCTTTCGTTTATCTTCATCGTTGCGATCCCGCTGATCCTTGCGCCGATGCTGCTTCTGGTGCTGATCGGACACAAGCGCTTCCGGCTCATGCTGAAAAAATACGACGCGATGAACGGCGCGGTACAGGAGAACCTGATCGGCGCGCGCGTGGTGAAGTCGTTCGTGCGCGAGCCTTATGAAAAGGAGAAATTCCAGAAGAGCGCAGACGACCTGATGAAAACGCAGATCTATGCGCAAAAGCTCTTCTCGCTTTCAAACCCGATCCAGCTTGCCGTTATGTGGGGCGCGACGATCGTGCTGCTGCTGATGGGCGGCACGCGCGTGACTACGCCGCAGAAGGTGGAGGCCGGCAATCAGATCGAATACCGTGTGACGGTCATAAACAACGGCGACGAAGCGCTGACCGACATTTTGGTTGTCGATCCGCTGATGCCGGAGGAGAATGCGACGGTGTTCTCGCTCGATCCCGGCCAGTCGAATACAATCACCTATCTTTACACCGTGACCGAGGAGGACGCCGCGGCGGGCGATTTGGATCGCTCCGTACGCGTTTCGGGCGTGCGCTCCGACGGGTCGGTCGTCGGTGACGGCACGCTGACCGTGACGAGAACGGATTCGGGCAAGCCGGAAACGCTGAAGGAAGGCGATCGAATTGAATACCGCGTCACCGTCACGAACAACGGCGATGAGACGATGCCCGACGTGACCGTTTCGGATAAGCTGATGCCGGAGGAACTGAACCAAGCTTTCATACTCGGGCCCGGTGAATCGAAAGAGATCGTTTATGTTTATTCGGTAACGGCCGAAGACGCCGCAGCGGGCGTTTTGGATGACGCCGTACGCGTTTCGGCCACAGGATCGGACGGCGTCGCTGTCGAGTATGATGCGCTTTCCGTGACCAAGACGGAGTTCGGCGAGCTGGGCATCGGCGATCTCACGAGCATGATGACCTACTCCACGCAGGTCATCACGTCGCTGACCATGATCTCGTTCATCACGATCATGCTTTCGATGTCGCGCGCGTCGCTCGACCGCATCAACGAGGTCTTTGAGGAGGAGATCGACATCGACTCTCCGGAAAGCGACCTTACGGTCGAGACCGGCGAGATCGAGTTCGACCACGTGAATTTCTCGTATTCCGGCAATCCGGAGGTGCTGAACTTAAAGGATATCAATCTGCATATTCTGCCCGGGCAAACGGTGGGCGTCATCGGCGGCACGGGCGAGGGCAAGTCGACGCTCGTGCAGATGATCCCGCGGCTTTACGACGTGCTTTCGGGCGTGGTCCGCGTTTCGGGGCACGACGTCCGCGAATACGGACTTACCGCGCTTCGCGACGGCGTTTCGATGGTGCTCCAGAAGAATATGCTGTTCTCGGGCAGCATTCGCAGCAATATGCGCTGGGGCGATCCGAACGCGACGGACGAAGAGATCCGCGAGGCGTGCAAGGCAGCGTGCGCGGACGATTTCGTCATGGCGTTCCCGGACGGGTACGATACCGATCTCGGACAGGGCGGCTGCAACGTATCCGGCGGACAGAAGCAGAGACTGTGCATTGCAAGAGCGCTTCTCAAGAAGCCGAAGATCCTGATTCTGGACGACTCCACAAGCGCGGTCGATACCGCGACGGAGGCCGGAATCCGCGAAGGCCTCGGCAGACTTACCGACATGACCAAGATCATCATCGCGCAGCGGATCACTTCGATCATGAACGCGGATCAGATCATAGTCATGGAGCACGGCGCGATCTCCGACGTGGGTACGCACGCAGAGCTTTTGCGCCGGTCCGAGATCTACCGCGAGGTCTATGAATCACAGGTCAGAGAGGAGGCGAATGCGTAATGCCGCCGGGAGGTTCCTTAAACAGCAAAATGGGCGGAAAACGTGCCGAAAAGCCGTTAAAGACGATCATTCGCCTGTTCCGCTACTATAAAAACTGCACCGGGCTTCTGATCGTCGCCGTCGTTTCGATCCTTCTGTATTCCGCAGCGACGACCGCCACCTATTATATGATGGATCCGCTCGTTAAGGTGTTGGAGGACGGCGTCAACGCCGACATGGCGAAATACATCGCGCTGATCATCGCGATGGCGGCGCTGTACACGATCGGCGCGGTCACGAACTATCTTCTGAACCGGCTCATGCTCTCCTGCTCGGCGCGTGTGCTGTGCGCGGTACGCAAGGAGATGTTCAATAAGATGCAGTCGCTTCCGGTTTCGTTCTTCGACGGGCATACGCACGGCGAGCTGATGAGCTACTATACGAACGATACCGACGCGATCCGCGAGCTTCTGCACCATTCGATCACGCAGATGCTGATCTCGGTGACGTCACTCGTCGCGTATATCGGCATGATGTTCTATCTGTCGATCCCGCTGTTCTTCATCGTAATCTGCATGGGCGTCTGCATCTTCTACGTGATGCGCGTCGTCGGCGGCAAGAGCCGCAAGAACTTCGTGAAGCAGCAGCGCGTCGTGGCAACGGTCAACGGCTACGTCGAGGAGATGATGGAAGGTCAGAAGGTCGTCAAGGTCTTTAACCACGAAGCCGCGGCCGAGGCGGGCTTCAAGGTTCACAACGACGAGCTTTGTCACGTTGCCACGAATGCGAACACCTACGCGAACATCGTGGGACCTTTGATGAACAATCTTTCCCACATCTTTTATGCAATCACCTGCACCGTCGGCGTGCTGCTGGCAACGCCGGTCAAGGGCAGGGAAGAGGAGTTTCTGCTGAACGGCACGTGGCTTGCGAACCATCAGGAGCTTCTGGTGCAGGGCGGTGTGCTGATCGCCTTCCTCCAGTACATCCGGCAGTTTGCTAACCGCATCTCCCAGATCTCGCAGCAGTTCAATTCGATCCTTCTGGCGCTTGCGGGCGCGGAGCGCATCTTTGCTCTCATAGATATGTCCGCCGAGGTCGACGAGGGCACGGTTACGCTGGTGCGCGTGGAGGAGAGGAACGGCAAGCTCAAAGAGACCGACCGCCGCACCGGACACTGGGCGTGGAAGCGCGGGGAGGAGCTGATTCCGATGCGCGGCGAGGTCCGCTTCACCGACGTCGATTTCAGTTATGACGGCAAGAAACAGGTCCTTTCGGATGTCACGCTCTATGCGCATCCGGGGCAGAAGATCGCGTTCGTCGGCTCCACCGGCGCGGGCAAGACGACGATCACGAACCTGATCAACCGCTTCTACGACATCGCGGACGGCACGATCACCTACGACGGCATCCCGATCCGCGAGATCAAAAAGAGCGCTTTAAGAAGCTCGCTCGGCATGGTGCTGCAGGATACGCACCTGTTCTCCGGCACGGTCATGGATAACATCCGCTACGGCAGGCTGGACGCGACCGACGAGGAGTGCATCGCGGCGGCGAAGATCGCGAACGCAGACTTCTTTATCACGCATCTGCCCGAGGGCTATCAGACCCAGCTTGTCGCGGACGGCGCGAACCTTTCGCAGGGACAGCGACAGCTGCTGTCGATCGCCCGCGCGGCGGTATCCGATCCGCCGGTGTTGATTCTGGACGGGGCGACGAGCTCGCTCGACACGCGCACCGAGAAGCGCATCGAAAAGGGCATGGATGCGCTGATGAAGGATCGAACGGTCTTCGTGATCGCGCATCGTCTTTCGACGGTCCGCAACTCCGACTGCATCATGGTCCTCGAAAACGGCCGCATCATCGAGCGCGGGGACCACGACGCGCTGCTTGCGCAGCGAGGCAAGTACTACGAGCTCTGCACGGGTACGAGCGAATTGAGCTAAAGCAAAGAGGATGGGTGACCATCCTCTTTGTTTTGCGGTGATATCTGTTTGCGGACAGGTGATATCGCTTCGCGGTGATATCTGCTGAGCAGATGAAATATCCTCTTCGGAATGTTCAGGATAGTTCTCCTTTGCGGAGAAGCGAAAACCATCTCCCCTGATCAGTCCGCTTCGCTGCGTTACAGAGGCAGATCGCACGTCAGGTCGCGCGTACCATGCTCCGTTACGGCGGCAGATCGCGCGCTGCCCGCAAGCTCCATTTCGCTCCGCTCCGCTTCCACTTCGTTACAGAGGTAGTTCGCGCGTCAGGTCGCGCGTACCATGCTGCGTTACAGAGGCAGATCGCACGTCAGGTCGCGCGTACCATGCTCCATTACGGCGGCAGATCGCGCGTACCATGCGCAGGATGACACAATTCAAGATTTAGGTGTTACAATACAGTAGTGGAGGCCGACCTCGGCCTCCCGTATACATTGCGCCTGCGGCGCATCAGAACCGCTCCCGGATCATTTCAAGCAGCGCATCGCGTTCCACGCCCAGCGATTTTGCGTCGGCGACAAGCGCGTCGACGGCGGCGGAGAGCCGCTCATCCACCTTATTCTGCCGGTGCAGTTCGTTGATCGGCGCGACAAAGCAGCCGCTGCCCGCACGCGTCAGAAGATACCCGTCGCGTTCGAGCATCTCCCACGCGGAGCGTACCGTGATCATCGAAACACCGAGTTCGCGGCTCACCGTGCGGATCGGGGGAAGCGGCGTGCCGGGGGCAAGGGCCCCGGAAAGCACGTCGCTCGCGATCTGATCGTATAACTGCCGGTAGATCGGCGTCTTGTCGTTCGGGTTGACGGACAGGTTCATGCGACGCTGACCTTTTCGTAGCGCTTCACGGAGATCTTCGCCGCAAGCAGCGTGCAGATCGCGTAAATGAGGAGCCCCGCGCCGAACAGGATCCCCTGCACCGTCCACGCATTTGCCGTTTTCGGCATGCAGTCGATGTTTTCATGGATAAAGCGGAAGAACGCAACGTCCACGCTGCTTTCCATGACCGCGTTGGACGCGATCATCATGCCGTCGGAGAGGATGATCCAGATCCAGATTCCGATCGCGCTCTTCAGAAACGCCGTGCCCGCCTTATAGCCGGTCTTGTAGAAGCTCGGCAGATAGATAATGTTGAAGATCGCAAACAGCACGAGCGCAAAGGCAATGAGGGAGAGGCTGTGATCCGTGCCGCCGCCGTTCGTTTCCGGCATCGCGACGAGCGCGAACGCGCACATAGCCGCCATGAGCACGACGTCGATCATCTCGATGATGACGACGAAAAGACACCGCGCCTTGACCGCCTGCGCTTTGCTGACCGGCAGCATCGCCGTGTACATCGCATCGCCGTTTTCACGCGCCTGCTGGAAGCAGAAGAAGATCCCGTTGCAGACGAAGAAGCACGAAACAAGGTACGGATAGTTCGGAATGAGCAGCATCAAAATCAGCGCGAGGTAGATGAACAACGCGGGATGCACACAGAGCTTGAATTCTTTACTGAGCAGCGCTTTCATGGCCGTCCTCCTTTTCCGTGTAGATCATAATGGATTCCATATCCGCAGGCGCGACCTTGAGCCCTTCGGCGCGCTCCGCGTCCTCCGCGTACATCAGTCCCGTGAAGCCGAACGCGTGCGCGCGATAGCCGATGAGAGTACTGCGGAAGCGCTCGAGCTGATCCGCTTCGCCGGAAACGAGCCGGTACGCATCCTTGAAGCTGTCCGCATCGGTCGAAACGACGATTTTACCGCCCTTGATGTAGGTGATGTAGTCCGCGCATTTTTCGAGGTCCGAGATGATGTGCGTCGAGAACAGGATGCTGTGCTCGCCGTCCTCGATGATGCTGCGGAAAATGTCTAAAAGCTCGTCGCGGGAGACGGGGTCCAGTCCGCTCGTCGGCTCGTCGAGGATCAGAAGCTTCGCCCGGTGCGAAAGCGCGAGCGCCAGCGCAAACTTCACGCGCATGCCCTGACTTAGCTCGGAGATCTTCTTTTCCGGATCGAGCGAGAAACGCCCGAGAAGCGTCTGATACGTTACCTCGTCCCAGTCCTCATAGAACTGCTTCGTCACCGCGGCGATCGATTTGAGCTTCTTGCGCTTGTAATAGTTGAACTCGCCGAGCACCAGACCGATGCGCTTTTTGCAGACGGTCTCGTTCGCCCAAAGGTCCTGTCCCTCGAACAGCACTTTGCCGCCGTCCGCATGGACAAGGTTCAGCACGCTCTTGATCGTCGTGGTCTTGCCCGCGCCGTTGCGTCCGATAAAGCCCATGATGCTGCCTTCCTCCACGTCGAAGCTGACGTCGTCCAGAAGAAAGCCCGGATACGCTTTGCGGAGATCTTTGATTTCCAGAATCTTCATATGCCCTCCTGTTAATTGTGCTTACTGTGCATACACAATTATAACGCTTTATCCGCAGTTGTCAAGAGGGAAACCAATATTTTTGTAAAAAGGTTTTCAAACCCCTGTCGATGTGGTAAAATAAATACAATATAAAAAAGGAGCATCTATCTATGAAAAAAAGCATTGCTGTCATTCTTTGCATGCTGATGCTGCTGTCCGCAGGCTGCATGCTGCCGGGACCGCATACGGAGCCCGAACCGATCGAAACGCAGGCGCCGGAACCCGTCGTG
>JAEEGL016225194.1_pt1 | contig 10052 bp, 9 predicted proteins | sample 9134231 | NCBI WGS metagenome assembly JAEEGL01 (sample SAMN16246548, study PRJNA631951) | gut metagenome | biome: gut microbiome; feature: rumen; material: fiber-attached | host: Bos | place: Iran: Karaj | collected 2018-10 | reverse complement strand
GTGTTATTATGCGCTTTACTATGGTATCCTTATCTATCCCGACTTCCTGTTTCAGAAGATCGACATTCCCATGCTCAACATAGTCGTCGGGAAGCGCTATTATCAATACGTCCACATCCAGTTTATGCTCATATACATAATCTCTTATCTTCTCGCCGTATCCGCCGCTCTGAACATCTTCTTCAAGGGTTACGATAAGAGAATGCGAGGAGCACATCTCATCTATCACATCCGTATCCACGGGTTTGGCAAACCGTGCGTTGATAAGGCTGCAGGGGTAACCCCTGTCCTTAAGATCGATCCTTACCTCTGCTGCCGTCTTTACCATGCTCCCAAGTGCAAACAGGGCTATGTCGTTTTCCTCATAGATCACTTCGCTCTTACCGTACTCTATTGAAGCCCTGAAATCCTCAAGTCCGTCATAGGCTTCGCCCCTCGGATATCTTATGGCGATCGGTCCTTCGTACTTAACCGCGAACTTGATCATATCCGATAATTCCCACTTATTCTTCGGGGCCATTATGGTCATGTTCGGGATGGAAGACAGATATGAGATATCAAATATTCCCTGGTGAGTCTCTCCGTCCGCACCCACAAGGCCTGCCCTGTCTATCGCGAAGATAACGGGAAGATTCTGTATGCACACATCATGAAGCACCTGATCGTAGGCTCTCTGCAGAAATGAAGAATATATCGCGACGATCGGACATAAGCCGCCCGCAGCAAGACCCGCCGCAAACGTGACCGCATGCTCCTCGGCTATGCCGACATCGAAAAACCTGTCGGGATACATGTTGGCAAAACGCTTAAGTCCCGTTCCGTCCGGCATCGCCGCAGTTATCGCCACAACGTTCTCATTCCTGGCTCCGAGTTTGGTCATCACGGTAGAGAAGATATCGGTGTAACTTGCCTTCTTATGTCCTCTTGAAGGAAGGCCTGTCTCTATATCGAAGGGCTCGGCTCCGTGGAACCTTGCGGGATGGCGCTCTGCCGGAAGATATCCCTTGCCCTTTTTGGTGATGACATGGACAAGAACGCATTTGGGTATCTTGCGCGCTTCCTTGAACATTTTTACCATCGCATTGATATCATGGCCATCAACCGGTCCCAGATACGTGATACCCATATCCTCAAAGAACATGCCGGGTACAACGAGCTGCTTGATGCCGCTCTTATAACGCTTAAGCGTATCCACTACATGCTCACCGTATTTGGGTATCCTGTTGAGGGTATTCTCAAGACCTATCTTGAAATCCTTATATGCCTCCGCAGTCCTTATCTTGCGGAGATATTTAGACATGCCGCCGACATTCTCGGCTATGGACATATTGTTATCATTGAGGATTATTATATAATTGGTATCGAGCCTGGCAGCGTTGTTAAGCGCTTCGTAAGCCATACCTCCGGTAAGTGCCCCGTCGCCTATGACCGCGCATACGGTAAAATCCTCTCCCTTAAGATCACGCGCCTTAACAAGCCCGAGTCCCGCAGATATCGAAGTGGAACTGTGGCCTGTATCAAAGGCATCGCAGACACTCTCCTTACGCTTCGGAAAGCCGCTCATCCCGCCGTATTTTCTAAGCGTCTCAAAACCGGCCTGTCTGCCCGTCAAAAGCTTATGAGTATAGGACTGATGTCCCACATCCCAGATTATCTTATCCTTGGGAAGATCGAGCGTAAGATGGAGAGCCATGGTAAGTTCCACAGCTCCGAGATTGGATCCGAGATGCCCTCCCGTCACGCTGATCTTATTTATCAGAAATTCCCTTATCTCCTGAGCAAGCTCGTCATAGCGCTCGGGCAGGATATTTTTGATATCGTTGGGTTTCTTTATATTGTCAAGCAACACGTACGTTTACCTCTATCTGTCCCTGTTTATGAGGAACCTGATAAGTTCTTCTAAAAATTCGTTCTTAACATTTAACGTATGGAGCAGATCCAGCGCCCTGTCCGAATACCCTTCAACATCCTTCGCGGCCGTGTTTATACCCTTAAGCGTCACATAGGTGGTCTTATGGTTCTTCGCATCCGAACCGACGGGCTTGCCAAGGACCTTCGGGTTACCGTTGACATCAAGGATGTCATCCTGTATCTGGAATGCTATACCGACTGCTTCACCGACCTGTTCCATCGTATCGATCGCATCATCATCCGCTCCGCCGAGTATGGCACCTATCATGAGGGCCGCCTGTATGAGAGCGCCTGTCTTAAGCCTGAATATGAAGAGCAGGCTGTCTTCGCTGAGATGTACATTCTTATCTTCAGCTTCAACGTCATAGACCTGTCCTCCCACCATACCGTATATGCCGGACTTTACGGCAAGCACCTTAAGCGCCCTTACCGCCCTTAAAAGAAGGACCGGATCGTCGCCGCATTTTTCAAGTGACTGAACAGCCGTCTCATATGCCATATTAAGAAGAGCATCTCCGGTAAGTATCGCCATATCCTCACCGTATACCACATGCGTCGTCTTCTTGCCGCGGCGGTATTCATCATTATCCATCGCGGGAAGGTCATCATGTACCAGCGAATATGTATGTATCATCTCAAGCGCTGCCATGAAGGCTTCGAGACACGGATGGTCGCCTCCGAACAGCACACAGCTTTCCTTCATCATAACGGGGCGCAGACGCTTGCCTCCCGACAACAGGCTGTAATTCATCGCCGAGAGCACTGTCTTCTGATAACCCTCTTCGGGAAGGGCCGCATTTTTGATCACCACTTCCTCTGCATACCTTACCCTGTCGCGCAATTCCTCATTGAAATTCATCAAGATCACCTTCTTTATTCATTTTAAGGACCTGCTCTTCCACGCTCTTTATCTTCCCGTCACAATATCCGAGCAGTTCCATACCCTCTTTATACAACGCAAATGACTGCTCGAGAGGAATGTCCTTCCCGAGTTCATTCAGAGCCTCATCAACCCTGGCAAGTGCCTCTTCAAGCGTAAGCTGCTCCATCTCTTCCTTAGTCATCATTTCACTCCTTCCATCGCTGAGGCGATCTTCTCCTTTACCTCACCTACTATCTTTCCGTCCTTCAGGTTAAGGATCACTTCATCTCCGGTTTCAACTTCACTTATGCTGCGTACCGGAGCCCCGCCTTCCTTCTCGACAAAAGCATAACCGCTGCTTAACCTCTTAAGCGGCGATACAGCTTCCATCCGCTCGATCCTTAGGTCAAACAGATGCCTCTCATTTACGATACGCATCTTCATTTTCTCATTAAGGGTATCTCTCTTTTTCTCAAGCCGGTCCGTGCTGTTAAGGAGCGCCGCCTTCATAAGCTCGTTCATCTTATCGGTCGCGCCCAATACCCTCATCCTCTGCTCCCTTAATCTGTGCTCGGGACTTTGGTTTGTCATGCGGAGAAGGAGCTTCTCGTATCTGTCCTTCTTCCTGTTTATACTGTTTGTGAGGGCATCTTCAAGACTTCGCTTAAGGCCTGTGAGAGAGGCCGTGAAATCATCATACTTAAACACCGCAAGCTCCGCTCCCGCCGAGGGAGTCGGTGCTCTTAGATCTGCAACAAAATCGGCTATCGTAAAATCGATCTCATGTCCTACTGCCGATATCACCGGAACAGCGCTGTCAAAGATCGCCCGTGCCACAGGCTCTTCGTTAAAAGCCCACAGATCCTCTATCGATCCTCCGCCCCTTCCCACTATCATTACATCGACACCGATATGGTTTAAGGCATTTATTCCGTTCACTATGCTCTGCACGGCACCATCGCCCTGCACAAGAGCCGGATAGAGGATTATCCTTATATGAGGATTCCTTCGTTTCGTTATGTTTATTATGTCCCTTATCGCCGCTCCGGTAGGTGCGGTAACAACACCCAGGGTACTTATATATTTCGGGATCGGCTTCTTATACTGATCGTCAAACATACCGCTGTCGGCAAGATCACGCTTCAGCTGTTCAAAGCGCTCGTATAAGGCTCCTCTTTCATCGGCCAGTTCGATCCTGTATGCGTACAGCTGATAAGCACCGTTTTTCGTAAACACGTCAACCTTGCCGGTGATGATTATCTGCTGTCCCTCTTCCATTTTAAATGTGAGCCCCGCGCGGTCCTGAGCGAACATCACGCAGGACAGCTTCCCTGAACTGTCCTTTATCGTAAAGTATATGTGACGGCTGGCGTGATAGGTCACATTTGAGACCTCACCCTTGACCTTGATATAGTTAAGTACCTGATCTGATCCGATAAGCCGTGCGATATGATTGTTTACATCTCCAACGGAATAAACCTTCTCTTTATCCATCTAATCTCCATTGGTATCCTTGCAGGATTTGGCCACGCCCGCAAGAATTCCGTTAACAAATGATGCCGATTCATCCTGTCCGTATTTCTTTGCCAGTTCCACCGCCTCATCGATCGCAACGCCTATGGGTATATCATCATCAAATACCGTTTCATATACAGCCAGACGAAGTATTGCAAGATCTGCCTTGCCCATCCTTGCGGTATCCCAGCCCTTGGAATTGCTGTTTATCAGTTCATCGAGCTCAGGCAGTTTTTCGACTATCCTGTCGTATTTTGCCCTGATATATTTTTCATCATCTTCAGAGAACAGACACAGCCTGTCGTCATCCTCGGGGGTGTCGCTGCTCAGATCTTCCTTGTAGTTATCCTCGAAGTATCTTCTTATCTGCTCCGGCATCTCCCCGGGATCGTTAAATTCCACACGGAAAACAAGCCTGAAAATGTGTTCCCTGACTTCACTTCTTGTCATATACAGATTACTCCTCGTTAGACATATCGATCCCGACTATCCTGATCCCAACATTCGATACCTTAAGACCGGTCATATTCTCGATGGATGTTTTGACCCTCTCCTGCACATGCTTGCTGGTCACCGGGATGTTATATCCGTATTTCATAATAAGGGCAAGATCGACGGTCACCACACCCGAATCTATAACGACCTTAACCCCCTTGGACTGGGTACGAAGGCCCATCCTGCTCATAAGTTCCTTCGTCATGTTCCCGACGGTACCCGCAACTCCCTCTATCTCGGTAGCCGCTATACCTGCAATATTTCCGACAACGTCGTCCGCTATGCGCACTTCGCCGTATTCATCAACATTGATATTTTTCGACTTATCCGCTTCCTTAGCCATCACAGCACCTCCCTGCGTTTATTAATAAAAGTATACCAAATCTGCCGTAAAAAGAAAAGCATTGCCCGCCGCTATGCGAAGCCCTGATCCATCCCCGCTTACAGATAGAATATAAGCTCGTTCAGGTTTTCAAGCGTTACGTAGTTAACGTTCTTGGATCCGCGCAGATAGTCAAACACTCTGCCGTCCTGTGTAAGATAATCACTCATCTGTGAAAATACACTTTCATCCGAGCACTTAACGGTCACTGATTTTTCACCGTTCGAATATGCCTTCGAAAAGATCTTCTCAAGCTTCGCTTCATCCACAGACTCAAAGAAATTGCCTTCACGCACATAGTAATAATCACGCCTTGCTGTACATTCGGGAACTTCAAAAGCATTTTCTATCGAATGGGTCGCTTCTATATCCCTTGTAGTAACGCACAGATATTCATAACTTACTTCCGGAAGCTGCGGGAGGCTTGACATCCCTTCATCCACCGTAAGATCATAGGACATATCACCCCATGTTACATCGACGTAATAATAATCACCGTTCGATCTTACCAGGTTCCATGCGTGATTTTCATTCGTATTGGTCACCCCTCGAATGACAGTGCATAACAGCCCGCACTTGTTCATCATGTACTGCATGGCTGTCGCATATCCCTGACAGACGCTGCGCCCGTTCTCGAACACGCTTAGGTAGTTCTGACCGTTCTCTGCCTTAAGATCATATTCGGTATTTTTGATTATGTACTCGTACAGATATTTTATCTTAAGATAATCATCCGTGCCCTCGGGTAAGCCTTCAAGACATTTAGTAACATAAGCATCCGCCTTCTCCTGATGAGTCTGCGCCTCAGCCCTGTCCATCGTATAAAGCCCCGATACCGACAGTTTCTCGATCTCTCCGCCGCGCTCATATCGTATGAGGTTATAACCCCTCACATAGAAAAGTTCCGGGTTATCGGCAAGCACGCAGGCAAATACCTTATCGACCACATCCGGATCCGTTGTGGCAACCGGTGTCTTCTCACCAAAACTGAACAGCGAATTGTAGAGAAGCTTATATACCTTCTGCTGCTCACCATCAAGAGTGTGATATGCATAATACCTGTCAGCCTTGAGCGTCTCATCAAGAGATATCCCGGCCAATGCATCATCAGCGCTTTCGGTGTCGTCACCGTCGCCGGACTCAAGATCCACGACTTCCTCATTGACCTCGGCATCAAGATTTATCTCGGGCAGCGGAGTTACAAGGAAGGGTTCATCCTCTTCAACTTCGGAATATCTCCATTCCTCCGGATCGAATTCCTCTTCCTCCTCTTCCCAGTCCTCATCTTCCCAGTCTTCATCCTCCGAGTACTTTTCCTTTACAGCCTCTATGGTATCTTCAAACCACCATTTTACCGTATCGAACTTGTCCTCGAACCAGTAACCCACATCGGAAAACCAGTATTCTATATCATAGAAAAAATCCGGCACATCGCAGCCCGTTACCGTAAAGAGCATCAACCCGAGCAATAGCGTAAGTGCTGTTTTCCTGATCCTGTTTTTAAAAGATTCTCCGTTTCTCATCAAATACCCCGTTTTTCTTATACCCGCCCGGCTTATCAGTTCCTGCCGAATTCCGCCAGTTTAAGGCCTTCGTTCCTCTCAAGCACCATACCCACACTCCAGCTGTTCACAAACAAAAGGAGCGGATTGCCCTTAAGATCCTGTATCTTCTTCATATCAGAGGTTCCCGTTATCTTCGAAACATCCACCTCATCCTTGTTCTCTATCCATCTTATATATTCGTACGGCAGATTTTCCAGCCTGATATCTACATTATACTCATTCTCGAGCCTGTATTTGAGCACCTCAAACTGCAGTACACCCACAACGCCCACGATGATCTCCTCCATACCGGAACCGATCTCCTGGAAGATCTGGATCGCGCCTTCCTGGGCTATCTGGCTGATTCCCTTTACGAACTGCTTACGCTTCATCGTATCCATCTGCCTTACCCTTGCAAAATGCTCCGGCGCAAAGGTCGGGATCCCTTCGTACTCGAAGGTCTTATCCGGCATGCATATGGTATCCCCGATCGAGAATACGCCCGGATCGAAGACGCCGATTATATCGCCCGCATAGGCCTCATCCACGATATGCCTTGAATCCGCCATCATCTGCTGGGGCTGCGAGAGCCTCATTACGCGGCCTCCCTGTACATGCTTTACCTCCATACCGGCATCAAACCTTCCCGAGCAGATACGCATGAACGCGATACGGTCACGGTGCGCCTTGTTCATGTTCGCCTGGATCTTGAACACGAACGCCGAGAAATCATTTTCACACGGATCTATGATCCCTATATCAGCCTTCCTTGCAAGCGGCGTTGTCGTCATCTTGAGGAAATACTTAAGGAACATCTCGACACCGAAGTTCGTTAATGCTGAACCGAAAAATACAGGCGACAATTTTCCCTGCTGTACCCTCTCAAGATCGAATTCCTCGCTGGCCCCGTCTATCAGCTCTATCTCCTCAAGCAGAGTGTCACAGGCATCATCCCCTATATACTCGCGCAGCTTAGCCTCATCAGAGAGCGGGAGTTCCTCCGTATGGCCTTCCTTCGTTCCCTTCTCCGTATCCGAAAAGGTATAGACGGCCTTCGTATTCCTGTCATACACGCCCTTGAACCTCTTACCCGAACCTATAGGCCAGTTCACGGGACATGTGGCCACCCCGAGCTCCTTCTCTATATCATCCAGCAGTTCAAATGTGTCGTTTGCATCCCTGTCGAGCTTATTGATGAAGGTAAAGATAGGTATCCCGCGCATCGCGCATACCTTGAAGAGCTTCCTCGTCTGCGCCTCGACACCCTTGCTGGCATCGATGACCATCACGGCCGAATCCGCAGCCATCAAAGTCCTGTAGGTATCCTCCGAGAAATCCTGATGGCCCGGAGTATCCAGAATGTTTATGCAGAAGCCGCCGTACTCAAACTGCAGCACGGATGAGGTTACCGATATACCTCTCTCCTTCTCGATCTCCATCCAGTCGGAGACCGCATGCCTGGCCGTAGCCTTGCCCTTTACGGAGCCCGCAAGATTGATCGCACCGCCGTAGAGCAGGAATTTTTCCGTTAAAGTTGTCTTACCCGCATCGGGGTGTGAAATTATGGCGAAGGTACGCCGTTTGTTTATCTCGTTTTCGTACATCTCTATATCCTATTCTATCTATATTCTAATACGCTCGATCCTCGGAATATTCCACCGCAAGCGGCCCCGTGTCTTGAAGCCTGATGAGTTCGTCAAATGTCGCTTTGGAATATTTCATCCCGGCTCGCCCGCTCGAAATACTCCGCGGATCGAGCGAACTACAACAATGAAGCCCCCTCTGTCTTTCCTTCTACTCCAAGGTAATCAAGAACGGTTGCACCGATGTCGGCGAACGTGTTCCTGATGCCAAGGTTGCCGGGTTTTATATTCCTGCCGTACATGAGCAGCGGCACGCATTCACGTGTATGGTCCGTTGTTTTAAGGAAGGCGGGATCGCAGCCGTGATCGGCGGTGATCATGAGGACATCGTCGTCGCGCATCTTCCCTATGATCTCGGGCAGCTTGGCGTCGAAATACGCAACGGCCTTCGCATAACCGTCAATGTCACGTCTGTGGCCGTACAGCATATCGTAATCAACGAGGTTCACGAACATGATCCCCTTCCAGTCCTTGTCCATATATTCTATCGTCTTCTCGATACCGTCAGGATTGCCTGTCGTATATGTATGTTCTGTTATGCCGGACCCGGCGAAGATATCAAATATCTTGCCTATCGCAATCGAATCCATTCCGGCACCCATGATATGGTTAAGCATCGTGTCCGCGGGGGGTACGAGGGAAAAATCATGCCTGTTGCTCGTCCTTGTGTAATTGCCGTTGCTTCCTACAAAAGGCCTGGCTATGACGCGTCCGACACCATACTTGCCGATGAGGCCTCTGCGGCAGGTCCTGCATATTTCATAAAGTTCTTCAAGCGGGACCACGTCCTCATGCGCCGCTATCTGAAGCACCGAATCTGCCGAAGTATATACTATGAGCTTCCCGGTCTTCACATGCTCATCGCCGTAATCATTTATGACCTTGGTACCCGAATACGGTTTATTGCAAAGTACATCCCTTCCGGTATGCTTCTTTATCTCATCAATGACTTCCTGCGGAAAACCGTCGGGAAAAGTCGGCAGCGGTTCCCTCGATATGATACCGGCTATCTCCCAGTGTCCGATCGTCGTATCCTTGCCTGCGGACGCTTCCCTCATGCGGGCATATGCACCCGTCGGCTCAGCCGTTCCCTCATCATAATCGATCCCGTCTATGTTAAAAAGACCGATTTTTCTGAGATTATCCGCCTTAAATTCACTGCTCCCGTAGCAGGATCTCATTGTATCTGTTCCAGCATCTCCGAACTTATCCGCATCGGGTGCGTCACCTATTCCAAAACTGTCCATCACTATCAGGATCACTCTTTTATTCATACGCTGTCCCTCCATATCAATCCAACATTATATGTTATCATACCGGGCGATGTTTTTCCATAATATCTGCCTTAATTAGCCCTTTTTGATGCGGTTATTTCCCGGGATGTTACATTGCATATGCGTTGTATGATTTATCAGACAATTTGGCTATTTGTTTATAAATAACGTATACCCCAATTATATTTACAGACTTATCCACATTTCAAAAATTTTCAATTTTGAAACATTCGATTTTACAGATATCCACAATGTTAACAGCGAAAATATCCAGTATTTACTTGCCTTTGCGGTAAAGATTTACATAATTAGCTCAAAATTTAAATGTCGCTTTAATGCTTCATTTTCCTGTGGATAAGTCTGTGACCACAGTTTTTTAGCCACTTTTATTTGTCAAGTGTTTTTTTGCAGATTTGTCTATATGGG
>JAEEGL015916925.1_pt1 | contig 10052 bp, 5 predicted proteins | sample 9134231 | NCBI WGS metagenome assembly JAEEGL01 (sample SAMN16246548, study PRJNA631951) | gut metagenome | biome: gut microbiome; feature: rumen; material: fiber-attached | host: Bos | place: Iran: Karaj | collected 2018-10 | reverse complement strand
CAGCATCTTTTAAATCGTTATCAAACTTCAAATGGAGAAAAGCCCTCTCTTTTAAATAAATCTCCCGGACTTCATCAGCAGTGATATTCCAGTCGTAAATACGGACATTGTCCATTTTGCCTTTGAAAAAATCTGTCGTGGAAGAAGAGTCCCAGTCCATTCCCAAAACCCAGGGTTTATCATCAGTTTCGAAGGTGCCTGCGACGTCATTTATTGTTCCTGTCCAGAGCTGTTCTCCGTTTTTATAAATGATAACGGAAGTTGCTCCGCTCTGTTCTCTTGCCGAAATGGCATAATGAACCCATGTGTTTAGCGGCTCATTTCCAGCGGCAGGGAAATGTACAGCCGAACTCTTTACCTGAAAAGCGAGTGTACTGCTCCAATATCCGAACAGAATGGAATTGCCGCCTGATTCAGTATGCTTGCCGATATAACAGTTATCGTTTGTTGCGGAAGCCTGTTCTGTGGAATAGACCCACATTGAAATGGAATAGCGTCCGGAATATCTGGGATTAAAATCACCTTTTCCAAATTCCAGATAATTGCTTGTACCGTTGAAGACGAGAGCTTTTCCGTTCTTCCCCGCCTGATAAGTCGCAGAATTTGATCCGAATAAAGTTCCGTCGTTGTCTCCGACACTGTCTTCCAGAGAATCTTCAAATTCAAGATGTGTCAGCAGTTTTGCGGACAACACTCCTGAAAAACAGAAAACAAAACACAGCAGACAAACAATCTTTTTCATTTTGACCTACGAAGCTGAACAATAAACGCAGAATTTTATAATTATTTCTGTGTATTGCAAGACTGGTAAGAGTGATTTCCTGTGAATTATGTTTTTTTGCTTTTGACGCTATAATCAGCCGAATTTTTGAAACGAAAAATGGAGGATGCCTTGAAAAAGTCAGTTTTGTTTCTTCTCTTTTTTGCCCTTTTTCTCTGCTCGTGCGCATCGGATGACGAGGACGACGCCTGCGAGACAAAGGATCAGTGCGTTTCCGGCTACACCTGCCTTAACGGATTCTGCGTCCCGGAAGAGACGGTGACGCCCGATGCGGACAACACGCTCCCGGACGGCGGAGATACGCTTCCTGACGGCAGTGAGCCCGAACTCCCGGATGCGGGCGATACAGCTGCTGACGAAGACACGGCTCCCGATACCGGCGACACCGATCCCGACGCAGAAACTGACACTGATCAGGATACAGAACCGGACGCTGATTCAAGCGTGCCCGATGCCGACGAAGACGAGATTCAAGACATTGAACCTTTGCCCGACAGCGACGCTCCGCGTGAGTGCGAAACAAACGCCGACTGCAGCGAAAACTTCAACAAGGTCATCTGCGACACGGCAGCCGGGAAGTGCGTAATCTGCGTTTCGGACAGCGACTGCAGGGTCGAGCTCGGCGAAGGGTGCGACCTCTCGTCGAACGAGTGCGTCCAGGCGGCGAACTGCTTCGCGTCGATACAGAAACTTCCGCACGGCGGCTCATACGACTGGGACGACAACACACCCCAGGGCTTCATCCCGAACACCTACTGGAACGTCAACGACAAGCTGAGCAAAAGCGGGAATTACAGCTACGGCAGGTACGACGAGAACATGAACTACTCGGCAAACATGGATTTCATCTCGCTCCTCGCAGAGTGCGATCCGGCGGATGCAGGCTGTTATTCCGGCGACCTTTCCGGCTGCTCGGCATGTACCGTCAACGTGACCTTCTACCACGCAGGGAAGACCGGCGACAGCACAGGCTCCGCCAGAGACTATATCCATCCTGTCTGCAACGGGACCGGGAACAAAGAGGTGAAGAACTCGACAAATTCGCTCAACAGCTCGACACACGTTCCGCAGTCCCACTGGTCGTACGCACAGTTTCACAATAAGTTCTGGAACTACTCGGACAACTTCACGAACCCGCTCAAATGGCAGATGGACAGCAGCTGTCTCACCGACAAATTCGTCTTCGGGATGCGCTTCTGGAGCAACTCGAGCGGGCAGTCGGCAGGGCTCGTCGCGGACGATCTCAAAATTGCGCCCGCTGACTCCGAAGCTCCAGTCGGAATGATCGTCTCGGCCGACAGCGAAAAAATCGCCGGCTGGGCGTGTGACCCCGACAAGAAGAGCGCCTACCTCCTGCTGCAGCTGAAATACTACAAAAACGGCGACAAATCGCAGGCTCCGGTCGTCAAAAATATCCGCTCCGCACTCCAGAGGCCCGATTTTTCAGGCATGACAGAGCAGTGCAACACAAGCAACCACGGCTTTGAGATGCTTCACGACGACGAGCTCAAAAGCCTGCTCGGAAACGGCACACACGCAGTCGTGGTCTCGGCTTTCGACCTTCACGCGTCAAAAAATCTCTGTGGCAGCGGCTACTTCACAATAGGCGAGACAAGCTTCACTCTCGAATAATTCAGCTCCTCCGGTTTCCGTAACGCAAAAATCGATAGAGATATAGAGATATTTTCAGGATCTCTTTTCAGAAAGATTTAACTATCGGGAAAAGTCGTGAAGTGTTGAAACCGGGAACTATTGAAGATCTATCCACATTGCCGGGCGCATTGTGTCATTCTCGTAACTTACACTGTAAGGACCATAGACGGAACCGTCCGTGTCGATCTGAACAACCTTGGATGAGTCATCATCGGATTTTGTACGCAGCCACCAGTATACCGAGCCATCACCGACAAGGGAAGCACTTTTCATAGAATCAGACAGAGTGTCGTATTCATCCTGGCTAAGCAGGAAAATCCTGTCGGTCGTATCGACATCCGAAAGCTCAGTCTCGTGGATCCTTGCCTTCTCGTCCGTGCTGAACGAACCGTCGTAGAACTCGCCGTTGAGCCATGCTCTGATCTCGCTCGTAGCCCAGTCGTTCGAATCGTCATCCCATCTCATGCGGGCAAGCGCCTTTACGCTGAGCAGGAAGACACCGTCATCTTCAGCTGCGATGATATACCATGAGATCGGCTCTTTGCCGTTTGATCCGTTTCCGTCCTGCTCGAAGGTTCCCATACTGATAACGTTTCCGACGGTATAGCTCTCGGAGCAGACACCGTCAGCAGTGTCACAGCCGAACTCGCAGACCGTTGCAGCTCCCCAGATCTGATCCTGGCAGGTCCTGCTTGCACCGCCTTCGCACTTGGATGCGCCGTTTTCGCAGTTGCACTCCTTCGAGGTCTCGTTGCAGCCCATATCTCCGCAGGATTCGTTGGTATTCCAGGAACCGTAATATGAGCAGATCATGCTTGAGGAGTTTTCACACTTCTTTGAGCCGGGCACGCATTCGTTGCAGGCTGAATTGTAGGCGTTGCAGCCGAACTCGCAGGCGCCGTCTGTCTCAACGACCCAGCGTCCATCCTGACAGTGGTGCATCATGTCATCCCAGCAGTTGCCGCCGCTCCCGTCATCGTCCATATACTCCGAACAGTCGAAACATGTTCCGAAAGCAGCGCCTTCGGTCGTGTCGCAGCCGTACTGACATGCAGCCTCGTCGATCCAGTAACCGTCTCTGCAGACCTGACTTGTGTTCCCGTTGCAGCGGTGCTGGCCGTTTTCATCCTCGGCACAAGGTGAAGCGGCAAGTCTGACGGTGATCAGAGGACGGATCATAAATTCACTGCTTGTCCATAAGGTTGAAGAACTGGAGGCAGCGCTTCCGAAGAAATTGACATATTCATTGCCTTCCAAAAGCCACCACTTGCCGGCTCCATTGTCGGAGTTGACAGCTGCACCCTGAGCTACAGCGTATGAGGTGGGTTTGCAGACACGGAAATTTTCCTCCTGGGAATCGGCCCTGATTTGATATGGATTACTCTGATAATATCCTGACATCATATCCGTAGTGTAGAGCTGGACCCTGTCGCTTGTCGCCAGACCGCTTACTTCCCTCAAGCCGAGAGAGCGCGGCATCTGCTCATAATCATAACCGCTTGAAAGCGCGGTACTTGCGACCTTCGCCTCCTGAGCGGGCGTCGTGAAAGCATGGTCGTAGAACTCTCCGTTGAGCCACGATCTGATAGTGCTATCCTTCCAGTATCCGTTGCTGCTATAATAATCATAAGAAAGGCTGCCGGAAGCGTTATAAGGTTTCGCGTCAAGACCGTATTTGCTGAGAAGCAGCGCCGCTCCCGATTGTTCATTGAGTGCCAAGATCATCCACTCGATCGGCTCAGCGCCGTTTTCGAGGTTGTTGTCCTGTTCGTATGATCCGAAGGTGATCACACCGCCAGCTTCCCAGACGTTGCAGTCGTTGGTGATCGCGTTGCATCCGGCGTCGCCGCAGCCTGCACCTGTCTCTTCGTCAGTCCAGTCCTGCCAGTATTTGTCTACGCAGATCTGACGTACATCCTCGTGGCAGCGGTAGTTGCCCTCTTCGGTGACTTCGCACTCGAAGCATCTCGAGTTTTCGGTATCGCAGCCGAAATCGCAGGTGATTTCACTCCATCTGCCCTCGACGCACTCTCTGAAGTTGTTCTCCCCGACGCACTCCGCAGCGCCCTCTTCGCACTCTGGAGCGGTATCTTCGTCGACTATGTCTTCGTCGACTATGTCTTCGTCGATCACATCTTCGTCGATCACATCTTCGTCAAGTACGATCTCTTCATCCGGTCTCGGAGTCTCATCCGGTCTCGGAGTCTCGTCCGGTTCAGGTTCGGTATCCTCGTCCGGTTTGACGGGATCGCCGTCCGGCTCAGCCGGCTGATCGGGAACGATGACAAAGGAGTAAGCCGAGAAGTGACCGGTCGTCATCATGATCGGATCGCCCATCGCAGCGCCCATGATCGGGTCGCCCATAGCGTTGGATGAGATCATGATCGGGTCGCCCATCGCGCCAAGCATGATCGGATCGCCCATCGCGCCCTGCATGATCGGGTCGCCCATCGCGTTCAGCATGATCGGATCGCCTGCAGCCGTCATCATGATCGGATCGCCCATTTCGTCCTTTGAAAGAACGACAGCCTGAGCATCCTTGCTGTAGTGCCAGGTTTTGTCTTCAGTGTTGAAGACAGCAGCCGAAACAAGACCTTCGAAATCCTTCTCTGCGGGAGAAGAGATCAATACCGGCTTCAAAAAGATGAGGCCGTGCGGTTCGAAAAGCATGATCTTTGTCGCATACTTGGTATCGTCGCCTGCCTCGGTGAACTCTTCGGTCGTCACGACTGTCATCGTGATCTCCGTATCCTCGGCAAGAGCTCCGTGAGGAATGGTGATCGAAGAACCGTCCTCGGTAGCAAGCGTTCCGCCCTTTTCAGCCGAAATGAGCGCCTTTACAGTGTTGGTCACCGTCTTTTTTGACGAACCGCCGCAGGCTGCAATTGCTACAAGGCAAAAAAGAGCAACCATAAATCTGAAAAGATGTTTCATGAAAAACCTCCCGAAATGTTACTAAAAAAAACACATAATTTTAGTAATAACAGTATTAAAAGCAAGAACCCCGGCAAAAAAATATCAGCTAAAAAAAAGATCCGGAAAGAGTTATTCCGCGTACTTCAGATGGTCCTTGAGCCCCTCAGGTCCGGCAGCGTCAGGATAGAAGCTCCTGAACTTTTTGCAGACACCGTTGCCGTAGAGGAAAAGTTTTATCGAAGCTTCGCAGGCATAGAAGTGCATCTGCTGACGGTGGCTGTTGTTTTTTGAAGTGATTTCAGAGTAATAGCGCCGCCACTGATTCATGATCGAGCCCCAGTCGCCCCTCTTTGAATAGAGTTCGAAGAGCTGGCAGAGATCATCCGTCCTGCTCTTCGATGCAAGAAGCCGCTGCTCGAGGTCCCGGATCGTAACGCGCATCATCTCTTCGCCGTCAAGCTGAGCTATACTATCGTATTTACTTGGTTTTTTGACTTCAGCGGGAGTAACGGAAGCGACATTTTCCTCTACTTTTGCAGCCTCAGCGACCACAGGTTCAGGCTCGATCCTCACCTTCGGCTGACGCTTTGCCGGGACCTTCGGAGAGGCTACGCCGAGAGCCAGCTCTTCGCCTTTGGAAAGCGCCCTGACCGAACCGTCGCCTCTCTTCACGACCTCGACCAGACCTTCGGAAACCTTTACAAAAAGGCTCTGAGAGCCGTCGGTTTTAAGAGAAAACGAAGTCCCGAGGACACGGACAAGCGCCAGATTTTCGACTTCGATCACAAAATCGGTACCGCTTCTGACATCGACCGAAACTCCGCCCTTTTTGAGGAAAAAGTGAGTCTCTGCGACCTGAAGAAGGTTGCTTACGCCATCAGATTTTATCCTGAAATCGGATCCAGCCAGGCTTTCTCCGTTCTGCAAAGATATGATCTTATTGATTTTTTCATCTTCTACCGGAGCTTCGCCCTCTTCACGGTCAACGACCTCTTCATCCAAACCGACAAGACTCTTTTCCGCATCCTGAGCCGGATCGTGATCTTTAAAAAATGCTGAAAAACCGATCGCCATAGCGATCAAAACGACAGCCGCCGCACCGGCAAACCTGAAAAACAGGGAGACGCTCCTTTTCCGGTCCATCCTGTCAAAGACAGAGTCCGCGATATCCATCACCCTGGATCCGATCTCACTTGTCTCGCTATCTTTAGCGTAGATCTTTAAAATTTCTTTTAATTTTTCGTCTTTCATCTCAACTTTCCAAGTCTCTCCGTCAAAAGGGCCTTTCCTTTGCCGATCCGCGACGCAACAGTCGTCACGGGCGTCTTGAAGAGCTCAGAGATCTGCTTCAGCGTAAGCTCCTCGACATAAAAAAGCACCAGGTACGCCCGGATCTCAGCCGGAAGCTCAGCCAGCGCCTCGCCTACTTTCCGGCGGATCTCGCCGCGTTCCAGATCGTCGAAAACGGAATCGTCGGAATCGTTCGCGTCGTCAGCGAGCTGAGTCAGCGCATCGTCCGCGACCGGGACCGCCTGGGCAGGACTCGTCATCCTCTTCACCTCGTTGCAGGCGGTGTTCACAGTCAGCCTGTAGAGAAAAGTCGAAAAGGAGGATTCGCTCCTGAAGGTGCCGAGCGACTGAAACAGCTGGACCAGGACCTCCTGGATGACATCGTCAGCCTCGCGCCCGCCGGTGATCTTCCAGACCGTGGAGGAGATCATCTTCGAATAGCGTCCGACAAGCTCCCGCCAGCACTCCTTCGAGCCTGAGGCAGCTTTTCTGACAAGCTCTTCATCGCTCAGCTTTTCCGCCGGTTCTTTTTTAAAAAAGCCTTTGACCATCTATTTGTAAATTTCAGACTCCGTTTTTACGAAAATCAGTCGGAAAAAAATTTCCGGATGCTCTCCGCGACCTCGCCGGTCCTCAAATATTTGAATTTAACGCCGCTTGGCGCAGCCTTCAGAAAGTCCCTGCCGTAGTACTTGTCGACAAGTCTGTTGTCGAGGACCGTTATCGTCCCGATGTCGTTTTTTGTCCTGATCAGCCTGCCGAAGCCCTGCTTGAACTTTATCACCGCGTTCGGCAGCGTGTAGATCACGAATCCCCTCTGCCCGAGCTCGTTTTCGAGCTTTCTGATGTAGCGCTTGACGAACGGATGGGTCGGGAACCTGAACGGAAGCTTGACGATAACGAGGTTCCTGAGGGTCGCCCCCTTCATGTCGATGCCCTCCCAGAAGGTGTCGGTGGCAAGGAGCGAAGAGTTCACGTTGTCGCGGAACTTCCGCATGATCGAAGAGTTTCCTGTGCTGCCCTGACAGAGGACGTCGAAGCCGAGCCCGAAAACTCTGCGTGCCGCCTCCTCCCTGTGCTTGATCGAGGTGAAGAGCACCAGCGCGCCGCCGTGAGAGGCGTTGATGATCGAATCGACCGCATCGATGCTCAGGTCGTCGAAGAGCATCTTGTTTTCGGCCGGCGAAGGCAGATCGGAGCAGACATAGGCCTGCACCTGGGTCGAGAAGTCGAAGCAGCTGTCCAGGATTATCGGAACGATTTCGCGTTTTTTGACCTCGGAAAGCCCGCTCTCCCGGAAGAAAAAGTCGTAGCCGTTTTCATCGCGGCTGGTCGTAAGGGTGGCCGAAGTCATCACGATCGCCGGGATCTTTTCGTAGAGATACTTCGCGATAAGCCTCTGGACATTGAGAGGCGTCACCGTCAGCGCAAGCGCCGTTTTCTGCTCCCTCTCGCCCCAGAAGACGCTTTCGCTCACATCGGACTTAAGACAAAATTCGCTGTAAAATCCGGCATAAGACTCTATTCTTGCAAGCGCGCCTGATGCCTCTATCAGAAGCGAACGGTTGATGTCGTCCTGCGGTGTCCTGTGCTCGATAGCCTCGTCTTCGTCGCGAAGTGCCGTGATCACCGGTTTCAGAAGAGCGACCGCCTCGCCGACGGCAGCGATGATTATATTCAATGTTTCGAGCATCCGTGACCTGATCTCCGGGTCATCGAGTTCGTACATCCCCTCGTCGTCGTTGCCCAGGATCGCGTAAAGTTCCGGCACGATCGAGTTAGCGAACTTCTGCGAAAGGCCTGACATGAGCACGATCGCCTTTTCGACAGCCTCCGCCTGCCCCCTTTTTGCGAGGTTGTTCAGGATCTTCGGCAGAAGACCGCCGCTGTTTTTGTTGTGGAGCCTGTTCAGCTGCCGAGTGAAACTTACAGTCGAGACCGATTCGCCGAGAAAGCTGATGGCGCTTTTGAAAATATTGTGCGCCTCGTCGATGACCAGGATATCGAAGTTCGGCAGGATGCCGACGCACTCGCCCTCCATCTCGTCGTTCTCCTCCCGGACAGCAACATCGGCCATCAGAAGGTGGTGATTCACAAGTATGAGTGACGCGAAGTTCGCCTTGCGCCTCGCCTTGAAGAAGTAGCAGGTATTGAAAAAACGGCACCTGCTCTTTTCGCAGGAGAGCTCGTCCGAACAGATCTCGCTCCAGATGTCGCCGGCGACCGCGGAGTTCATGGTCGTCCGCGTCCCGTCGTTCACCTGTCCCATCCACGTGTCGATTTCATTAATTATTTCAATGCGCTGCTTGCTTCTGTCATCCGTGATTTCAGCCTGTGCGCTGCTCATCCTGAAGTTGGTGTAGCGCCTTTTGCAGAGGTAGTTCCCGCGGCCTTTCAAAACTGCCGTGTCGATGTCGTCGATCCCGAGTTTTTTGAGCAGAAAGGGGATGTCCTTTTCGGAAAGCTGCTCCTCGAGCGCGATCGTCGAAGTGCTGACAACTGCCTTTTTTCCCTTGTTTTTCGAGACGTAAAGCAAAATAGGGACAAGGTAGGCGAAACTCTTTCCGATGCCGGTCCCCGCCTCGGCGACAAGGATCTGCGAATTGTTGATCGCCTCCGCCGTGTGCAGAGCCATCTCGACCTGCGGAGCCCTGAACTCGAATTCGCTGCTGCCCTGCGCAATGGCCCCGTCCTTGCCGAGGACCGATGCGACCTCCTCCTCGTCAAGCGGAACGATCTCGTCGTTTTCGTGCGAGAAACGCTCGACGACCGGAAACAATGAAGTGACGCTGTTGTCCAGAATGAACGATGCGATCCGCCTCTCCGCAGCACGCGCCGCAACGTCCAGATCCGCGCTGCTCGGCCTCACGTCTCCGCTCGGATGGTTGTGGATCAGGACCTCGCCCTGCTCAGCCGCCTGAATGACTGCGGGAACAGAGTACGAATTGCCCATAGCGACACAGCGGAGCTCGCTGACAAGACCGTCGGAGCCGAAGGTGCCTATCATCACGATTTCGTTGCCGTCGTTGCGTTTGATAAGCTCTCTCGCCTCAAGAATCGCGTTGAGCGTAAAGTAATTTTTAGGGTCGAAACTCATTGTTCCTGCTCATAAGCCTCCCGGCAGCGTCAAAATCCAAAAAAAAGCTGAAATATCGAAAAAAACGCTCCTATTGTACCTTAAAGTTTTGATTATAACAACATTTAGTGCTAACTTCCCCCGCTTTAGAGGTATTTGCTTGCAGACGAAACACGAAATCACATCAGGAAACATCGCGCCGATCCTTTTCAAAATGGCTTTGGGAATGCTTGTCGGTCATATTGCCCTCACAGCATTCAACCTGACGGACACCTACTTTGTCTCGAAGCTCGGGACTATCGAACTGGCGGCGATGAGCTACACCTTTCCGGTCGT
>JAEEGL015177840.1_pt1 | contig 10052 bp, 7 predicted proteins | sample 9134231 | NCBI WGS metagenome assembly JAEEGL01 (sample SAMN16246548, study PRJNA631951) | gut metagenome | biome: gut microbiome; feature: rumen; material: fiber-attached | host: Bos | place: Iran: Karaj | collected 2018-10 | reverse complement strand
CCCATAAAGAAGGCGGTGATGACTGTTCCGACGCCTACGATTGTCGGTATCTGAAGGACTGCTCCGCCTGACAGGAGGAATAATGCAATGCCCAGAGCTATGCAGCACAGATCCGTGATGATCCTGACATACTGGAACTTTCCTTTTTTCCAGGTGTTTACGATGATAAGAGCGATTGCATCATAGGTTGATACTCCAAGATCGGCTGTCATGTAAAATGCAGAGCCGAAACACAAGATCACGACTCCAACAACCAGACATATAACTCTCACTATCATTGACGGCTCCACAATCACCGTCTGCAGAAATTCATAGGTAAACTGCGTGATATAGCCTAGCAGAAACAGATTGATGAACGTCGCGATTCCGATATAATGCCTGTCAAAAACCAGCGCAAACAACAGCATCACCGCATTTGTGATCATATACAGCGTTCCGAACTTGATCGGAACCAGCGCATCCAGTCCCGCCATAAACGACTGGAACGGATCCACTCCCAGCGCCGCTATCTTGAATATTCCAACGCTAATAGCGCAGATAATAACTCCAAACAGCGACATGATTATCCTTTTCCTGAGATTTTCTATCTTCATTTATATTTCCTTTTTCATCAACTAAATTGCATTAAATTTAAGATTGGGGTCAGACCCCAATTTTTTTGACACTGCTGCGCTCCATAAGGGTTGTAGGAATCAGGGTAGTAAATGGTATGTTGACGTAACCACCTATGAGCTTGCCCAGGGCTTCTACTGCGGCGCGGGCCATCTCGTCCATGTAGATGTGGATGCCGGTGATGGGAGGCTGCATGTAGGAGGCAAGGACTGTGTCGTTGTAGCCAAGGACGCTGATGTCCTCAGGTACCATAAGTCCTGCATTCTGAACAGCCTTGATTGCACCAAGGGCCGTAGCCTCGTTGTAGGTAAAAAGAGCGGTAACCTTGTCCTCTTCATTTCGAAGATTATTATCCCCTGTGATAAAGGCCAGTATCTTCTCTGTGGCATCCCTGGCGGTGCCGGTGACGTCTATGGTCTCGGGTTTAACCCTGTCTCCGTACTGACCTGTCAGAACTCCAAAGAGTCGTCTCCTCTCCTCAGGAGCTATAACTGCCCTGGAGTCCTTGGAATTCACCGGTCCCACAAAAGCAATATTTCTATGGCCCTGACGAACCAGATAATCCACACCCTGACGCACTCCGGTCTCATAGTTAGTCTTAACCGAGCAGTAGCGCTGCTCATCCGGGGATGAATCCATAAACACGATCCGCTCCGTCTTTTTCCTCATGGCACTTATACGCTCGTCGGAAAACTGCCCTATAGCAATAATACCGTCCACAGGCTTCCCCATATTCCTGTATTCTCCGGTCCCGGAGTCAAAATGCATGGGAACCGCCTCTATCTCTTCCTCCATACAGGCCTTTTCCACGTTATTCTTAAGATACATATAGTAGGCATCTTCAATCTGCTCGCCAACGCTGAGCATCTCGACAATTCCTACCCGGGACAGCTTGTGAAGGCCTTTTTTCCTGGCTTCCTCCACACGTTTTCTCTCTGATCTTGTCTTATAATTCAGCTTGCCCGCGGTTTCAATTATCAGCTCCCTTGTGGCCTCAGGAACAGACAACGTGTCGTCCTCGTTGAGAACCCTGGACACCGTCGCAATTGAAAAACCGCACTCCTGCGCAATTTCCTTAAGTGTTGCCATGCTCTTTGCTACTCCCCTTTGGATTCGCATTTACTTAATTTTCAATGGTAATTATAACTTGAGTTTTTATCAATACGCAAACCCCATGCAACTCGTCAGATTTTTACACACTTAACGCACTATAAATGTTGTTATTGAACTACCCTTTACCAAAGCGGTAAACGTGTTACCGGTGATCTCAGTTCCAATGCTGTCTGAAACATCCGCCCAGTTCTCGTCCTTGCTGGTGCGGATCGCTGTGATTGAGCCGCAGCCCACATCAAATTTAGAAAGATCAAATTCCCACTTAAGGTCGTCGGAGTTGGTATTTATCGCAACGATAACCGCACTGTTATCGGCTTTGTTCACTGCTGCCACAGTGAAATCGGAAGATCCCACCAGTGTGTAACCGGGTCTTATATATCTTGAAAACTGCCCGTAAGCATAATACTTCTTGCTAAGAAGGAGCTCCTGTTTATCATGGTCCGCAATGGCGATTCCCCAGAAAGGAGTACCCTCCTCGATAATCTGATCCGCCTGCTCTCTGGTGCAGGTATCGAACTTATTCTGAGAATCCACGTGAACATCCACCGCATCCCACATGATCCAGGCGCTGGGCAACATTCCGTTAAGATCCTGTCTGATAGCGTCCGCAAATCCAAGGGCTGCGCTCATTCCGGTCTCTTTTTTGCCGATGGAATAGGTTCCGTCCACCTCGCTCATCCACAGGTTAACGCCACCTTCCTCAGCAACATTCTTAAGCATGTCGCGCTGAGTTCCCTGATAGCTGTGGGTGTCAATTCTTGTCACCACCTCTTTTGCCTCGGGAGTCAGGTTCTTGTAGGACATTATCGCAGCCTCAATACTGGTCTCGTCGGAGGCGCAGATAATAATATCGATACCCTTGTTCTTCAGCTCCTTATTAAGCTCAACCAGTATCCTTGACTGGGACTCACCCTGGGAAAAATGGCATCCCTCCTGCTTGTCACTCCACATCTTCCAATAGCTGGTTGCAGGCTCATTCATAGGATCCACGCTCTGAAACTTCATCACGCCCTCACTTGCCCAATGCTCAATAACATCAGCCATATAGCAGGCAAAAGCGGTATAGGAGTCCTCCCTCAGGTTATCCACCGAAGGATCCTCCCCGCCGGAAGTACATCCCGAAACTGTCATGAAATACGGCGGTGAGTTGGAAAAAGCCTCTCCGATAAACTCATCCCCTGCTGCCTTGGCCGCAGCAATCAGTACGTTCATCTGGTTCTTGTCCGCATCCCAATCATAATTCCAGGCAAAACCGCAGTCAAAATCTGCCCTTGCGAAATTCTCTGTATAGTAATCCTTGGAATTCTGTGACAGATCGATCTTCGTAACATCTGTGCAATAGCCCGGAACCACAGAATCAGAGCGCCTTATATGCTCTTTGTGCAAAAAAGGATTCTCCTCCTTCATGGCAGCTGTCACATCCTCTTTGGTCACATTGTCGCCGCCGCCCACATTGTAGCGTCCGATGGTCATACCAAGCCCTGTCTCCGGATTGTAAAAGGCCTCTGCGGAAGCCTGTGTCAGCACATCGCTGTAACCGCATCTGTTGGCCCACCAGCACAGAGACGTACCGAATCCCTGGAACTCTCCGTAGCCATCTCCATTGGTATCGTTAAAGGTGGAAATCTTACTTGTATCAAGTTTAATCGTCCTTGCAATTTCCATAGCATCAATCCTTTCCTGATCTGCAGTAGCTTCCGTCGTATCTCCCGAAGCCTGTTCTTCTCCATTCATGGCCTTCGCCGCACCAACCGCATCAGCACTGTCTCCCGAGTCATCTGTTTCCACTGCGCTCTTCCCGCTATCAACACTGCCTTCAATTCCCGATGCGCTGCAGCTTGCCACCGTTCCGGCAACCATCAGTCCGCACAGCACAAGGGCCACTATTCTCTTAGTCTGTCTTTTCATAAATACTTACCTCGTAAAAAACTCATTGTTATATACACTATAACCCACCCTCGACAGATTGCAAACTCCTCCGAAAATCATAAAAAAATGAGCCTCCTTCCGAAGACTCATTTCTCACATTCTTGTCAATATTAGATTATTTCTCGAACTCTGCAGCCACATCCTTAAGAAGTGCCCTGATTTCCAGGTGCTGAGGACATACAGCTTCGCAGCCGCCGCACTCGATGCAGGCGCTGGCCTTGCCGCTGTCCTTGGTAACCAGTCCGTAGTACATGTTCTGATTCCAGTCATTGAATATCTTCTTGGTGTTCATGCATGCGAACAGCTCCGGAATCTTGATCTCCATCGGACAATGATTCTCCTCAACGCAGTAATGGCACGCTGTACAAGGAATCATATCAAGGCCCTTGTAGATAGCGGTAACCTTGGCGATGGCGCCCAGCTCCTCTTCGGAAAGAGGCCGGAAATCCTTCATATAGGAAACGTTGTCCTTCATCTGAGCCATATCGCTCATACCGGACAGAACTATGCGGATGCCCTCCTGGTGTGCAGCGAAGCGGATTGCGTAGCTGGCATTGGAAAGTCCCGCGCCAAGATCATCAAAAACCTTCTGGGCAGCCTCAGGGAGCTTGACCAGTGTTCCGCCCTTAACAGGCTCCATTACGATGATGGGCTTGTTGTGCTTGCGACACACATCATAGACCTTGCGGCTCTGTACAGAAGGATCATCATAGTCCAGATAGTTGAACTGGATCTGAACGATATCAACTTCCGGATAGGTTGTAAGGATCTCATCCAGAACCTCTGCCCTGTCATGGAAGGACAGTCCCACGTGCTTTATCTTGCCCTCTTTCTTAAGTTCAAAGGCTGTCTCATAGGCCCTGCACTTCTTGAAATGCTGGAAGTTACCCGCATTCTGCGCATGCATCAAATAGAAGTCAAAGTACTCAACGCCACAGGCATCAAGCTGACTCTGGAAAAAAGGTCTGATGTCAGCCTCTGTCTTGAAATAAGGCTCAGTAAGCTTGTCTGTCAAAAGATATTTATCTCTTGGATATCTGTCTGTCAGCGCAACCTTAATTGCCTTCTCAGACTTGCCGTCAATATAACCGTGTGCTGTATCAAAATAATTAAAGCCATTCTCCAAAAAGTAATCTGTCATCTCCTTGAACTGCTCGATATCTACCTCCGAGCCATTCATGGGAAGTCTCATACATCCAAAGCCAAAGAATGTTTTGATTTCAGGAAAAGATTTGTCCATTGCTTGCCCTCCGAACATTAATAAATATGCCAATATCTCTCTTACCATTAGGTTCTTACATTTTATCAAAAATTTTGCCACAATGACAAAAAAGAAACCTCTCACATAGAAGTAAGAGGCTTCTCATTTTTTGACCACTTCATCAAAACTCTTTTTTCCTGTGTTCAGCCTTCATATCATACATGCGCCGATCTGCCATCTCAATCATATCCGACAGATATCCGGTCTCGGAGAAGCAGGAATGACCGATGCTAGCCTTGATCTGAATGTTTATACCGTCAATATTTCTGGGAATGGCTACAGCCTTCATAATCCTTTTTTCAAGATTAAGAATATCTTCCTGGTCCTTGTACTGATGGATAATAACAAACTCATCGCCACCATAGCGGAACAGCACACTGTTGTCGGATGCAGTCTGTGTAAGGGACTTGCTTACAGCTTTTAATATCAGATTGCCGTATTCGTGACCATGTGAATCATTTATAAGTTTAAAGTTGTCAAAATCAATCATGTACAAGACAAAATCGGTACCCTCTTTGTAGAATTGGGATTCATACTGTGATACGATCTCAGTATAAGCCCTGCGGTTGAGAAGCCCTGTAAGTTCATCTGTCTGTGACAGCACGGAAAGTCTGTCTCTTTCCGCTATGACTTCGGTGACATCTTCAAAATAACCGATGAGGCCCACTGTTTTGCCATCCATGACAAGTGGATGTTTGGTAGCTTGAATTTGTCTGACTTTGCCCTTTACGATGCACTGTCCCGGCACTTTGGAGGATACCTCATTATTGTGGATTACCTTCAGTTCTTCAGCCCTAAAGGGTGCTGGATCTATATGCCATCCCATATCCTCATCGGTCTTACCGATGAGCTCATCCATCGAATTAAGTCCATAGTAATCCAAAAACATCTGATTGGCACCAAGAAAACGTCGGTCCATATCCTTCCAGAAAATACCGGCGGGACTAAGCTTTAGTAAATTTTCGAATACAACAGAAATCGGAATATTGTCCATGATGAGTTCCTTCTCAAATGACAAATACTGAACAATTCAAAAACCCTATAGTTGCATCTTTAATTATACCAAACATATATAACAAATATATTAAATTTCGATAACTTTTTTACAGTTCCAGACTTCCTGCGCAGATAAGTCTGCCCGAACGTCTGTCGAAAAGAAGTATATCTTTTCCTCCGATATTTATTTTCTCTTCCTGTCCGATCTGGTACAGGGCATTTCCAAAGATAACTCCTGTTAAAAGGAATTCTCCGACTCTGAGCTTTAAGGTAGATTCCATACCTGTGGGCATTGCGCCGTAAATGGTGGCGTCTATCTTGCCGTTTTCATCAAGGTCGATGGCCTCTGGGCGGATACCGATCACGAAGTCCTCGTCTGTTATAACGGGCTCATCTGTGATACTGTCATCCTGCTCCTCAACCTTCTGAACATGGTATTTGAATACCTCATCCTTGTTGCTCTTTTCAACGGCTCCCTTCTTGGAAAGTCGCTCTTTTTCAGCAGCGGCCTTGTCCGCGATGTTCTGATCTCTTACATGTCTCCAGGCATTCATATCAAGTGCGTACTCAGGATTAAACTTAACCTTGATATCACCCAGGATCTTAAGGCTAAGGCTGCCGTCCGGCTCCTGCATTCCCTTGGCATCCACGAAGTTCATGGAAGGATTGCCAACAAAGTCTGCAACAAAGAGGTTCGACGGACGATTATAAACCGTAAGGGGAGGTGCATACTGCTGCAGCACACCGTTACTTACGAGGCAGATCTTGGTAGCAAGGGTCATGGCTTCCATCTGATCATGTGTAACATATACGAAGGTGGAACCGGTCTCCACATGGAGTCTCTGGAGCTCATATCTCATCTCAAGACGAAGCTTGGCGTCAAGGTTGGAAAGAGGCTCGTCCATGAAAAGAACCTGCGGCTCGGGGGCCAGTGTCCTTGCGATCGCAACTCTCTGCTGCTGTCCGCCTGAGAGCTCTGCGGGGTATCTGTCCATGAACATTCCGATCTTGACGATGCGGGAGCAGGACCTTACCCTTGAATCGATCTCTTCTTTTGTAAGCTTTCTGTTTTCAAGAATCGGGATTCCGTTCTTGGTCACTTCGTACTTGTCATTCAGGTCTTTTCCGTCTTTTGCATAGCCGGCCTTGATATCTGAAAGTTTTTTCTCATACTCTGAAAGAGCGGTCTTGGCTGCTGCCTGAGGGTCTGATGCAGTATGGATTCCAAGGGCAAAGAGCTCTTTTGCCGTATAGATTGAAAGACTGTAGTTATCAATGAGCTTCACGTAAGCCTTGTTCTCATCGAGCTTGCCGTTCTTGTCTCTGCATTCTTCTATTACCTCTTTTACCTTATGACCGTTTGCAAGGGCTCTTATCATGTCCCCTGCTCTCTTGGCGGGAACGTCCAGGATTGGCATTTCCTCGTGGATGTTCTTAAGGCCAAAAGAGATGTTCTCATATACTGTCATGTTGGGCCAAAGTGCGTAGTTCTGAAACAGGAAGCCGACTCTGCGCTTGTTGGCGGGAACGTTGATTCCTGCGTTTGAGTCAAACACAACTTTGTCGCCAATGGTGATGCGGCCTTCTGTGGGAGTCTCAAGACCTGCGATCATTCGAAGGATTGTGGTCTTTCCACAGCCTGACGGGCCAAGCAGTGTGATAAAAGAATTATCGGGAATATCGAGGCTTACATTATCAACGCCAAAAAATTTTCCCCAACGCTTTGTGATATTTTCCAATTTAATTTCCGGCATGATCATTTTCCTCCTATGCCACTGTCAAGGCTTGCGCCAGTCAGCTTGTTTACCAGTGTGTTAAATACAAGAATTGTTATGATGAGGATGAGGTTGATAGCACTTGAGAAGGCGTACAGTCCCATTTCATCAAAGTAGTCAAGTGTTGTTGACAGGATAAAGCCCTGGGTGCACAGAAGCAGGAACAGGGACAATTCACGAAGGCAGGTCATGAACGGAAGTAGGTACCCGCTTATGATGGATGACTTCTGAATAGGAATGATGATCCTTGTCATTCTCTTTATCCACGATGTATTCATGATTATTGCTGCTTCCTCCAGTTCTCCCGATATCTGAAGCATGGAGTTAAGTGAACTTCTGGAAGCGAAAGGTATGTATTTTACTACACCTGCAATGATCAGAAGTGTATATGTGTTAAACAGATTAATGTGCTCGTTGGAGAACAGGATGAAGAATGCGGCTCCAACAGCGATGGAAGGCATAAGGTAAGGCAGGAAGGCTACGTTGTTCACATAGTTTGCCCACTTGTTCCTTCTCTTTTTTGCAACGGCGTAGCCAATCAGAGTTCCGATGGTTCCTGCGATCAGAGCGCACACTACTGCCAGAAACAGGGTTCCGAAGAAGGCGTGCCAGATGGTCTTGTTGTACAGGATACCGGGCTGACCGTACATGCCGTTTTCTGTGATATTCTCGTTTGTTACCCACCACTTGGTTGTGAGGTGCGCCAGATTTCCCGAGTACAGGAAGCTGTAGTCACCGGGATTGGGAAGGAAGGTCTCCAGGGCGAACAGCACGATGGGCCAAATACTTGTGAAGAAGGTGATGATGATAAAGATGATTCCCACGATGTATTTGCCGGCTTTGCCGATGGTGAGCTTGGTGAGCTGACCCGATTTACCCGTAACAGTGGTGTAGTTCTTGCGGCTCCTAAGGCTGAGCTGATTCATTCCAAGGATAAGAACGCCGAAGATCATCATGATGATGGCAAGGATACTTGCTTCACCGGTGTACTTACTGTTCATTGAAATGTACTTGGTGGAAAGTGTGGTAAGGTTCAGGTAATGCGGAACCGGGTAGCTTCCCATGGCGCTTCCGAACACCAGAAGTATGGTGGATAGGATGGCGGGTTTGATCATAGGAAGGGTTACCTTGAACATGATCTTCCACTTGGGTGTATCAAGGATTGTGGCTGCTTCCTCCAGGTTGGCGTCCATATTTTTGAAGATGCCACCGATGAGGATGTAGGCAAAAGGCGCATAATGAAGGCCCAGAACCATGGCACTTGGGAATACGCCCTGACACCACCAGTGCGGGAAGTAAACATGGAAGATGGCGGCCAGAAGACCGTCGGAGGTTCCCGTTACCTTGTTTGAATAGAACATGTGCTGCCATACAACGGCCAGTGTCCACTGGGGCATGATGTATGGGAAAATAAAGATCGAGCTTAAGTACTTCTTGAACTTCATATCGGTTCTTGTTACCAGGAAGGCGAAGAGTCCGCCGAAGAGGATCGATATGCAGCAGGTAAGTACTGAAAGAATTACCGTGTTAAGCAGCGGGTTCCATAGATTGGTCCTTGCCAGCTTACTGGTAAAAAGATCTGTGTAGTTGACGATTGTGTATCCGGTGGTTCTCTTGGTCAGATGCTGATCGATGGTTCCCGGATGGATTGCAAAGGTATCTTTTACGATTGCTATTATTGGTGCGACGGTACTGAAGGTAAGAACAATCCCAAAAAGCAGGAGTATTATATTTTGCGGTTGGGAAAACCAAGTCTTAAACTTATTCTTAAAAATCGCACTCTTGTCTTTTTTTGCGATTGCCTCCATTTTATCCCCTTTACTTGTGAAAATGTGATGTTGAAATCAGGACGGTGAGATTCATGGCACAAAGCTGTCGACAGTTTGTACAACGTCCCTCATTGCGCTGAACACTCCGCTAAGCCCAGAGCATGTATCTCTTCGTGCAATGGCACTCAAGATACATTGGTCTCAGCTCCATAGCACAAAAATCGCTCCTTATGTACAAGCCTGTCTCCATCTTTGCGCCATGAATCTCACCTGTCTTTATATACCACCACATTGGAATGGTGATTCTTTACTTACTTAGAGGACTCCTTAAAACTACAAGGAGTCCTCATTTTTGATGATACTTACATTACTCGCCGGGTGTGTAGTGATCGAGCACGTCGATCCAGCTGCCTACTGTGAAGGATACTTCTGAGCAGTATACGGGATCTTCAAGAACAAGCTCGCCATCTGTTGTCCACCAGTCATAGCCACGGTCGTTCTTTGCTGGGAACTCATCTCCGCCACCCTGTGAGTGCTGGAATTTCTCTTCAACCTCTTTTGCAACGTTAGGATTTGATGAATATCCACCCATATCCT
>JAEEGL015134371.1_pt1 | contig 10052 bp, 7 predicted proteins | sample 9134231 | NCBI WGS metagenome assembly JAEEGL01 (sample SAMN16246548, study PRJNA631951) | gut metagenome | biome: gut microbiome; feature: rumen; material: fiber-attached | host: Bos | place: Iran: Karaj | collected 2018-10 | reverse complement strand
GCGGATGTTCTGCCTGTTCTCCCCAAAGATACAACTGACCGGAACCGGACGTCGCCCTTTGCCTTTACCGGTAACAAGTTCGAGTTCCGCATGCCCGGTTCCTCCATAAATCTGGCGGACGTGAACACGGTGCTCAACACCGCTGTGGCCAAGGTTCTCAAGGATTTCTCCCGGGAAATGGAGGGTACAGAGGACTTCACCGCAGCTGCTGCAGGCTGGATTAAGCGTACCATTCGGGATCATCAGAGGATCCTCTTCAACGGAGACGGCTACACCGAAGAGTGGACGCAGGAAGCGGCCCGGCGGGGACTGAGTAACTACAGGACCGCGGTAGAAGCGCTCCCGCATATGCTCGATGAGAAAAACGTTGCTCTGATGTCGGAAATGAACGTGCTCACTCCCGTGGAAATGAAGAGCCGCTGTGAGGTAGAGCTGGAGCACTATTCCAAGGTCATCAACATTGAAGCCCTGACATCTCTGGGCATGGCCCGCCGCAGCCTGATTCCCGCCGCAGTCCGGTTCATGGCGGATGTGGCTGAGACTGCCTCCAGGAAAAAGGCTGTCAGTGCTGAACTCTCCATCCGCACGGAGGAGCAGATGCTTCAGTACATCAGCCGGTGCACAGATCAGATGAACGATGCCTGCGACAAGCTCGAGCAGCTTCTGCAGGATGCAGAGCGGCTCAGCGGAGCGTATGAAATCGCGGACTGCTACTGCCGCAGGATTCTGCCCGCAATGAAGGAGCTGCGGGCTGCCGCAGACGGCTGCGAGATTTTTGTCGACAAGGACCGCTGGCCCATACCCAGCTATTCGGAACTGCTGTTCTATATCTGATCCTGAATCAGCAGAACTGCCCCCTCCGTACAGTGGAAAAAGCCGCTGTACGGAGGGGGCTTCGCCGTGGCATTCTTTTTGTGCCTTTTTGTTCAATATGGGCTGCATTCTGCGAAATCTGCGGATTCAGGTCTTTCTTTTTCCTTTTTCTGTGATATACTAATCACAATTTCATGGATCCAGCACCTAAAGGTGCGGCAAGGGGGACTCAAACATGAAGAAAAAGAACGTCCGGCTGTCTGTTCTGGGGCTGGTACTGTGCATATGCCTGTTATCCGGCACTGTGCTGGCAGCGTCCGGCACTCCCTTTACAGGGGCAGCTGCTGACATCACCGCGCCGGAAGGCCAGATTGCCACGCTGCTGGTAGACGGTGTCGTCACCCGTTTTGACAATTCCACTGATGTTTATGAGGAGTCAGACAACGCCCAGGTCGTCTATACCGATGAGCTGGATCAGTGGGGAGCCCGTCTGAGTTCTTTCAACGCAGGCGGCTACGGCAACAACGGAGACAATGATTATGCCTATCATACGGCACTGTTCGTGAACGAAGATGGCGTGCAGGATGCCAAATCCGTAACAGATGCCATCTCAGCTGGCACCTTTGATGCCGAAAAGGCCGAGGGTGTTACCATCGATAGTACCGATCCCAGCTTCAACGGCATCATTGTGGCAGGCGGCATCGATTACACCATCTCCAAGGCGACCATTCGCTTTGAAACCGACGGAGACGGTCTGCAGTCCTGCGACTTCTCCGGCAAGGGAACCGCCATCACCTCCTTCGGTGACGGCACGCATCTGACGGTGGAAGACTCCGACATTTCCGTATCCGGCGTTGCAAATATGGCTTTCTTTGCCGATTCCGGCTCCACCATGACCGTGCGCAACTGTACTTTCCATTCAGACGGTGGAACCCTTCATGCCGGTTATCTTAACTCTCCCAACCAGAATACCATGGTTGCACCGCCATGGATTCTCGGCATCATGGGTGCCTCCCGGGCAACCAACCTGGAGGGCAACAACACCACTATGAACGTCATCGACTCCGCAGCCTCTTCGGCCCGGTGGGCCATTCTGTCCACAGACTCTGGTTCCAACATGAAGCTCAACGTGGTCAACACCACCATGGACCTCACCGGCAATGATAAAATCATGCAGGCTGACGGCACCTATCTGGACGAGAACGGAGATCCTAATCCTTACACCAAGCGCTCCGGCTACGGCACCTATGTGATCGGCTCCGCTGACGAGCAGTTCATGGGCGTGACCATGAACGTGGGCACCTATGCCTCCATCTTCACCGGCGGAACCGGCACCTACACCAACCTGGAAGCGGGCAAAAGCTACGAGCTTCTGGACGCCTATGGGGAGGTCTCAGAGACCTATGAAGCCAAGGCAGACAAGTTAACAGTCATCAATTCCGACACTTTCGGCTTCATGTCCCATCAGGGAACAGACACCATCAACCTGGAAAACGGAACTGTGGTAAACTCTGGCTATACCACGTTCCTGATCAAGAACACACAGGGTGATACAGTCATCAATGTCACAGACGGCGTGGATCTGAATCCCGGCAACGGCGTTCTGATGCAGGTCATGGACAATGATGATTCCACCACAGGCATGAACATGTCCACTTTCAGCTTTAACACCGAGCATGTAGAGCCGGAGGGCTGGCCCTCCGAAAACGGCAGCATCACCGCAGAGATGGATCTCTCTGATGCCGGCAATGGGGGGCCGGGAGGCCCGGGAGGTCCCGGAGGCCCGGGAGGCCCGGGAGGCCCCGGAGGAGCTTCCGGCCCTGTGACAAACTATCTCAATGTAGCCCACTGCATGCTCCGCGGTGACATCTACAATGGAAGCGGCTATTACGGCCAGACCGCCACGGGTGTTGAAGTTAACCTGGGCCAGGACGCAGTCTACTGTGGTGCCGTTGCTCAGACTGAGACTATTCACATCGATGCCACCCAGTACCCCTCCACTGTCCTTCCTGAGGGAACCAGTGCCCAGGAGGCAGGTCAGATCACCTCTTTCACCATCGCCGAGTATTATGACATCGGACACGTAGGCAACCGCTTCTATGCCCACGAAGGCAATACACTGGTGATGAATCTTGCTGACAATGCCGTCTGGAACGTCACCGGAGACTGCCTGCTCTCCGGCCTCACCATTGGGGACGCTGCTGTCCTCCAGGGTGAAGACGGTGAAATCAGCATGACCGTGGACGGTCAGGAAACGGAAATCGTTCCGGGAACCTACGAAGGCGAGATTCGCATCACCTATACGGCAAATCCAGTCCAGGAAGAGGCCGCACCTGCTGAGGATGCTGCCGTCGTGGAGGATGACTTCCCTCCGGACAGCATCTCTGCCGGAGAGGAATTCTTCGCCCAGCAGGACACGGCTGAGGCATCGTCTGCCCAGGACGCAGAAGTCTCCGCTGAAGAGCAGGAAGCCCCCGCTGAAGAGACCGCTGAGCAGACATCCCGCAATCCGCTGGGATGGATCATCGGCATTGCCGCTGTAGTTGCAGTTCTGGCTGGCGGTGGCGCTGTGCTGCACCACAGGAAAAAGAAGCAGGGCAGCAAGTAATCATATATAACAGGAGCACTGCAGAACGATTCTGCAGTGCTCCCGTTTTCTTTGGGATTAGGGTTTCCTGCGAAGCAGGAGGTGGTAGTGGATCTGCTCCTCCGGAGATGATTTGCCGGGCTCCCGAATTTCCTCTGCGGGGCGCAGAAACGCGAACCCCGGAAACAGTCCGGGCAGTTCCGTACGATTCACGTAAAAATGCGGAGCTCCATCGGAATGCAGCAGGGTAAAACCGTCTGCATGCGCTTCGGGCGGTGCACTCTGAAATCGTCTGTCCGCCTTGCTTTTAATCGTCAGATACACCTCTCCTCCCGGGCGAAGCACCCTGTGCAGTTCGTCCACACCATGCAGATACCCAGCCGTGTCGGTATGGAAGCTGGCATGGTAATCCACCACGCAGTCAAAGGCCCCGTCAGGGTACGGCAGAGAGAAGATATCTCCCGCTGCAGCGGTCACCGGCAGCCCCTCCAGCGCTGCCCACTCGCGCAGAAAGCAGAGAGCAGTCTCCGAACGGTCCAGCCCGGTGACCCGGAATCCCGCCCGGGCGAAAAAGACCGCATGCCGGCCTGGGCCGCAGCCCCTGTCCAACAGGGTGTGAAATCCCTGCGCCCGCCATCTCTCCCGCACCGCCGCAAGCTGTGGTGCCGGTGTTCGCCACTTTTCGATTTTCTCCGGATTCCAGTCCATGTCAGTCTCCGTCCTATCCCAGCAGGAAAGCGTCTCTTCCCACCTCTGCGCCCAGTGTAATGGCAATACCGATGCTGATGCCAGCGGTGGGGGTGGAGTACTGCGGTCCGAACCGGCGGCCGCAGCAGTTGCCTGTGGCATAGAGGCCAGGTATCTTTTCAAAGTTTTGTCCCAAAACGTTCTGATTTCCGTCTGTAAGCAGGCCGCCTACAGTGCAGAGAACCCGGTTGTCATAGTGCTGGAACTGAATGAACAGCGGCCATTTCAGCGGCTTCATGAGCTTCGCATCCTTGCCGAAATCCTCGTCCCTTCCAAGTCTGCCCAGCTCATCGTACCGCAGAATGCTCTCCCTGACATTCTCACGGACTTCTCCCGTGAGCTGTGCATTGTCCAGGAGCTCCTCCATATTTCTGCCTCCCACGATCCGGACATCACCACCCGGGCCGCGGCTTTCGTATCCGTCACTGCCCGCCTCCAGAGCCCGGTCCATAATGCTCTGAAGCTGCTTTCCTTCCGGATCCATGGAGTTGTCATATCCCTCGTGGGCAGGTACCGCCCACTGAAGGTACTCGTAAATGTCAGAGTCTATGATGTTGTAGAAGGTTCCCCGGGGAATCTGATTTCCCACCATGCCGGCAATCACCGGATCTCCGAACACCTCGTTGCAGTAGCGTCTGCCATTGGGATCCAGCCAAAGCATTCCAAAGGTCCCGTTGATGCCGCGGTGTGTGTTGAAGTTACCGCCCATGGAGGGAAGCACGCCCGCCTCCAGACGCCCCCCGGCCCAGACGCCCATCTGAATGCCGCGCCCATCCCGGCCGCCGCCGCGCCTTCTGGATCCGTCTCCCGGGTTGTACAGGTCACGGATGTCACAGGCCAGCTCCTCAAACATCTCCTGATTGCCGCCGAAGTCCCCTGCAGCCAGGATTACAGCCCGCCTGCCTTCATAAAGATGGTATTTTCCCTCACGGTCTCTGCCTATTACACCGGTGACCCTGTCCCCGGTTTTGGTAAGCTGCATGGCCTCTGTAGCCCAGTAGATCTCACTGCCGAGTTCAAGCGCTTTCTTTTGATTTGCCACTGTGATGTCCCGGGCATTGAGCATGCCGTCTACACTCTTCTCATGGGCCAGAACAAACTTCGCCCTCTCCTCCTCCGACAGGAGGCTGTCCGGCCCGATGGGGCTGTCCGCCCCCATCGGGCCTCTTTCTTCTTCGGGCCGTTCTTTCCCCTCCGGCCTGTCTGCGTCGCCATGTGGTCCCCGGGGAACCATCAGCTGAGCCGTACCCGGCCAGAACCTGTAGCCGCTGATTTCCCCGTCGAAGTTTCTTCCGGAGGGCCAGAACGCAACGTTGATATAGTCCGTGTCCTCCACCATATCGATGTACCAGTCGAAAACACGCCCGGAATTCCGGACAAACCGCATGATCAGCTCCGGGTTGGCCCGTCCAGCAGCACGGCGCATCCAGTCGTTGAAAAATTCCAATTCATCCACGTGGGGCACGCCGCGGCTTTCAAGGAACTTCGAGTTGATATGTCCCACGTCCTTGCCCCAGGTGCTGAACAGTTCCTCTTTCTGCTTTTCAATAGCGATGACCTTCGCACCGCTCTCTGCCGCGCTGCGCAATGCCGCGGTACCCGCATATCCCAGACCAACCACCACCACGTCTGCAGTATGTCTGGATACGATCTGATCCTCCGGAATCGGTGCCGGAGGTGTTCTCCATGTTGCCATTTGAACCGTCCCCTTTCTTTCATCTGTTTTTATTATCCCACGATGCTGTTCCTTCCGCAAGGATTTTTCTGCCAGATTGCGGAAAAACCCCGTGTGCCGCAAAAAGACCCGGCCTTCTACGGAAGGCCGGGTCTGCCAGACTTGGGTTATTTATGATACAGCCGATTGATTTCATACCGGGGTTCACTGCTCACATTGATGCCCAGCCTTTTCAGGAGGCTCTCATCCTCCTCGCTGAGGATTACAGTGAAATGAGCATCGCAGCCTTTAAGATTGCTGAGCTGTTCCTTGGCGCGCTGTGCCATGGGGTTGGTCAGGGCACAGATGGTCAGGGCGATCAGCACCTCATCGGTGTGGAGTCTGGGGTTCCTGTGGTACAGATATCTTGTCTTCAGATCGCAGATGGGCTCCAGCACCTGGGCGGAGATCAGGTCGAACTGATCGTCAATGCCGCCGAGGGCCTTCAGCGCATTGAGAAGCAGTGAGGAGGCCGCGCCGAGATTGTCGGAGGTCTTTCCGGTGATGACCTTGCCGTCCGGCAGCACCATGGCGCCGGCAGGAGCACCTGTGGTCTCCTCCTTCAGCAGTGACGCAGACACTGCCGGCAGCGTATCCGGTGTAACGCCGGCCTGCTTCATCAGGAGCTCCAGCTTCCGGACAGGCTCATCATCAGCTTTGCCCTGCACCCGTTCCACACAGGCCGTATAATACCGCCGGAGGATCTCCATCTTGGATGCGTTCCGGCAGGCCTCATCGTCCACAATGCAGAAGCCCGCCATATTCACACCCATGTCTGTAGGAGACTTGTACGGAGAAGTCCCCTGAATCTGCTCGAAGATAGCATTCAGCACCGGGAAAATCTCCACGTCCCGGTTGTAGTTCACTGCAGTCTCCCCATAGGCCTCCAGATGGAACGGGTCAATCATGTTCACATCGTTCAGATCGGCAGTAGCAGCCTCGTAGGCCAGATTCACCGGATGCTTCAAGGGAAGGCTCCAGATTGGAAATGTCTCAAATTTGGCGTAGCCTGCAGTGACCCCGCGCTTGTGTTCATGGTAGAGCTGGCTGATACAGGTTGCCATCTTACCGCTGCCGGGACCGGGAGCGGTGACCACCACCAGGGACCGGCTGGTTTCAATATAGTCGTTCTTGCCCAGTCCCTCATCGCTGACCACGAATTCCACGTCGGAGGGATATCCCTCAATTGGATAGTGCCGGTAGCAGCGGATACCCAGAGCTGTCAAGCGTTTGAGAAACGCATTGGCTGCAGACTGACCGTTATACTGTGTCAGCACCACACTTCCGACATACAGACTCATGCTGCGGAAAATATCGATGAGCCGGAGAACGTCATCATCATAGGTAATGCCCAAATCTCCTCGAACCTTGCTCTTCTCAATATCTCCTGCATTAATCGCGATGACTATCTCTACATCATCCTGGAACTGCTGAAGCATGCGGATCTTGCTGTCTGGCTGGAATCCCGGAAGAACCCGGGAGGCGTGGTAGTCATCAAAGAGCTTGCCGCCGAACTCCAGGTACAGCTTGCCGCCGAACTCATCAATCCGCTGGCGGATATGTTCTGACTGGGTCTTCAGATATTTATCGTTGTCAAACCCCATTGCGGTCATAAATCTCACTCCCCATTGAGAAACTCACGTTGCATAGTATAACATACTCCGTGGTGTTTTGGAAGTGGAAACCGTGTTGATATTCCGATTTCCCCATGGTATCATATCCCTATGGCAGGAGGGGATAACTGTGACTGAAGTGGTAGCCGCTCTGATTTTTCAAGAAGACCGGTTTTTGATCTGCCAGCGCCCTGCCCACAAGGCACGCGGGCTTCTGTGGGAGTTTGCAGGAGGAAAGGTCGAGCCTGGCGAGACCAGGGAGCAGGCCCTGATCCGGGAATGCCGGGAGGAACTGGATGTGACTGTCACCGTAGGGGAACTGTTCATGGAACTGACCCACGTATATCCGGATCTGACCGTCCATCTGAGCCTGTATTACGCAGCTATATCTCAGGGAAGCCCCCAGCTGCTGGAACACTGCGATCTGCGCTGGATCACCCGAGAGGAGATCCCGGAATACGACTTCTGTCCCGCAGATCGGGAGATCCTCAGCCGACTTATGGCGGAGATTCCGGCGCAATCATGAAAAACACTGTCCGGGAGGGAGACGGCATGAAGGCATTCACAAAACGGGAGAAGAGGCTGCTGGTGCTGGTCATCCTGACCCTGTGTTTCATCTGGGGCAATTCCATGATGCCTGGTTCTATATCCGGTGCCATCAGTGACCGGGTTTCGGAACTCCTCAGCCAGCTGCTTCATCTGCCCCTGGATACCGCTGCCGGTCACGGAACCGTCAGGAAGCTGGCCCACGGTACGGAGTACCTGATCCTGGCGGCAGAGCTGACCGTACTGCTGCGGTTCTGGCGAATCCATCCCTGGAGCGCTGTGTTCCTCTGCGGGGCCGGAACAGCTCTGCTGGACGAGACAATCCAGCTCTTTGCGGCGGACCGGGCCGGACAGATTCAGGATGTCTGGATTGATCTGGGTGGATTCTGCGCAGGCGTACTGATGTGCCTTGCGATCCGTCGGCACAGAATGAGCAAAGCAGAAAAAAGAGAGGCGTGAGCCTCTCTTTTCTGCTTTACTCTACAGTGCGGATTTCCCGCTCCAGGGTTCCGGAACGCCCAGAGCGTCAAGCACAGTTGCACCGATATCGGCAAAGGTATCCCGGACTCCCAAGGATCCGGGCGTAATCCCCGGATGCCACAGCAGAAACGGGATGTGTTCCCGGGTGTGATCGGTGCCATGGTGGGTAGGATCACAGCCGTGATCAGCGGTGATGATCAGCAGATCCTCCGGTCCCATGATATCCATAACAGCCGGCAGATAATCGTCAAACGATTTGAGCCCTGCCCCATAACCGACCGGGTCCCGCCGATGGCCCCATTTCTGATCATAGTCCAGAAGGTTTACAAAGATGAGCCCCTCCTTTTCCCGAAGGGCTTCGAGAGCCGCGGCCATACCATCGGCGTTGCCGGAGGTCTTCCTGGTACTGGTGAACGCCGCCTCTGGGAAAATATCCGCTGGCTTTCCTATGGAATGGAGGGGTATTCCCGCACGGCTGATGCGTTCCAGATCCGTGTCGCCGGGCGGGAACACCGCGTAATCGTGGCGGTTGGCTGTTCTGGTGTAATTACCCGGTTCTCCAACAAAGGGCCGGGCTATAACACGCCCCACGCCATATGGAAGCTCGTTAAGCAGTTTTCTGGCCTTTTCGCACCATTCGTAAAGCTGCGGAACAGGCACTGTCTCCTCATGTGCTGCCACCTGAAACACACTGTCAGCGGATGTATAGACAATGGGTTTTCCTGTCCGCTGGTGCTCTTCCCCAAGGCGCTGGATGATCTCAGTACCGGAGGCCACCTCATTGCCCAGAACGCCCCGGCCGATTGCTGCGGTGAAAGGCGCCAGAATCTCCGGCGGAAATCCCTCAGGGAAGGTATCAAAGGCCAGAGGCGTAGGCAGCCCCATGACCTCCCAGTGGCCCACGATGGAGTCCTTGCCCTTAGACTGCTCCCTGCACTTTCCGTAACGGCCTTCCGGCATCACACCGGTGGAGAAGCGCTCCATCCCCGGGACAGCCATCAGGCCGAGTCTCTCCAGGTTGGGCAGCGTCAGCCCGGGGTTCCGCTCCAGAGTATGCTGCACGGTGGCGGCTCCGGCATCGCCATAAAGCGCCGCATCCGGTAGTTCTCCCACACCCACGGAATCCAGAAGAAACAGCAGTACCTTTTTGAATCCTGCCATGTGAATCAGTCGAGTAGACAGTCTCGACACTCCTTTCAGGATATTTGTTTGCGTGAAAGGCTTGCCTACTGCCTCTCACAGAACCGGACGTGCGGTTTTCCAGCATCTGGTTCTTCCGGCATCCTTTGGTTGCCAGTTCCAGATACGCGGAAACTTCGGGTATTTCAGCATTCCCTTTTGGTCACGGCGATTCAGCATATCGGCTTCCGCTCTTTATACTTACCTGCACCGAACTGGCACATCCTCTTTCCGTATCCTATCACGAATTCCGCGGTCATGCAAGGACTCCCCCTTGCCCGGGGACGGAAATTATGATAGAATGCAGATAGTTCGAATTCGAATGAGAGGAGCGTTTTTTATGATCACGATGGAAGAACTGCGGGATAAAATC
>JAEEGL013504141.1_pt1 | contig 10052 bp, 8 predicted proteins | sample 9134231 | NCBI WGS metagenome assembly JAEEGL01 (sample SAMN16246548, study PRJNA631951) | gut metagenome | biome: gut microbiome; feature: rumen; material: fiber-attached | host: Bos | place: Iran: Karaj | collected 2018-10 | reverse complement strand
CCGGCGATCCGTTGGCAGTGAATGTGTACTCGGTATCCGCCGAAAACCCGCTGCAGTCCATTCCGGAGACAAGGGGGACGCCGCCGATGGAGGCGGTGGCTCCGTCCGGAAGGAAGACGATGGTCCGGTTCAGATCCGCGTAGGAGGGGAGAAATACATAGGCCATTTTCTTCTCGGAATGTTCCAGAACGCGGATTTCCTGCTCCCCGTTTACCAGAAAGCGCAGGGAAAGATCCTGCTTTGCGCTGCGGCGGCAGGAACACAGCGCCGCAAAGGCGGCAGCCAGCAGCAGTACAAGTGCGATCCGCCGGATCTGCATTCCGGCACGCAGCTTCTTGCCTCTCATCACAGCATCAGCTCCTCATTCGTTCGTTCTTACACTTTGATTATAACAAGGATGAGATGATCGTTCAATTGCGATTTCCCGGAAAGGGATCCGGCTGGAGAGGAAAGCCGGCAGATAAGAAAAGGAGACAGCGGCCGGATTTCGGCCGCTGTCTCCTGAATGTCAGCAGACAAGCTGTAATTACTTGATGAGAACGAAGCTGCGGATGACGGTGCAGAGGGTGTTGGCGACGGTGGACATCATCTTGATGAAGATATCCAGAGCCACGCCGACGACGTCCTTGCGGGTATCGCCGACGGTGTCGCCGGTAACGGCAGCCTTGTGGGCTGCGGAACCCTTGCCGTGACCCTGGAGGAAGCCGCCCTCAATGTACTTCTTGGCGTTGTCGAACGCGCCGCCGGAGTTGCCCATGAAGATGGCACGGGGGATTGCCACGATGGTGGCGCCCACCAGGATACCGCCGACGAACTCTACGCCGAACAGGAAGCCGCCCACGATGGGGATCAGCAGAGCCAGCATGGAGGGAACGAGCATCTTCTTCAGAGCCTGCTTGGCAGCCATCTCAATGCAGCGGTTGTAGTCCGGACGGACGGTTCCTTCCAGAACGCCGGGGACGGACAGCTGACGGTCGCCCTCGTCTGCCATAAGACGGGCGGACTCGATGGTGTTGTCGGTGAGCAGTGCGGAGAAGTATTCGATCAGGGCGCCGCCGATGATGCCACCGGCGACGACGGTGAAGGTCGCGAAGTTCAGGATGGGCTCAGCGCCGATGCTGGTGTAGTTGCCCACGTAAGCCACGATCAGGGAGACAGTCGCGAAAGCGGCGGAGCCGATTGCGAAGCCCTTGCCGATGGCGGCGGTGGTGTTGCCCACAGCGTCAAGCTTGTCGGTGATCACGCGGACTTCGGGAGCCAGCTTGCAGGATTCTGCAAGACCGCCAGCGTTGTCAGCGATGGGACCGAACGCGTCAATGGAGACGGTGGCGCCAACGAAGGACAGCATGCCGAGTGCGGAAATCGCAATGCCGTAGGTGCCGCACAGCTTGCCGGAGACAAACAGGGCGATACCGATGAGCAGGATGGGGAGAAGCACGGAGCGGGAGCCGATGGCGTCGCCCTTGGTGATGACGAATGCCTCGCCCTCGGTGGCGATTTCAGCGAGCTTCTGTGTGGGCTTGTAATCGGTGGAGGTGTAGTACTCGGTGATGGAGCCGATGGCAACGCCGACGGCGATACCCAGGATGCTGGAGACCCAGGGAGTGATCCAGCCGAGTGCGAAGTTTTCGTACAGCTGATCCGCGACAGGACGGAACACCAGAGCGGTGACGCCGAGGCCGAGAATCAGAGTGGCACCTGCGGAGATCCAGGTAGCCAGGTTCAGCTCGCGGGAGGGATCGTTGCCCATCTTGCGGACGGCGGCGAAGCCCAGACCCAGCAGGCAGCCGATCAGGCCGGCGCCGGCGAGGAGAACGGGGAAGATGGAGGTGGCGTTGAAGGTAGCCTCGGTGATGGCCTGGCTGCCGATGTGAAGCGCATCCTCGTAAATGGTGACGGCGATCATCATGCCGGAAGCGATGGTAGCAACAAAGCTCTCGAGAAGGTCGGAGCAGTTGCCGGCGATGTCGTTGACGTTGTCGCCGATGAAGTCAGCGATGGTGTTGGGAACGCGGCTGTCATCCTCGGGCATGTCGTGACGCAGCTTTGCGAGAATGTCGGAGGAGATGTCAGCAGCCTTGGTGTAGTTGCCGCCTGCAACGCGGTTGAACATGGCGACCAGGGAGCAGCCCAGGGAGTAGGTGCTGGCGTGCATCACGGTGGGGTTGCACTGCAGGTTGCCGATGAGGCCGGTGCTGACCGCTTCGTGATCCATCTTGCCGAAAATAAGGATGGTAAGAACCAGACCCAGAAGACCGAACGCCTGTACGCTCAGACCGCTGATGGAGCCGCCGCACAGAGCAACCTTAACAGTCTCGCCGATGGACAGGGTTTCACGGGCCCGGTTGGAAGTGCGGACATTTGCGTAGGTCGCACTCTTCATACCCAGGACGCAGACGATGCTGCTCATGCAGGCGCCCAGGATAAAGGTGATGCCGCTGGTCTTCTCCACGAACAGGGTGAAGATCACAGCAACGATCAGAACAACCAGGATGATGGTTTTGAACTCTGTTTTCAGGAATGTCTCTGCGCCGGAACGGATGATCGCAGCCATGTCGATCATGTCGTCGGTGCCTTCGCTCATTTTGCGGATCTTGAAGTAGTTGTAGAAGACGTACACAACTGCCACGGCAATGACAGCCAGTACCGCGATGAGCCAGGTCATAATTCTCAGGTCCCTTCTTCTCATTGATTTTGCGCTCTCTGTGCAGAACGCACCAGACGTATTCTATCAAAACAGGGTGTTAATTTGGCGCAAAGAAAACCGCCTTTTTCAGCTTTGTGAATTCCTACAAAGAGGGAGCATCCGGACCCGCTGGATGCAGTCAGGATGCAGACGCCTTCGTCAGTGTGCACAATTTTAGCATCCTTTTTTTGGGCTACGCGGGTTTTTCAAATGTGATACAATGAATGACAAGTATCTGCGCAGGCAGAACCGGTTATCTGGAACCGAAATCTCGAAGAAACAGGAGGAACCGTCCATGCAGGTTCAGGCTCTGGCACAAGCACTCAAAAACAATATCCGCATTGCCATCAAAGGCAAGGATGAAATTATTGACAAGGTGATTATCTGCGTCCTCTGCGACGCGCATATACTTCTTGAGGATGTCCCCGGAACGGGCAAGACCACCCTGGTAAAGGCGCTGGCGAAATCCCTGGGCCTGAACTTCAGCCGCGTGCAGTTCACGCCGGATCTGCTTCCCTCGGATCTGACCGGCATGAACATCTTTGACCAGAAGTCCGGTGAGTTCGTCTTCCGGCCCGGTCCCGTCTTCACCAACATTCTTCTGGCGGATGAGATCAACCGCGCTACGCCGCGGACCCAGTCCAGCCTGCTCGAGTGCATGGAAGAGCGCACGGTTTCCATCGACGGCGTGACCCGCACCCTGGAGGAGCCGTTCCTGGTCGCCGCAACCCAGAACCCCATTGAGATTCAGGGCACGTTCCCCCTGCCGGAAGCGCAGCTGGACCGTTTCTTCATGCGCCTGAGCGTGGGCTATCCCGACGAGCAGTCCGAGCAGGAGATGCTGGGCAGCTATGTCTCCGCCAATCCCCTGGACACCATGCAGAGCGTGGTCACCAGGGAGGATCTCCTGGCAGCCCAGGAGGAGGTGCGGCGGGTGAAGCTGGCCGACAGCATTCAGACCTATATTCTGAAGATCGCCGCCGCGACCCGCAAGAACGACAAGATCCGCCTCGGCGTATCCCCCCGCGGATCCATCGCGCTCAGCCGCGCCGCGCAGGCGGCAGCCGCCATGGCGGGCCGCGACTACGTCATTCCCGATGACGTGAAGAAGGCCGCGCCGGACGTGCTCTGCCACCGCATTCTGTGCAAGGCGGCCAGCCACGCACAGGCGGCGGAGACAGAGAAGATTCTGCTCCAGATTCTCAAAGACACGCCTGCACCGCAGATCGGATAAGCGGTTTATAGTATGGAATTTCTGTACGTTATTTTGCTCATTGCCGCGGTAGCGGCCGCCCAGGCCTGGATCTACAAGCGGGGCGCCTTCCGGGGGCTGGAGTATGACTGCGTCTTCGACCAGCAGGAAGTCTCCGAAGGGGACGAGATCAAGCTGGTGGAGACGGTCTCCAACCGGAAGCTGCTCCCACTGCCCTGGCTGCGGAGCGAGCTGACTACGTCCATGCATCTGGACTTTGCCGGCTCCCAGTCCCTCATTGCCGATGACACCCGCTTTGTCCCCAGCTTCTTCATGATGCGGGGCTTCCGGCGCACGGTGCGCAGCTGGAATGTGCGCTGCACCAAGCGGGGCGTCTACGAAATCAACAAATGCGTGCTGCTGGCCACGGATCTTCTGGGCCTGCGGCGCATGAGCCATGTAGCCGAGGTGTCCGCCCGCGTGACGGTGCTGCCCCGGCCCATTGACCTGCCCGCCAGCCTGGAGGCTGCCAACCGCCTCAACGGCGACGTCATCGTCCGGCGCCACTACCTGGACGATCCCTTCTACCGGGTAGGCGTAAAGGAATATACCCCCAGAGACAGCATGAAGAATATCCACTGGGGCGCCACCGCCCGCACGGGCAAGCTCATGGTGCATGAACACCAGCAGACGGCGGAGCAGAATTTGCTTGTCATTCTCAATGTGCAGACCCACAGCTTCGAGACAGGCACCGTTTCGGACAAGCCGAGGATTGAGACGGCGATCCGCATCTGCGCGGGCTACTTCGACTCCACGGTGGAGTCCGGCATCCCCGTCCGCTTTGCCGCCAACTGCACCCTGAACCAGGAGGACGGCGTTCTGGTGACCAACGAGTTCAGCGGCCGGGAGCACGTCATGGATCTGTTTCGGACCCTGGCCCGGATGCCCATCTCCGCCTGCGAGAATTTCACAACCTTCCTGAACGGCACCGCCGCTCAGCTGGATGCCTCGGACATCGTTCTGGTGACCGCCTATCTCAACGACGGCATTCTGGAATACGCCCGCGCCAGACAGGAGAAGGGACGCAGAATGAAGATTATCTGCCCCACCCGCCTCAGCGCGGATGAGGTGCCGGACGATCTGGAGGTCTACGGCCTTTCAGAAGAGGAGGCGTCGGTATGAACGAAATCAAACTCCGCAGACTCTTCACGGAACTGACCAACGCCGCAAGACTTCTGACGGTCTATCCCGTCCTGTGCTTCTGCTTCCGCGGCGTACTCAAGCGTCTGGATACCCCGCTGTGGCCCTTTGTGCTTCTCTTTATGGCGATCGGCCTCGGCAGTCTGTATCTGTCAAGGTTTGTACGCAAACGGGTCAAGACCTATCTGTGGCTCCGGCTGTCCCAGCTGGGCTGCATTCTTCTGGGCATCGGCCTGGGCATCCTGGGCTGCCGCCTCTTCGGGGGAAGCGGTCTGGAATATCTCTTCTCCGCCCTGATCGGCGGCTTCTGGGCCTTTCTGGGCTGCGCATTTTCCAATTTCGAGCTCCATCGCTTTGAATTCTTCTTTGCCGCCGGCGCCTATGCCGCGGCAGTTGCCGTGCTCAGCTGGCGGCATTTCGGCTATCCCGTCAACGCTTTTCTGATCCAGCTGATTCTCATCAGCGCCATTTTCGCTCTGGAGATGAACTTCCAGAATATCGACCGGCTCATGCAGCGCAGAGGCCATGAGATGAGCCATCTGCCGGGACGCATCCGCAGCTTCAATCTGGTGGCGGTTCTGGCGGCGGTCTGTGTGCTGATTATTCTGGTGCTTCTCCGTGAGCCCCTGATGAAAGCCACAGGTACCGTCCTGGGCGCCATCGGTTCCGTGATCTGGTTCATTCTGACGCCCCTGCGGAACTGGTGGAACAATCTGGACAACTCCAGCGATCCCCATTTCGGCGAGATCCAGGCGGACTGGCAGGGGGATCCCGCCAACGCCTTCGAGCAGCTGGTGGGGGAGGAGGAAGAGGTTCACACGCTTGACGCCACCACCCAGGTCAATATCGCCATCGTCATTGTGGTTGTGGGCGTGGTTGCCGCCCTGATCTACTGGCGCAAGCCCATCTTTGACGCACTCCGCCGTTTCCTGCGCGCCCTGTCCGACGCCTTCGCGTCACTGTTCCACAATCTGCTGGCCAAGCGGGACTTCGGACTGGATGAGAGCGAGTATTTTACAGACGAGGAGGAGCGGATCGACGATGAAGGCCGCATTGCGGCTCCCACGGATCTGCGCGCCTGGAAGAAGGAACTCAAAGCCTACGGAAAAATGGAGGAAAGCCGGGAGAAATATCTTGCCGGCTGGGGCCTGACCGTGAAGGGCCTGACGCTGCACGGCGTCGAGGTCCGGAAGAGCGACACGCCGCTGGAGATCCTGGCGAAAGCCGGGCGGGTGCTGGACAAACAGGGCTACACGGTTGCCACCGAGTGCGCGAGCGTGCTTGCCTTCTCGGATCATAACGAGCCGCCGGCCTGGCCGGAGCTCCGTTCCGCTCTGGAGACGCTCCGGAACCGGAAGATTCCCAAGTAGGAGGATAGATATCGCAATGCAGTCAATCAGACCTGCCGTAAAAGCGGATATTCCCCGCATTCTCGCGCTTCTGGTGCAGGTGGATATGGTCCATCATCGCATCCGGCCGGATCTGTTCAACGGACCGGCAACCAAGTACTCCGAAGCGGAGCTGGAAGCCATCCTCGCAGATGAGACCACTCCGGTCTTTGTCTTCCCGGATGAGGACGGACAGGTGCTGGGCTACGCATTCTGCATGCTGAAGGAGCAGCACGGCCCCCTTCTTACGGATCTGAAGACCCTCTACATTGACGACCTGTGCGTGGACGAAGCCGCCAGGGGCAGGCATGTGGGCACGGCGCTTTATGAGTACGTGTGTGAATACGCAAGAAAGCTCGGCTGCTACAACGTGACGCTGAACGTCTGGGAGGGCAATGACGCTGCCCGGCAGTTTTATGAGAAGATGGGCATGAAACCCCAGAAAACAGGAATGGAAACCATTCTTTAGGAAGTGTTTCCTGAAAACCATCAGATCGATGCCGGGAGTGTACGTGATGCGCCCCGGCATTGCTTTGTTCCGAAAAACGGAAGAATCTATTTTAGTTTACATAAAGAAGGAGCGAGCGCATTGAAGATTACTTTTTTCGATACCAAGCCGTATGACCGGCAGGCGTTTGAGACGGCGGCCGGCGGGGAGGACATGGAATTCAAGTTCCTGGAGACGAAACTCAACGCGGATACCGCGGAACTGGCGAAAGGCAGCGACGCTGTCTGCGTCTTTGTGAATGACGACGTGAATGCCCAGACCATTGACAAACTCTACGCGGAGGGTGTCCGGCTCATCGCGCTCCGTTCAGCCGGCTACAACAATGTGGATGTTCGCCACGCCTATGGAAAAATCCATGTGGTCCATGTGCCGGCTTACTCGCCCTACGCGGTGGCCGAGCACGCCGCGGCCATGCTTCTGACCTCCGTGCGCCGGATCCACAAGGCCTACAACCGCACAAGGGAGTTCAACTTCTCGCTGGGCGGACTGACGGGCTTTGATCTTCACGGCAAGACCGCCGGCATTGTGGGAACCGGAAAGATCGGCAGAATCTTCATGGACATCTGCCGGGGCTTCGGCATGCAGGTCATCGCCTATGACAAGTTTCCCGCGCAGAACAGCGGGATCGAATATGTGCCGCTGGAGGAGCTTTTTGCGCGCAGCGACATCATTTCGCTCCACTGCCCCCTCAACGATGAGAGCTATCATATGATCGGCGCGGATGCCATCAGCCGGATGAAGAAGGGCGTCGTCATTGTCAACACCTCCCGAGGCGCCCTGATCGACGCGGAAGCGCTGCTGGAGGGAATCAAGGACCGGAAGGTCGGCGCTGCATGCCTGGATGTGTATGAGGAGGAGGCGGATATCTTCTTCGAGGACCGCTCCGGCCATATTCTCAGCGATGATACGCTTGCGCGTCTGATCTCCATGCCAAACGTGATTGTTACCTCTCACCAGGCCTTCCTCACGGAGGAGGCGCTGCGAAACATTGCGGAGACCACCCTGTCCAACATCCGCTCCTATTATGAGAAAGACGGGCTCTGCGACAATGAGCTCTGCTACCGCTGCGGGAAGATCGAGCAGTGCAAATCCGGACATAAGGAAAGATGCTTCTGACAGAAGGGCATTTCCCGGCTGTTTCAGGATCAGAGACCACACGGCAAAGCCCGGCATTCCGCCGGGCTTTGCTTATGCCCCGAAAGATGGTTATCCACAGACATGAACCATCCACAGGCGAACGGTATAAAACTGTTTGTTGACATGGAATATAAATCATGATAATATGTCGAAAACAGACGGAAAGGCGGGGACAACCAGATGCGTAATCATCAGATTCAGAATCATATTGCTTCCCGTCTTATGGCCGCCGAGTCCGTGACCATGAGCTGCGCAGCATGCCTTTTTGGCACGCTGCGCATTTCTTTTTGGGGTTATTGGGCGTGGTGGCGGAAGAGATCCGTCTGTGAGACCTGCTGAAAAGACGAAACCACGCGTTTGTTCAGGCGGTTCTTCCAGACGGAAGGGCCGCCTTTTTTCATGCGCAGGAGAAATGAACAGAGAGGACGAGACAAACATGATTCAGCAATTATCCATTTTTGCAGAGAATAAGCGGGGCGCCATGAATCGGATCACCCAGGTGCTCTGCGACGCGCAGATCAACATGAATGCCCTGGTCACCAACGACAGTGCCGAATTCGGCATTGTCCGCATGGTGGTCTCGGAACCGGACCGGGCGATGGCATGCCTGACCGAGCGCGGCTACCTTTGCCGCTGCGACCGGGCGGCCGCCGCCGAGATTGGAGACGAGCCGGGCAGCCTGAACGCGTTGCTGTCGGATCTGAATGACGGATACATCAATCTGGACTATCTGTATGTGACCTCCTACGGAGCGGAGCGCAGACCGGTGGCAATCCTCCGCTGCGCGGACATCATGGAGGTGGAGGCGTTCCTGAAGGCAAAAGGCTACGTCATGCTGGATCGCCTCAGCTGAAGGAGGCCGGAACAATGAACGGAAGCAACACGCTGAAGGTATCGCCGGATCTGGAGACACTCCGGACCCTTGCGCAGGATGGAAGATACGACATCGCGCCGGTGCGGTGCGAACTCATGAGCGATCTGCGCACACCCATTGAGGTACTCAAAATCCTCAAAAACGTCTCCGCACACTGCTTTCTCCTGGAGTCCGTCACGGAGCAGGAGAAGTGGGGCCGCTACACATTCCTGGGCTTTGACCCCAAAATGAGCATCACCTGCACGGACGGGCATCTGCAGGCGGACGGCCTCTCCATGGAGACGCAGAATCCCTCCGCCGTGCTGCGGCAGATCCTGAGAACCCGCCGCAGCCCGCGTCTGGAAGGCATGCCGCCCTTTACTGGCGGACTGATGGGATACTTCTCCTATGACTATCTGAATTATTCCGAGCCAACGGCGAAGCGGGAGGTTCTGGACACGGAGTCCTTCCAGGATGTGGATCTCATGCTCTTCGACAAGCTGATCTGCTACGACAATCTCCGCCAGAAGATTCTGCTGATTGTCAATGTCCGGCTGGAGAATCTGGAGACGGAGTACAACCGGGCAATCATGGAGCTGGAAAAAATGCGCCGCCTGATTCTCAAAGGAGAGAAGAAAGAGGAGGAGACGGGCTCCACAACGGGGCCGGTGACCGCCCTCTTTGACCGGGAGCAGTACTGCGACATGGTGGAGAAGGCCAAGCACTACATCCGTGAGGGCGATATCTTCCAGATTGTCCTTTCCAACCGCCTGGAGGCGCCTTTTACAGGATCCCTGCTCAACACCTACCGGGTGCTGCGCACTCTGAACCCCTCTCCGTATATGTTCTATTTCTCCGGGACGGATGTGGAGGTCGCCGGGGCGAGTCCCGAGACCCTGGTCAAGCTGGAGAACGGAGTTCTGCACACCTTCCCGCTGGCCGGCACACGGCCCCGGGGCAGGACGGAAGCGGAGGACAAAGCCCTGGAGGCGGAACTGCTCCGGGACGAGAAGGAACTGGCGGAGCACAACATGCTGGTGGACCTCGGCCGGAACGATCTTGGCCGGATCTCCCGCTTCGGAACGGTG
>JAEEGL013061606.1_pt1 | contig 10052 bp, 3 predicted proteins | sample 9134231 | NCBI WGS metagenome assembly JAEEGL01 (sample SAMN16246548, study PRJNA631951) | gut metagenome | biome: gut microbiome; feature: rumen; material: fiber-attached | host: Bos | place: Iran: Karaj | collected 2018-10 | reverse complement strand
CACTTTATGTTTATTATCCCAACCTGTATATGTATGATACCATAAATCTGCCTTAAAAGGATTCTTTACAGGTGTCTCATAGGTTATACCACCATTTTTAGCACTTGGATAACCCACTCCAAGCTCCTTATATTTAATTCTGTGACAGGTATAATCCTTAATTAGAGGAATATCTGACGGATTCATCTTCAGTCCTTCTTCTATAACAGTACCAAGCAAGTGTCCACTTCTCCATAAGACGTTATCCTTTCCACCATCAAAAGCTCTTCCGAGATAGCGCTTACCTTCCTCATTAGCAGGTTCTCCAGGAGCAAGATTAAGCAAATCAATGCCAACGTGGTCTATAGCATCTCTATCATAAGCAGTTCCATCTACACCTGTCTGACCTGCCCATGAACGGGTAAACTGCTGCCACTGTGTCTTGGATTCAGGATCCTTATACCACTCCCACTTAGCATCTGGATCTGATGGAAAAGATTTCATCTGAGCATTTACAAATTCCTGAAGAACTTCCGGAATGGTAACTCTTTCAACGTAATTCACCAATGCCGAATGCATATTCTTCATAAGGACCTGATCGTTTCTTATGTTTACTTTTTCCATATAACGACTTACAGAAGTAGCTATAACTCCAATAAGAACTGCCAAAGCCCCAATTGTAATCATCATTTCCACAAGTGTAAAACCACGATTATCCTTAACCATGGATTTAAATAATGATCTTCTTCTCATAAAAACCCCTCTTTCATACAAAAATAGGATTTAAATATTATTTTACATATAAAAATGTATACCTATCCTTATAATCGAATTATAAAGCTCTTAGAAAGATATGTCAAGATAATCTTCATAGATTTTTATAAAAAAATTTACAATTTGTTCATAATTAGTATTTTTTAAAATTTATATCCTTTATATTTGTTTTTTTATATAGAATCATCTTGTCTAATTTACAATAAGGGCTGTTCAATTATCGAACAGCCCCTGTTTGTAGGTATTCTTATATATAATTAAAATCCAACTACATAATAATCACAAATGTCATATCACATACTTATGACACTCTTATCTTTATACTCTTCTTTCTTCCGCTTTCCGTAGTTGCAGTGATAACTGTTACTCCCTTTTTCACGCCCGTTACTACACCGGTTTCATCTACAGTGGCGATACTTGTATCCTTACTGCTCCATGTTATGGATGTAGTTGCATTCTTTGGTTTCGTAACAGCCATAAGTAATCTTTTACCATCTACCTTTACGCTCTTACCTCCCTTGATTCTTGCCAGGCGCTTTGCTTTCTTAGCTCTTTTTAGTACTACAAGATTAATAGAAGCACTTGATGTCTTTTTCTCATCCTTATCATAGGCTGTAACTGTTACCTTAGCTCTTCCTGGTCTAAGCGTGGTTACGGAACCATCATCTGTAACAGTTGCTACCTTCTTCTTATTACATGTAAACTTAAAAGTATCTGTACAATCATCATTTGAGTAAAACTTACTTAATGTAAAAGTAGAACCTTTTGATGTATATACAACCTTTGTATTACCATAAACACTTCTTATTCTTAAGCTTTTTGCAGGAGATGTTATGGTTATACTACAAGTTGCAGACTTACTTCCTGCCTTTGCTGTTATAGTTACACTACCTGCTGCAAGAGCGGTTACTACACCATTGTTTACTGTTGCTTTTTTCTCATCACTTGTGCTCCACGTAACTGTCTGATCAGCATCAGCCGGTGAAACTGTAGCTTTTAGATCGACAGTTTCTCCTCTCTTCATACTGAGCTTATCTGAAGAAAGCTTAACTTCAGTTACATCAGGCTTATATCCCTTCTTTACAGTATAAGAAACACTTGTGCTCTTTCCTGTGTACTTACTTGTTGCTGTTATGGTAACTTTACCATCTGCTAAAGTAGTAACCTTACCTGTTGCATCAACAGTAGCTATACTATTATCGCTTGATGTAAATTCATATTCATCAGGATATAAAGCAGCTAAATCCTTATCCGCATCATCATATGTTATATTCACTTTAAGCTGAACAGTTTTTCCAACGTCTAAAGTATTTGAAGCAGCCGGCTTTCCTGTTGATGAATCTACAAGTTCAACCTTTCTTGCAGGCACACACACCTTCACTGTAAGGTATGCTTCAGAACCATCCTTACTTCCATATACCTTAATCCTGGTTTCGCCACTCTTCAAAGGTGATATAGACATAGATGTAGTTTTACCGGTATAATTATTACTAACTGTTCCAAGCGATACCACATCCTGAGCTCCAACTATTTCCCACTTCACATCATCTACGAGTACACCGCTCTCATTCTCCGGTACAAGTTCACCTGTAACAGTAGCAGAGCTACCACCTACTGATAAGAAGAGAACTGCCCCGCCATCCTGAGCTTTAACATTTTCAGAATTAAACTTAATTCTTGAAACAGGTGTTTCTACATAATCCTTTTGAACAGTTATAGAGAAGGAGAAGCTTTGACCTGTACCCTTACCCTTTGCGTAGATAGTAGCTGTTCCCGGTGCTACACCCTTAATCTTATTGTTTTCATCTATACTTACTACTGAATCATCACTGGTACTAATTTCATACTTATCAGGATACTCTTTTCCAACCTCCTGATTTTCTTCGCTGTAAACCGGTTCTAGTTTTAAAGTAAAGAAATCATCAACATCCAACGTTTTATTGGTAAAGCTGATACCCTTTGTTGCATCTAAAAACTTCATGGAAGAAGCAGGAACCACTACCTTTACTTCCAGATCTTTCTTTGATACAGAGTTTCTTCCCTGAACCGTAACAGTAGTATTGCCTGCTTTAAGAGGAGTAAATGCCATGGTTGATTTTAAGTTTCCATAATCATTTACCGGCTCGCCAAGAGAAACTATATCAGTTCCAGTCTGGTCAAGTGACCAGCTTATATCGTCAGATAACTCTTTATCTATGTACTCTGCTGTAAGATTTGCAATAACATTCTCAGCATATCCGCCAACAGGAAGGTAGAGAATATTTCTTTCTATCTCTTCATCATCCTTTGTTTCCTTAACCTTATCAATCTTACCGGATTCAAACTCTATCTTAGTAACAAGATTATCTCTCACTATTACATGGAAATCGTGGATAGCATTAAGTGTCATACCACTAGGAAGAATAATGGTGGAAGTTATTCTTATATCCGTTTCTCCCTTCTTTTTTCCTTTAAAAGTAAGTGAGTTTTGCTCTCTGGTTACACTTATATAATCATTAGAATCATGAGTAAGGAGATTGTTGCTCTCATCAGCAGAGTCCTTATCCTTATCGGTTATTGCCATACTTACTTCAGATACACTAAAGTTTTTAAAGCAATTAAGAGTTCCATCCTCTGTCTTATCTACTATTATGGCTTTTTCTTCATAAGGATTAGACTTTCCATCTATTGTCTTTTTGTATCTTGAGTTAATGGTTATACTTCCGGAGTACAGACCTGTCTTACTACTCTTATCACCAAATGTATTTCTATCCCATGTAGCATAGAACGGTAGAGTAAGAGAACTTAAATTCTCACAATCTCCAAAAGCTCCCTGACCGATACTTGTAACATTCTCACCTACACTTACAGTTGTAAGATTATGACAATTATAGCAAATGTTATTCGAAAGGCTTGTTAGCGCTGATGGGAATGTAATATTCTTAATTAAAGTATTAGAAAAAGCATTGGAGCCAATATCAGTAAGTCCTGTTGCCATAGAAAAATCTACAGAGCTTATTCCTTTTATGTTATGAGTAATACCATAATCATCAGTATAGCTTATATGTGAATCACTAAAGGCCGATGAGCCGATAGACTTTAAATTAGGACCAAAGGAAATCTTATCCATGCTTTTACAAGTATTAAAAGCTTCATTTCCTATGGATTCCAATGAAGAAGGAAAAGCACATGAAACCGTGTTATTAATTATAAATCCTTCTAATGCAAAATCCGCAGCAAAAGCATCATTTCCGATTTTCTTTATAGAAGCAGGAAGCTTAACCTTTTTTAATCCGAAAATTGTAACATTTCCTTCGTTTTCTTTAGTTTCAACCTTTCCATCTTTATACACTGCACAATCAGCAAAAGCAAAGTTAGGTATTTCCTCCAAACCATCTCCTAAGTAAGCTTCTTCTATGCTAAAGCAGCCTTCGAAGACATTCTCACCTAAAGCGTTACAACTATCAGGTATTATAACCTTTTTTATACCTGTTGGGGCGTCAGGATAGCCACCTTCGGATGAGACATAAGATGCACAACCATTAAAAGCACTTTTACCAATTGACTTAAGTCCATCCGGAAAAGTAGCCGTTCCTTCATCCCTTTTACTTCCGGTATATACAGTATCAAGACTATTATCAGTTGCAAAAGCAAATTCTCCTATCACCTCCAAAGAAGAAGGTAATTTAACTTCCTTTAACTTTGGACAATTATAAGGTTTATTTACAGTATTTGTAGTTCCACCGTAATTAAGGGCTTTTTGCTTTTCAACACCAAAGCAGCCCGATGGAAGCTCTTTAATTTTATTTCCGTTAAAGTTTACATATACCAGCTCTGAACTTCCCGCAAAGCCTTCATCACCTATTGTTTCTATAGAATCAGGAAAGTCTATCTTTTCAAATGCATTCAGCACAAATGCATAATTACCTATATTTTTAAGCTTTGTAGCAGATTTTATAAGGCTACTGCCATCAACATTGATTAACTTTGTACACCAGAAGCCATAATCCTTAATAGTTTCAAGCGCTGGAGTCTTTCCTTCGTTAAATGATACGGAAACTCCACTGAACCTATATCCGCTTTCCGCGTCTATTCCTTCATAATTAGGTTCTATAAGGGAACTTTCAAGAGAAAATGCGTACTCCGGTATTTCCTTTATGCTTGTTGATAATTTTATATCCTGTAACCAGTTATTATATCTGAAGCACTGACTTTCAAGAGTAGTTACACTATCCGGAATAACTATCTTTTGCATCATTGTAGAACCAAAAGCCATCTCACCTATAGATGTAAGGGTATCCGGAAGCTTTACAGACTCTTCCATAACATCATTACCAAAAAGATATGCTCCTCTAAAGCAGTAGTTTTCTATTCTCTTTAGTTTTGTTAAAGACAAATCAATAGATATAATATCACTCTGTAAAAACGCTGAAGCTCCGATACTTTCAAGAGTCGAAGGAAGCTTATCAGCGTATGAACCGGTAGCACCCAAAGCAAACTTAAGTGTTCCTGTCTTAGCAAATGCCAATTCATCGATATTCTTAAGAGATGTATCCAGAATTCTAACATTTCTTAAATAACTACAGTTATTAAAAAGCTGAGCCGGAACTCTTCCCTTTCCTGCAGCACCTGTTATCTGAGGTATGCTTACACTTGTAAGCGATGAGCAACCTGAAAAAGCTGCAATTCCAAGTTTTGTAACACTTGATGGCAGTGTTGCAACTGATGCATTGGAAAGCGCTGCACAACCAAAGAAAGCATACGCCCCCACGCTCTGGATATTGGAAAGATTAATATCCTTAAGGGATTCACATAGGTTAAATGCGTAGTCACCCATAGTAGTTAGTGATGTAGGTAAAGTTATACTTACAAGGTTATGACACTCATTAAACTCATAATCATCTATAGAAGTCACACTTGTACTACTGCAATCAAGAGACTTAAATGTATTGATAAGTCCTAAACCTGTTAAGCTATTTACATTAGATGGTAATACTAATTCAGCATTTGTAAGGTACTGCCTGGCATCAACAATAGTTAAGCTGTTAGCAGCTCCTGTGTAACCTGCTGCTTTTGCCTTTTCAAATACATAAGCTCTTAGATTAGAATCTTCAATCTTTGATATAGTCCAAGCAGTATTAATCTCACCCTCATGTGCCGATACTGTCTTTACTATCTCAGTAGTCTGTAACACATTGTAAGGTAATGGTATGCTTAGCACCAATGATGAAGCAACCAATACGCTTACTACACGCTTTGCACGTTTGATAAGTTCTTTTCTTCTCATTATAAACCTCCATATTAAACGTAGATTGATAAACTTTTCTTATAATATCACTATTTTTTATGCAATGCAAATAAAATAAAACACTTCTTAATTAATCTTTTCCCAATTATCTAAATCAAATATATTATTTTCAACAGAATATAAGGATTTATTATATATATCATCTATATAATCATCGTAATGAGGAGTAAAGTCTTCATCCAAAAACACCAGTTGTTTACCATTTTTAGCATCATTTGTTATTTTCTTTTTTGTAAAGGGATTGATTGGATTATCTATTATCCCTTTTGTTGCAATAGTCGGAACATCCGCATTAGTCATAAACTCATCCGACACCTTATAGTCCTTTGAATTAAAATCCTTAACCATAAGAAGAGGATTAACATCCATTATATCAAGAGTTTCATCGTATATCATACTTTTAAACTGATTAAGATCCGCTCCATGGTCTGCTGCGACTATAATTCTGGTGTTATCGAAGACATCATTTTCTCTTAAGTAATCAAGCCACTCTCCCACCTTCATAATCGCCGCCATATTGACATGATAAGTATAGAGATAATCAAGAATTAAATCCGGTTTTCCCGGTGCACTTCTGACTCCTGATTCAAGAGATGTATTCTCCAAATATTCTTTAGGTATATAATCGGGTAGTTCCAGTTGCATGATAGAATGAGCCGTATTATTATCCATTTCAAAAAAGGTGTTTATTTTCTTATCTGTTATTCCTGTAAGAGAATCAAGATTTTTTAAAACCGCATAAGAATTAATAAATTCTTCAAGTACAGTATTAACTTTTTCGTACGGATTTAAGTAACTTCCTTCGTCATATATATAATTTTGCAACATCACAGGTGTGCTTTTAAAAAAGCTATAAAATATAAAAGCTCTTTTTCTCATATTATCGGTTTTATCGGAGAATCCTCTGTTAATCCCTTCACCATCATACTCGTAGACACCCTCTAATCTTTTTGCCTTTATATCTGGATAATCGTCAAAAAAGTCCTCTTCAAATACAGAATTATAATTAGTATAAGGAAGGTCACAAACAGTGGTCTTAAACCCATTTTCAGAGAAAAGAACAGGAAGCACTTTTAAAGCCTCATTGTTTTTATCAACCAGCTTCTCATCTTTTCTTTTATCCATCTCTTTGGGAGTATACTCATATCCTCCAAAGAGAGCAGGTGCGCCATTCTTTGTATGTCTGCCATGTGAAAGAGTATTGGGATAATAAGTAAATCCTTCGAATTGCTTTTTTATCTCAGGCTTTTCTGCGAATATGTATGGCAAATAAGAACTAATCTCTCTGTCAATCATTAGGACTATGACATTTTTACCTGTTTTAGACAATTCAAATACAGGTTCTATATCCTCCTTCGATATAGTTTTAACATTTTCAAGATTGCCTTCTTTAATATATGAATCATATTTTTTATTAATTGTTATAAAATCACTAATTCCTATTACAAGACTTACCATAGCAATAGTCAGCGATAATGTAACGATAATTTTATTCTTTTTTCTAATAATATAGATTAAAAGTGCAATGCCTAGTACAACTGCAAGATTAATCAGATTGTTTTTAATATTTATATAATATAAATCAAATTTTAATTCCTCTTTAAAGAATAGTGTATTGGAAAGTATTCCGAGACCCTTTCCAAAAAACATAAAATCTACCATACTCCATAGTGAAAGAATCGTCATTATAAAAATAATTATGTTTTTACCCTCTTGCTTTAGCATGCTGTAAAAAAGAAAAATCCACACGGAGAAACCCATAAAAACAGAGAATGAAAATATTATATACCTTATAGGATTAAGAGGATTTTGATTGTCAACAAAATCAGGAATCGAAGACTTTATAACACTACCGGGAATTACAACACCCAGGAAAAATACACCAAACAAAAGAAAGGTAATCGGTGCGATCCGATTATTATCATAGGTGTACTTTTTCAGAAAATCTCTCTTAGTATAAACATTTCTTGGATTTAGTATATACTTTTCGGATACATATATTAACACCGGTATCTGAGTCACCATAGAAAAGTATAAATAATTATAAAACCTCTCGGAATACAAGGAATGATAAACATCTGTTATTAAAGCATAAATAAAACCAGCCACGCCTACCACAGAAATAATGACAGAGATATCTCTTGCAGGCTTTTTTAACAGCTTTAAGAAAACATTTTTCAACAAGGAATACAGATTGTTGCATGTCCAGTACAAAGCAAGGCCTGAAGGACTGTTATAAAGAAGCACCAAAAAGATTAAGGCCAACAAAAAAGGCTGTAGCTTATCCCATCCCCCAAAGCCTTTTGTATAAATTATTGAAGAAAAAAAATTAAAGGCTGTCATTACGATGGGAAGAATATTTAATGTAAAACCACCTATCTTAAGGATTGCATCCGGCTTAGATAAATCTTCTATGAATAAAAAGCTAACTCCGTCATAGAGCCCTTCACTGGACATAAAGTAGTAAGCCGCCATGAAGAAAGGAATCTGAATAAGTATAGATAAACTGTTCTTCAATGCGTACATAGGCTTGTATCCTTGCTCTTCATAGTATGCGGAAAGCATCATAAACCTCTTATCACCTTTAAATGTTGCTTTTATGTGCTTAACCCACTTTTCCATGCTCTTTTGCTTTTCTCTTTCTTCCTCCTGCAAAGCATCTGCCTTTCTGTACAAAGGCAACGTGAGCGTACTAACGACAACACTCACTCCAATAATTGCTAAACCTGGATTTCCAAACACTTTTATCAATAAAGCATATGAAACTTCAATTATTAATTGTAATGGATATATAAATATGTTCCAAAGAAAATCTGCCACGTCTATTACCTCTGATTATTATTATCAGTCCCCTCACCTTCGCTTTAGTTTAGCGGTGATGGATTTATCCGACTGAGTTAAACCTTGTTCCTGTCTCTCCCTTTATTCCCTTCATCGCCTTATCAACTGAGGTTATAATAGAGATTCCGTCTTTATTCTTCTCTACGAACTTTACAGCGGCCTGAACCTTAGGAAGCATGCCTTTACTCGAGAAGTGTCCTTCTTCCATATACTTAGCAGCTTCATCAGTCGTTATCTCATCTAAGTAGGTTTCATTCTCATCACCGTAGTTAATGGCAACCTTTTCACTTCCTGTCAGAAGTAAGAGGATATCGGCGTGAGTTACTTCTGCCAAGACTTCTGCTACAAGATCCTTTTCTATAACCCCACTTGCACCTTTAAGTTTTGCGCCCTGCTCAAGCACCGGGATACCTCCACCGCCGGCCGCTATTACTACCTGATTATCCTTAAGAAGGGTATTTATTGCGTCCTCCTCGTATATTTGCATAGGGCGGGGCGCAGCTATTATTCTTCTGTAGCCACCTTCTACTGCTTCAACGAAGTTACCTTTCTCTTTTTCTGCCTCAGCTTCTGTATAGTCCATAACCTTTCCTATAAGCTTTGTGGGATTTCCGAAAGCAGGGTCAAATGCGTCCACTCTTACCTGGGTTATAAGCGTTACTACAGAGCGATATATGCCTCTTTGTATGAGACTTGCTCGAATCTCATTCTGCAGGTCGTAGCCTATGTAGCCCTGACTCATAGCCTGACATATGGATATAGGTGCAACCTCTGCACTTGGTGTTAACTGACTATGTTCCCTCATGGCAGCATGTATCATACCAACCTGCATACCATTACTGTGAGTTATGCAGACCTTGTAGCCCGCTTCCACTATGTCTGCTATGCTTTCTGCTGCTCTCCTTACATTTTCCTTTTGCTTTGGAAATGTGTTGCCAAAGGCTGAATGACCTATAGCTACAACTACTAATTTCTTTTCACTCATATTTTATCTCCTCTTATTTCTTTATTTTCTTATGCCTAATACTCAATTTTTCTTGAGCATTATCTGCTAATTTCAGGCAATCCTGTTCTCCACGCTTCAGCTATATGCGTATAATGAAATATTTCAGCACTAGCCTCACTCCTACCAGACAACCTTAAACTTAACCTTCAGATTAGCACCATCTGT
>JAEEGL012841268.1_pt1 | contig 10052 bp, 6 predicted proteins | sample 9134231 | NCBI WGS metagenome assembly JAEEGL01 (sample SAMN16246548, study PRJNA631951) | gut metagenome | biome: gut microbiome; feature: rumen; material: fiber-attached | host: Bos | place: Iran: Karaj | collected 2018-10 | reverse complement strand
GAGTGCGTTGAACGATGTTAAGGGTGTCTATGATAGTTATAAGGAACTTAACTCTGTTGACTCCGGCCAAGTAAAGAACAGATATAAGGAACTTTCGTTAAATAGAGAACTGAATGGGTCTGAAGTAAGCGGAAGGAAATATCTTATATTATTTTCAACAGCGACAGATTTTGCACAATGTAGTAAATGTAACGGAACTGGACAGGTTGTGACAGGATGGACAACACCAACATACGGCACAATGAATCAAGGACTCCCGTTATATGGTAAATGCCCGGATTGTAATGGAACGGGAGACGCCAGAAAGAAAGATAACGAGTTGGATGGCGTTGTAGTTGGCGCAGGAAGGGATACGAAGACAGAACTGTATAGGAAAATAGAGGAATTCAATCTTCAGCCGGAAAACGCTTCATATAAACTGCCATATATCCCAAGGATTGATTCATCAGACAATGCAATAAAGGACCTCGTTGGAACCATTGCATACAGAATACCGAAAAATGCGTTTGGACAGGATAAAAAGAATCAGATATTGGCATATACAAATCCACCGAAGTCCAGCACGGCGTTTATGGATGTTGCAGAAGGCGATTTTGAAAAGATAGTTGAATATTTGAAGTCGTCAGATGTACTTGCATTCGTTAACAGTATGGATAAATCATCTTCCGTGGCGGTGGCAATCCTGCGAGTTGATGAATTTGAGAACAGGATTAACTCGTTGCTGTCTACGTGCGAAAACGAACTTGAAGTTATTGGTAAAAAGGCCGAGAAAGTTCAGGAATCTGTATATGAGAACATCCTCGGCTTCAAGGTAACGTTAAAGAATATCATTAAAATGTGTCTCGCCCACCTTGATACGTTCATGGAGTTCATGTATAAGTGTATGGACGAGATTAAGGACGCAAAGAGGTTGTTCTCGGACGCAAATCTCAAGAAGTATGAGACGGATGTCAAAGCAACCACTGAAGGGGAAAACCGTAAATCCGGGGATGCCCTTTACCTGCCGCCATTCTTCGCATATAAGAAGTTGAATCCGGAGAATGGAGAACTTGAAGATGCGTGGATTGGTGATGAGCCGAAGTTTGCGAACAACACGGATAAATTCAGGGAGATACTACTGATAGACGGAATACTTAACGGACTCCTTACAGCACAGGAAGAAGCAGGAGAGATAGCGAAAAGTGTCATCGCAACGGAAACGGCCTCAAATATTACGAATAAAGTAGGTGTTGATTATATACCTACTTTCGTAAGTGATTATTATGCAAATGTAAATCCATATAAGAGTGCGTATGACGACATTGAAACCCTGATAGCCACGTTCGCTTTCAGGTGTATGCTTGGCGTTGCCTACGGGCTTGATTATCCGAGCATAGGAAACAGGTTCACTTCTACGAACAACAACAAGAAGAGAGGGTATTTTGAACAATTGGCAAGGAACGATGCTGAAAACTTCATAATGAATAAAAATGAGTTCGACGCATTCAGGAACAGCAGCCTACCGGAAGCATTCTCTGGGATAACGTGGGATGATTTCAGTTCTTATATAACAGGCAAGAGTTCAAAACTACAACAAAATCCAAAAGCGAACAAGTATTCCGTTGGGGATATGAACAGTCCGCTCTTCACAAAGGTCGGTTCAGATGATTTTATTCTGTCTTATGGAAAGAAATCGGAAGACGGAGAATATTATGTGCTTCCTTTGATGTATAACTCCGTAGATGATGCTATTGGGGTTGCGAACAGTATATACAAGAAGACAAAGGAAGACCCAGCTACCATAACCCCTGAAAAGAAAGGAATTGGTATATCCAGGGAATTTGCAATGCCGTTGGCTGAGGTTGTCGGTAACGATGATGAGTTGGCCGATAGGCAGAGCATTGAAACGGCATATAGTGAATTATGCAATGGCACGAATGCGGAAAACATAAGGAATATTGGCTGGTATTTCAGGACAAGTGATAACTGGAAAGAGTATTTTTCTGGTGTTGCTCCATTGGAAGGTGATTACTTATGGTTCCCAAGCATTTTCAAACTCGGGGATATAAAGGAGTCGATTGACGTGTCCTTAGTAGGCAATAAATCAAAGGTTAATGGAAATCTATATAGTGGGCAGGCTACGGATGACGGAAAGGTAATCTACTCGTTCGCACCAGTTTCCAAAGTCACTTCAATGAAAGATTTCTTCGTTGCGGAAGACATCTGGAAACATATCGGTAATGTACTTAGTTGGTTTATAGGAAAATCCAAGAAATTTGACGAGACAAGTGTGAAGTCTGCGAAGGCCAATGACAAATACATTGAAGAAAAAGTCGTTCCTGAGATGATGAGCGACAAGAACGGTGTAACTTTGATAGGTCTTCCTTGCGGCGAAGGTACTCTATTTGAAAGTGAGTTTTACCTTATGCAGAACGAGGATGTAAAGGATGATATTATAAACAAGATTAACAGGAACACAGGCAGAGGATACACCAAGGAAGCCATAAAGACATTCAGAAAGGCGTTCCTACTCCTACATTCCCTCCCTACATCTGAATACGGAGCACTTGGCCGTGTGTTGGAGACATTCCTTAAGCGTACCTATACCCCAGCAATAACAGATATACCATTATCATCTGCATTGTTCATTGGTGCGTTGTATTGGAGGGAGTTTATAAATGGAGGAAGCAACGAGCAAGACATGTTGTTATCTTATTCTGCTGATGGGGTTGGTGCTGAAAAGTATAAACCAGCATCTGTTAACAACCTTGTAACCATTGACTACGCAACATATAAGTTTGATAGTGAGGCAATTACAAGACCGCTTAATCCATTGAAAACCAGTGAGACCGCTTCATATTTAAAGATAGTGGACGCCTCACTTGAAACAAAATTGGATGAACTTGAAAGGAATAACGCTAGGAACGGGGATAATGAGTTAAAGACATTCCTCGAAGCCAATGGTCGCAGAAGTTCAAGGTTCATAGGGTTCTGGTCCGTACGTCCTGAAGTAAAGAAACAGTTCATCGACTTATTTGAGAACTGGGTTTTTACTGGATTTGGCGATATTGAAAAGGAACTTTCGTTGAGGGATACCAATGGGGTGGAGTTTACCATACCTGCCGTTGCTGACATAAAGAAAATAATAAGCGACAAAGTATTTGATGAAAACGGTCGTGCGGATAAAAATTTTAACGGAAACTGCTACCACATAGTAAAGAATAACAGTACGGATGCATACAATACGTTCGTTAAAAATACCTTCAGCAAGTCATTCTTCAATAACCACATGCGTTTCGGTGCTTCCAATAAGGATAATTCACTCTTCACATTCCTTCGTCACGAGTCTGAAGCGGTGAAGAGGATAAACCTTTTGCTCACTTCCGGATGTATAGTTAAAGTTCCATTCCCAAGAGTTCTCATGACCAGGGATATGTTTTCAAGTTCCTGGACAGAGGAGAGGACATCCATGAAAGTTGACGACGATATTCTCAAGAAGGGATGGGAAACGTTCCAGAAGAGTATAATGGACGCTGTATCCCAGCATAATGTTGATGAAGAACAGAAAGATGAGATAGTAAACAACGTAACACCGGCCGACGTAAGCCCTGGAACAAAGCTTTCTATGTATGAAACGTTGAAAAACATTCACGACAAGTGGCTAATTTCAACTAATAGGAACAAATATAAACTCGTACCGGAACAAGGTGACACGAATTCTGGAATAGCGGAAAACTTCTTCTTCATCAACTCGTTCTACGAAGATGTTGGAGATGAGATTACGCTTAATATAGAGAAGTTGCCGGACCAGGTTGATTTCGTACTCAATAACGTGAATGCTTCCAACTCATTGTATTCGTTCATGTATGACATTGCTAATCAGGCAAGAGTTCAGTTGCTTGCTTTACCGGTATTCAATAATCTCTCCGACCCGGAATACGTAAGGGAAATGTTTTCTCCTATACCATACGACGAGATTGATTCAACGAAGGTATATACGGAGAGTCAATACGTGTTCTTCTACCCGGAGGAAGCATCAAAACATGCAGTCATAGAATCAGATTCCGACAATGAGGAGGATAGGTATAAATTTGCAGACGACTCATTCACGCTCGTTACAGAAGCAGGTTTACAGAACAGTGTTGGGGTTCCTAATACGTTCAATAATACGGAAGGACGTAGAGTTCCGGTGTTCGGCGTGACGTTTGCAAAACAAAACCAGAGTTTCTTCAAGAACATCAACGTGTCAATGGATAGCCCAAAGACAACTGAGGTGGCCGCGTATAATACCGTTGCCATAGCAAATAAGTACAATGGAGGAAATACACAGGTCACAGCACTTGGTCAGGATTTGTTCCCGATTTATTCAAACTACTCATACGAATGTTCCGTTGAGATGATGGGCTGCGCCTGCATTATGCCGCTCATGTATTTCCAGCTGAATAATATACCGATGTTCAAAGGTACGTACATAGTTTATAACGTATCCCATTCAATCACCCCTGGGAACATGACGACTTCGTTTAGCGGACAGAGATTGAGCCGGTATAGGAAGATGAGGAACGACGATGCTTTGGCTGTTGCACCTAACGAAAACGGGTTGGCAAGTAAGATGAAACGTACGGAACAGCAGAAGGATTCGGAGATAAAGGACTGCTACACCCCATCAGGATACAGGCTTGAAAACGAGTACGTCTATGACAATATATCAAGGATAAGCGGCATAAATGACAAGGCGGTTCTCCGTGCAGTCGAATATGCCGAGACCCATTACACAGGCGGTTTCTTCGGTGACGGAAAAGTTAAGATGTACTATGACCCGTGGATGGCTTATAATAACGGTGTCGATGGAGCAGGACTGTACGTAAATGACCAGTTCTCAACAGATTATGTAGTACCAAATGATTATAACGGTAACGCAGATAAGGTTGCAATGGCATCAGAAGTGTTGTCTGGCGATACTGAAACGGCTATGATGTGTACGGTTGTGGGTGCATTCGGTGTTCCTACTTCATGTTATGGTGCGTGTGGTGCAAATTCTGCAGAAGAGTTCATCGAAAGGTCAAAGGAAAGTTTCACGGCACAAGGAAACTATTTTGCGACGTTACTGAAAAACAATACGGAGTTGAAGAATGCGTTACAGAATAAGGATTGGGGCAGGTTCGCCGTTCTTTATAAGGGGCAAAGCGGAGTTACTGAAACCGGTGTATATTCCCCTGGAGACAGTGATACGTTCAGTAAGTACGCTGCTGACCTGAGGGCCGGATACAATGAGGCTTCCGGTGCTTCGTCCGAATATTATGAAGCATATTTAGCGAACAACCCAACATCGCTCATGAACATAGTCGACCCGAATCCTCCTGGAGATTATACCCTTGATGTTGATGCGGCGATAAAGCACCTCGTATCACATTCAAAAAGCGAAAGCCAGCATAGTTGCGCTAAGTTTGTCAAGGATGCTCTTGCTGCTGGAGGCATACCTTATGAACCATGTAATGCATCCGATTGTAAGGAGGAAAAATTCATAAAGGACGAATGTTATGAACTCTATACGTCAAGGCCGGGAGATTATGGTAGTGGTGGAAATAAGATGAATCCTAACTGGCAACCAGGAGACATAGTAATCATAGACAACGTTGGAACACATAAGTACGGTCATATAGCAATGTGGACCGGAACACAATGGATTTCTGATTTTAGACAGAAGAATTGTGATATATATTCAAGTTCGGAAGGAATAAGCAACGGAAAGAACATGTGGGACAACGGACACTTCCACTTCTACAGATTTAAGAATATTAAAAACGCATAATATATGGCTTGCACAAACGGAATACCATACGGAATAGGAACCAGCACGGACCCGGCAGGGGATTTGTGGACTGGCAAGAACTACACACCAAGAGCACTAAGCAAAGCCAAGGATAAGGATGATAAGACAGAGAAGGATAGGGCGAAGATTATAGTTGACTTTTTCTCTGGAAAGAAATTTAACGAAACGGGCAGCACACTTCCAAAAGAGTTCGGTTATGCCGTGGCAGGTGTGTGGTCTGCGGAATCGAACATCAGTCCCTGGTCATTCAATCCGGACGAGCAAGAAAATGGGTATGCGTTCAGGAATGTACACGCCCCGAATGCAAAGACCTTCGAATACGGTGGCACTACCTACTATATGGACCAGGCGAACATGATGAAATTCGGTTACGGAAAGGGATTGGCTCAGTGGTCATGGTCAAGGGTGTTGAAGTTCAGAGATTGGTATAACAGTTCAGAAGGCACGAAGACACCTGGAGTAGACATGGATGATTGTGCGTCGGCTATAACGGCAACAAGCGTCACTACACAGACAGCATTTGCATGGAAAGAAATGCAGGAGCGTACCGGTGAGTTCAAAAAGCAGATAGAAAGCATAGAGACAGCCGACCCGAATACGGATAAAGAAAAGTTCGACAGGAACATAATACTTGCCGTGGATGCAATCTTAAGGGGTTACGAGAACGGTGGAAAGGCGACTATGAGAACACCTCACGGGGATGGAAAGAAAGATAAGAAGGGAATGGACAGTTATACCTGGGACGGTGGCTATGAAGGCGCATTGAGAAAACGTGTAGAGAAAGCACTTGGAGTTTATGAGGCACTGAAATCATAGTTTTTTGTATATTTGCAGAAAACTTGATAAAACTTATGAGATACGTAGGAAGGATAATCACCACGTCAAAGATTGAAGGTCTGTCTGACTTCATTGAACTTACGAAAGATGGGTCGTCTATTAAGGATGGAAATGCAAAGATACCCACAATCATTATCGGGCACAAGAATGCGGAGAATATACTTGGTAGGCCGCTGAAGATGTCCGAGAAAAAAATCGGGGAAAACCTCTATTGGACATTTTCTAAGAGGGAGCGAAGGATTGAATATGAACCTGATATGGATAAATTCGAAAATACCGTATCAAACTTCCTAATGAAATTCTGTCAATATGAGTACATAGATGCCATTACAGGAGATAATGAAAGAAAGGGTAAGATACGCGAACTGCTTACTGATGGAACCCACAGGAAGATAGTATATGTGACCGATTCAATGTATTATGTTTATTGTCCGTCAGAAAACAAGACATACGGGCTATCAAAAGACGTATTAAGTTTTATAGGTGTGAAGCCTGAAACCGTGGAAGAAAAGTTCAGGAAGCAGTCAGCAAACATCATAACAATATCAGACGTTCCAGACACAAAAATCGCAAAATCAAAGTTCGTGATACCCCTTTTGTATTATCTTGCGACTTTTTGATTATCACAGATATTTATAGTAAAATATTTAACAATGAGAATGGTATCTAAAAAGCATCTGTCCAGTGTGAATCTTAGGCGTTTCAAAAGAATTCCGGTTTCGCACAAGACCTTTGTTTCAAAACCAGTTGAGAAGGTTGTTGAGGTGAAGGAGGAAAAGACGGAGGCCAACGAAGAACAAATAATACCAGCCGTATTCTCCGCAGAAGAGATGAATGTGCAGAATAATGCGGAGGTATTGGAGACACCGAAGCCGAAGAGGACCAGGAAGAAAAAGGTAGTTGAAGAACCCCAGGATGAGAATGTTCCTGTAGTTGAAACTGAAAATAATGAAGAAAAAACTGAAAACGATGGCTAATCTTACAAAAGAGGAACTTGCACAGATGGATGAACTCCTCAAGAAGATGGGTGCAAGCGAAAATACGAAGAAGGTTATCAAGAACGACAGAGGACTTATTGAGCGTACGAAGAGTTCAAAGGTAATCCTCACCGAAGATAATAGACAAATCCTTAACGACTAATATGAAAAGGGGTGAAATTTTATCAGAAGACATCAAGAGATACCAGCAGATTCTTGAATACGTGAATCTGTCTGGGCATATTGACGAAGAAGGTGAAGACCAGAATCAAGACCCTAATGCCATGGGTGTAGCACCTGGCGGAGACCAGAACGCTATGGGAGGAGACCCTAATGCTATGGGCGGAGCACCTGGTGGAGACCCGAACGCAATGGGTGGCGACCCTAATGCTATGGGCGGAGCACCGGGCGGAGACCCAAATGCTATGGGAGGCGACCCGAACGCCCAGGGAGGAGGAGTTGAAGGATTTGACCCACAGACTGACCCGAACGCTATGGGAGGAGACCCTAATGCCATGGGCGGTGACGCAGGGGCAATGGAAGACCCTATGGCAGACATGGAGGCAGAACAACCAGGTCCGGACGATAATGTTATAGATGTTGACGACCTTACCAATGCACAGGATGAAACAAACCAGGCCGTAATGGACCTTAATGATAAATTCGAGAAACTCCTTGGTGTTGTTGATAAGTTTGAAAAGTTTATTGATAAGAACGATAGTGAAATCGCTTCTTTAAAGCAAGAACTTGAAAAACGCAATCCAACCCCTATCGAGAAACTTGACCTCCGTACGGTTAACGACTCCTATCCATTCAACGTGAAACCAAATGACTATTGGAAGGAGAAGGAAGAGACGTCGAATTATCGTGTTGGCGGTGATGAAATGGAAGTACCTGAACAGTATGACCTCCACCAGTCAGATGTTGACGATGTAACGAATTGGAAGGAAATCGCCGATTCACTTGACGATTCCGACCTTACGGATTTGACCAAGATTTTTAAACTTTAATATGAATGTCCTGGGTCAAAAAAATTGGCCCAGGACCTACATATTTTGCGAAAATTTTTGTATATTTGCATTGTAATAATAGTGCAAATAAGTATTTGATAAACAACTATTTGACTAAATAATTTTATAAAATAAAACATTATGGAAAAAACTTATCTTTATGGCGATTTCGATGTCGCTGAAAACGCAGTTGAGGCGGAAAAAAACATCAACACGAAGAGTGAGAATAACAACTATAATCAGGTTGCATTCGACACAAAGAACTATCTCAATGTCAGGTTAGACCCGGGGCAGACCGAAAAAACCCTTAAAATCAGGCTTCTGCCGTTCCCGGACACCAAGACACCGTTCCTACACATACATATGCACACTATTAAGGTTCCGAAGGAGATTTCTGCAAGCGGATGGAAGTCGTATGTATGCCTTGAAAAGACCGAAGGGTTGGACACTGAAACTCTCGGCACCAAATGTCCGTTCTGTGACATCGCAAGGGCTGCTTACAAGGACGCTAAGAATGAACTAGACCCGGAGAAGAAGGAAATCCTACGTCAGCGTGGCAAGGAGAATCTTTCCAGTGAATTCGTTGTTATGCGTTGTATTGAACGTGGTAAGGAGGACGAAGGAGTCAAGTTCTGGAAAGTCAAGATTCACCAGGACAAGGGCGACCCCTATAACCTCATTTGCACACTCGCAGAGACAAGAAAGAGGGAATGGTTCGAAGACAAGGATAATGAAGGAAAAGACCCTAGGGAGTCCAATATCCTTTCAATCAACCCTTACGGATATGACCTGCAGATTACAATCAAAAAGAAGACGGAAGTTGACAAGCGTGGTCAGGCTGTCGAGAAGACCTCTTATCAGGTAACTGACGCAAAGAAACCGTCTCCTCTTTCTTCAGACCCGGAACAGGGCAAATCCTGGGTTCTTGACCCGAAGAAGTGGTTCGAGGTATTTGTTCCAAAGCCTTATGACTATCTGGCAATAGTAATGCAGGGTAAACTCCCTTGGTATGACCGTGGAATTGGTAAGTGGGTGTCAAAGGAGGAAAAGGAAGCTGCCCAGGCCGAGGAAGTCGAAAGGACAAATGAAGAAATAAGGAAGGCAGAGGCAATTTCTACGCAGGCACTCAGTCCGCAGGTAGAAAAGCAACTAAATGAAGAGCCAGTAGGGGTATTCAATGATAATCCAGAAGATGACCTGCCGTTTTAAAGAAATAATCCCTGGAATGTGAAAGTTCCGGGGATTTTTTTGTATATTTGCAAGAGAATAATGTTAAAAAACAATGATTTATGGCAAAACAACCGATTTCAAAAAAAGAAATAAAAGTAGTTGATAAACTTGCATCATTAAAAGCATTCAAGGAAAAGAATGGACTTGGCAATGCAGTTGAAAAAGAAGCGTCCTGGATTATACTTC
>JAEEGL012347595.1_pt1 | contig 10052 bp, 5 predicted proteins | sample 9134231 | NCBI WGS metagenome assembly JAEEGL01 (sample SAMN16246548, study PRJNA631951) | gut metagenome | biome: gut microbiome; feature: rumen; material: fiber-attached | host: Bos | place: Iran: Karaj | collected 2018-10 | reverse complement strand
CCGGAACCGCACGCGGGGTCGAGGAACTTTTTATCGCCGGGTTGCGGATCCAACACTTCGACCATATAGCGCACGACGGTGGCGGGCGTATAGAACGCGCCGCCGCCTTTTCCCTCTTCCAGAGCAAATTTGCCTAAGAAGTATTCGTAAATTTCGCCGAAAACGTCGACGGTACAGTTTTCCGGAATGTCTTTGAAGATACGAACGATATCGGAAAGCAATTCCGGCTTGTCGTCGGGAACAAGTTGAGCGTAGACGTCTTTGGGAAGCACGCCGTCCATCTTCGGATTATCTTTCTCAATCGCTTCCATCGCCTTTTTAACAAGAACAGCTTTTTCAGCCGTGTCCGGCGCGTCGTTGACGAAGTCGTAGTAGGCGCATTCCGGAAGAAAGAATCCGCACTTTTCGACGGCGATTTCTTTCCTGGTCTTTTCCATGCGAGTCCCGGCAAGACGAGAAAATTCCGCGTCGATTTCGTCCCTGAATCGCTTAAATAAAACGTCTGCGTAACGCAGGAAAATCAGTCCAAGGATTGGCTGTCCGTATTTGTTCGCCGAGAGATGAGCGTTGGCGCGCAACTTGTCCGCCGCGTTCCAAAGATTGTCCTTTAATTTTTTGAGTTCTTTATCAGTCATGCTTGTCAGCTTCGTTTTTCTTGGGATTAGGAACTGTCCAACAGCGCCCCCATTATACAGCTAAACGCGTCATGTGTCATCATGAGAAAAGACTGCCTTTTTTAGAATGTATTTATGTCTTTCCCATGTCTTTACTATCAAAGGAACGCAAAAAAACGATTTTTATAAATCTCCTTCAATAGAACAAGATTAACGCGACATCTGTATTTTGTCCCAAAGCGAGTCTAATGAGACGTAGGATAATATAGCTCGGATCAGCGCGTTGGTTAGGCTCGGCTCTTGCGAGCCGATTGGCCGCCGATTCGTATCGGCGGCTTTCGCCTTCGGCGCAACACTTTGTTATTATTGGAGATATTGCTGTTATCCAAATACGATATTTTTTCGGGCGGTCAATCGCCAAAGCCCGGCGGCTATGGCGTCTGGCGACGCCAACGTCGACTCCTGTCGACGGCTCTCCGCGCTTCGCGCGGGACGCGTTGCGGGCGTTTGGATAAAACACATCGCTGACGCGTCGCCCAAACGCAGAGTTAAGGACGAGCGTAAAGAAATCGCGGGAATATTTTGATAGAAATTCTTTGAAGAAATCGATTAGAGAATCGAGGCGGAGCGATAAGCAGAGTTTTAACCGGATGTTACATCCGGTTGGGCGCCCGTTGGGCGCGGGCGCGGTTTTGGGCGACGAGGCGGCGTCAATCAACGCGGACGCCGGGCGGAGGTTTGACGAAAGCCGAAGTAAAAACGCGATAACCGCCGTTGGACCGTCGTCGGAGCGTCGCCCCGTTTGCCTGCGGCGTCCGCGCGACTTCGCGCGCTGCCGCTTGCGGCTCTTATAGCGCAAACCGCTCGTCCGACGCGGACCGTCAGCCGTTAATCTTGACGACGGAACCTTTTCTCGCCGACTCGTAGACGGCGCAGATGACTTCGACGCTCTTTCGTCCTTCGTAACCGTCGACGAGCGGCTTGGTTCCCGTCTCGATCGCGTTGAGGACGTTCGCGAACTGCTTGGCGTGCGCCTGATGGCCGATCGCGGCGGGGTCGGCGGCGCCTCCGCCTCCCGAAAGTCGGTTCGTCATCGACTCGCGAATCGCGGCGTCTTCTTCTTTCGACTCGCTGAAATCCCACTTGATAATGTCTTCTTCTTCGATGACGGCGGAGCCTTTGTCGCCGTGCGTCTCGATTCGCTTCAGGTAGCCGGGATACGCGGCGGTCGTCGCCTCGAGCAACCCCAGCGCGCCGTTTTTAAAACGCAGCGACGCGACGCAAACGTCTTCCACCTCGATATTTTCGTGCGCGACAAGCCCCGTAAGCGCCGAGACTTCGTCGACGTCCCCCATGAGCCAGAGCAACAGGTCGACGCTGTGAATCGCCTGATTCATAAGCGCGCCGCCGCCGTCGAGTTTCCACGTGCCGCGCCAGACGCCGCTGTCGTAATACTGCTGCGTGCGATACCATTTGACAATCGCGTCGCCAAGCGTCAATTTGCCAAAACGGCCCGCTTCAATCGCCTTTTTGAGCTGTTGACTCGACTGATGGAATCGACTGGGAAAGACGGTCGAGAGCGTAACGCCCGCTTTTTCGCACGCGTCGATGATCTGATCGCAACGTTCGGTCGTCACTTCAAGCGGCTTTTCGACGATCACATGTTTGCCCGCCTGCGCGGCGGCGACGGCGGGGTCGAGGTGCGCGCCGCTGGGCGTGCCGACCGTGACGATCTGGACGTCGGGATCGGCCAGAAATTCTTTGAAATCTTTGTACGCTTTGCACCCAAATTCGTTCGCGACGCGTTCGGACGCGGCGGGAACCTGGTCGTAACACGCGACGAGTTCGGCGCCAATTTCACGAATAGCGCGCGCATGGAACGTTGAAATCATGCCGCAGCCGACAATACCGAATTTATTTACTTTCATGGATATCCCTTTGCGTTGGAAAAAATTGCCGTCGATCGCCGCGTCTTCTCGTCGTCGAGAACGCGAACGGCGCCGCCGTCGACTCGTCAAGGCCGACGTTTCGTCCATTATAAACAAACGGAGTCGAAAAAACAAGCGACGCGCAAAATCGTCCAAAAACGCCGGCGTCCGTTGTTGATTTTAAAAAAAATCGCGGTATAGTGGTAAAAAGTTTCCGGAATTTACTCGTAAATACGACTAAATTCCGGAAATAATTCTAAAGCTATTAAGACGGAAAACGCCGAAACAAGAGGCGGGACGAGTCAATCAACAATCGGAATTTACTCGTAAATACGACCAAATTCCGAAAAGGACTTCAACATGATCGAACGAAAAAAATACCTGGACGCGTTACTCAAGAGGCGCTGGAACAACCGCGTCAAGGTAATTACGGGAATTCGACGATGCGGCAAAAGCACGCTGCTTTTTGAACTATTTAGAGATAGTCTTTTACAGTCGGGCGTCCCGGAACAAAATATTATTCAGTTGGCGCTGGACGACGACGTCAACGAACGTTATCGGAATCCCGACGAATTGTCCGCATACGTCAGAGAGCGCGCTGCGGACAAAGAGCAAAAGTATTACGTTCTCGTCGACGAAATTCAATACGCGATTTCCAAAAAAGAGTTGATTCGTCGAGACGCTCCGGTTAGATTGTACGGGGTGTTGAACGGTTTTCTGCGCATGAAAAACGTCGACGTCTACGTAACCGGAAGCAATTCCAAAATGCTGTCCAAAGACATATCGACTGAATTTCGAGGTCGGGGCGACGTCGTCAGAGTATACCCTCTGTCGTTCGCCGAATTCTTTTCCGCCTCCAAAATGGACAAGACGGACGCGTATAACGAATATAGCATGTACGGAGGCATGCCGTATCTGTTTCAACTCGATTCCGACGAAGACAAGTTCAATTATCTGTCCGAGTTATTTGAGGAAGTCTACTTCAAAGACGTTCAAGAACGGTACAACGTCAGATTTCCCGGCGTTCTTCAGGAACTCGCAAACGTTTTGTGCTCGTCGATCGGCTCGCTGACCAACGCAAGCAAAATAGCCAAAACGCTGCAAAGCGTGAGAAATCTGAAAATCGACTCCGAGACGATCAGCGTCTATCTCTCCTACCTGAAAGACAGTTTTCTGTTCTCCGAAGCGTTACGATACGACGTCAAAGGCAGAAAGTATTTTGAGCGCCCCTCGAAATATTACTGCGCCGACGTAGGACTCAGGAACGTGCGACTCGGACTCAGACAACAGGAGGAAACGCACATTATGGAGAACCTCGTCTATAACGAGTTGATCGTAAGAGGTTTTCAGACGGACGTCGGCGTTACGCCGATCGTCGAAAAAAACGACGCGGGCTCCCGCGTTCAAAAGAACTGCGAAATCGATTTTGTCGCGACCAAAGGGAGCAAGAAATACTATATTCAATCGGCGCTCAATATGGACGACGAAGCGAAAGAAAGAACCGAACTTCGACCGCTCAAGGCTGTTGGCGACTCTTTTAAGAAAGCGGTGGTCTCGAAAACATACGGCAAGAGTTGGACCGACGAAGACGGAATCCTTCGAATCAATTTGATCGATTTTCTACTCGACGAAAACAGTCTTGATCGATAGAAACACCCCGCGGCAAATCGACGAAGCCCCCGACCGTTCTTCAAACGCGGTCAGGGCTTTGTATTCGGGTTCAAGACGCTGCAAACCGATCGGTTCTCTTGTCGCAACTCCGACTTTCCGAACTTAACGTCAACGAAATCGATTCCTAAACATTTCTCACTTATCTAAATTCTCTATATTACCAACACAAATCAAATAAATCTTACAACCGTTAAAATTATACTAACCTATCTTTCTACTTTTGCCGATAAAAGACGAGAGGGCGTGTAATGCGCCCTAAAAGTCGGAAAAAACTCCGGAAAAACACGAGAACAAAGTCAACCTCCCCTGGAAATTTTGAGTCGAAATGAAAGAGTCGAACGTACAAAACGCGTCGCAGTCCTGTAAAACGGTCTTGCGGAAGCCTTGGTACGCGCTCGGATTGAGCGTGGCCATTGCGTTAGGAACGAGCATTACGACAAGTCAGGCGGAAGAAATACGCTTCCAGAGCTCCGGCGATTCAGGAGCCAACATTCAAACTCGCCCCGTCCAGTTTCCCAAAGCAAAAGAGGAAGCGGAGCTCGTCGAAATCCTCGACTCTACTCTCGACCACAACCAACGTAAAATTGCCGAGCGACGTTTAGACGGCCCCGTCTATGTCGCGGAGCGATCGTTCGAACCCTACTCCTCCCCGGAAACCGGCGCGCAAAACAAACAATTCGGTCAAACCAGAGCGATCGATCCCAACGTAGGAAGCTCAAAACCTCAACAGCCGCTCGTTCCGCAAACGACCTGGCAGACGCAACCGCAAGCTTCCCGAAACGCTCAATCTCAACAGCCGTTCGTTCCGCAAACGACCTGGCAAACGCAAACGCCTCAATCTCAATCGCCGTTCGTTCCGCAAACGACGTGGCAAACGCAGACGCAGGCTCCGCGAACCGCTCAACCTCAACCGACGCGACAAACTCAACCGATTCAACAGGCCCCGACGCAAACAATTCAGCGCGTCCAACCGCAGCAAGTCCGGTCGGCTCAACAGGCGCCGCAGATTCAACAAGTCCCCGCGCAAACGTCTCAAAATTACCTGCCGCAGAGCTCCTGGCAAATTGTCGCGCAACCTCCCCAATACTATCAACTCCAGCCGATTCAGACGATTCAGCCTGTTCGACAGGCGCCCGCGCAAGCGCCCTTGCAAAGACAGGCGCAAGCGCCTATCGTCGTCCAACAGCAACCGACGCCGGCGATTCGTCAGGCGGCCGCGCCCGCGCCGACGCTTCAACGCGCTCAGCCGCAAGGGGCTCAATACGCCGCGGAATTCCCGATCGAATCGACTCCGCAGACGGAGCCGCGCCGCGTAACGACGATCTTCTCGTCTTCCGCGTACGGCGCGAGCGACGCGACGGACGCGATTCACGACGCCGCGCGCGACCTGCTCGCCGTCGACGACGTTCAGGAATTCTCGAAACAAAACGCGCGCGCGATTGACGAAATGTTCGAAGACGGCGCGTTCCTCGAGGAAATCAACGAAGACGTCGAAACGGAAGAAAGACTCGAAGCGGTTACGTTCGACGAAATCGCGGACGAATGTTTTTACGCGCTCGACCCTTACTCTTCGCTGTTCGTCGAATACGAGCCGACCGCCGAATGGACGAATTCCGTTCTTGAATACGTGCAGGATTCGCTTGGATCGCTCGCGGAACCGTCGGAAACGACGCGCGCCCTGCTCGCCGACTTCGGCGCGAAGATCGCGGAAGCGGACGCTCTGCGCGACGCGCTGATCTTCGACGACAAAACGCGTAAAAAGACGCCCGAAGCCGAAACGCCGAGGCTCGTTTCCCGATACGATCTTGAGCAACGCCTCGAACTCCTCGACGGATTCAAATTCGCGCTCCAGCGCCGCGTCTATCTCTGGACCGCGTGTCTGGACTATTTCGAAGCCCGCGCGGCGGGAAATCTCGTCGAACCTCGCGACCTGACGCGTCGACAATTGTTCGAACTGCTCCGCGAAACGAGCGAGACGGGCGCGTTCTTCGGCGACTCCGCGAACGGCAGAAGCTGGCGCGCGAGTTTCGACGTCGATCTTCTTGCCGACGATATCGCGCAAGTCCTCGAATTGGAGACGGAGGTTCTCGAACCGGCCGAAGAATTCGCGGACGCCGCGAAAGAAGCGAACGCGCTGGACGACGCGCCGACCTCGGACGAACTCGCGGCGATCGGCAAGCCGCTTTCGAAACGCGAAGTCGTCGCCAAAGAGCGCGCCAGACGCATGCGCTTCCTGCGCGACCGACTCAACTCCGTCGCCTATAAACTCGAAAAGACGCCGATGACGCCCGAACAACGCCAATTGTTCAAGCGTCCGACCCTCGCGTCGTGGGCGGCGCTCGCCTCGTCGTACTCCTGCGATCAGGCGAACGGACGTTCGTTGCTGTACGAATTCGAGCGTTACGAAAACACCGGCGGAGGCCAGGCCGGACGCGCGCTGCAGCAACTGGCGCTCCGCATGTCGACCTCGCATTCGGAACCGTGCCGTCAATTGGGACGCGCCGTCGACGTCGTTTACGACAATCCGAACGTCAAGGCGTACGTGTCCGAAGCGCTCATCAATCGGCTTTTGCCGATTCGCGACCCCGAGTTCGGCGTCGTTCAGGAACGCATTTTGAACAACCCCGTCGCCGGAAGCCGTCGCGTCGACACGACCGTCTCGATCGAACTTGTGCCCGATCCTAATCGTTTGCTCATGAATCTTACGGTCAACGGACGCGTGACGACCAACACGAGCAGCGAACTCCTCACGGCGAAGTTGCACAACGAAAGCTACGCGAATTACGTCGGCAAGAAAACGCTCGAATGGCAGGATTACGGAATCGCGTATTCGGCGGCTAACGTCGCGGCGGATTCCGTAACGAAACTCAACGGCGTCGAAACGGAAATCGACTTCGTGCCCATCGTCGGCGGGATCGCGCGAGAAATGGTGAAAACGTCGTATCAGACCAAACAGGAGGCGATTCGCGCTCAAACGCGCGCTAAAGTCGCCAAGGAAGCGCGGGAAAGAATCGATCTGGAAGCGAACGAGCGCTTCGACGCGCTCAACGCCAGACTGCGCAACAATTTCTTCGCGAGACTCTCGAACCTGGGCTTGTCGCTGCGCGCGCAACGCTCGAAAACGACCGACGACTGGCTCCTGGCCTCGTTGCGATTGGGTTCCGATTACTCGCTTGGCTGCCAAACGACCGAGCCCAAGACGTTGGACGGCGCGTTCGCCGACGTCAAATTGCACGAATCGGCGCTCAACGCCTATTTGGCGCAGCTTGAGCTCGGCGGTCGGGAAAGTAATCCGCGCGAAACGCTCGACTACCTAGCCGAAAAACTCGATCGACCCAAGCTGCGCGAAGTTGAGCTGGAAGATAACGATTTGAGCTTTACGTTCTCGAAAATCGACCCCGTCGTCGTGCGATTCTTTGAAGATCAAATTCAACTTCGGCTCAGTTTCGCCAAGATGACGCTCAAAGATCAGGAATGGGACGATCTTGAAGTCGTCGTTTCGTACCGTCCTTCGATCGGAACCGACGGTCAGCCGACCTTTACGCGCGACGGAGTCGTCGAAATTTACGGCCCGACGAACATCCGATCGCTGCTTCCGTTGCGCGCGATCTTCTCGAAGGTCTTCCCCGCGCAGAAATCGTTTGATCTTAAGCCGGAAATCTTCCAGACGGACGAACGGTTCGCGGGTCTTGGACTCGGTCTGTGCCGCGTCTCGCGAGGTTGGTTCGCCATTTCCGTAATCAAAGACGACTCGGCGGAAAACCTGGCGAAAAACGCGCGATAATCGACGCCAATACGATAAAAGGAGACGCGCGGCGGTTCGCAAAAAAGCGAATCGCCGCGCGTCTTTTATTGTCGGAGTCTCTCGACGCGAACCCGTTATTTCTTCTTCGGCTCGGGAAGCGCCTGCGGCTCCGGAGCGTCTTTGAGCCGCCACACGCGCACGTAATCAACGCTAAACGTCGCGGGCAAGTCGGCGGGATCCGGCTCGCCAAGCCAGAAGGGAATCACTTCGCAGTCCAGCACGATATGCAGAGGTCGATTGTAATAGTCGTTCTCTCGGGAGAAAACCTCCTTGCCGTCGACAAACCAGCGCAACGACTCGGGCGTCCACGCAAGCGCGAACGTATGATAGTCCGCCCAGAAATCGAAGTCCGTTTTCGTCTCGCGATGACCGTTGGGCAAATCTTCCCTGCTCTTATTGACGATCGATTCAAGATACGGGGTGCCGTAGCGAAGCGCGGTCGCATAATGAATTCGGCCGGAGGAACCGTCGCGAAACTTGCCGCAACATTCCAGAACGTCGATTTCCTCCGAGGACTCGCCCTCGACGTATTTAATATCGGGGCGATCCGAAAAAGGATCATAGAGCCAGAACGCGTTGCAAACGCACGCGTTCATCGACTTGCAACGCGCCTCGTAGTAGCCGTACGCAAGTTTCCGCTTACTCTTAATCGTCGCGTTCCAGTATTTGTCGTAGCCGCGCGCCTTCATCTCGACGTCGATTTCTTCGGGCTTCATTTGACTCGCCGTCAACCGCAACGTCCCGTCGGCGACGCTCACGGCGTCTCGGGAATACAGCGAGGGCCTTCGTCCGCGCCACGCGGGGTTGAAATCGAACCACTTCGTTTCGTCGAGCGCGTCGCCGTCAAATTCGTCGCTCAAGTCGGGCGCGAACTCGTAGTCGTCTCCAAGCGGACACACGGGCGTTTCCTGCGCGCAAACAGCCGTCGTTAAAGATCCTAAGAACAGCAAAAACAAGATCGTAAAACGTTTCATCGTCGGGTTCCTCCAGAAGGCGTAGGATTCAAAAAGAGCGTCGCGATTATTATTTCGACTCCGGAAGCGCTTGCGGCTCCGGAGCGTTTTTGAGTCGCCACACGCGCACGTAATCGACGCTAAACGTCGCGGGCAAATCTTCCGGATCCGGCTCGCCGAACCAGTCGGACATGATCTCGCAGTCGAGCATTATATGCAACGGGCGATTGAAGACGTCGTTTTCTCGCGAAAAGACTTCTTTGCCGTCGACAAACCAACGCAACGACTCGGGCGTCCACGCGAGCGCGAACGTATGATAATCGGCCCAGAAATCGAAGTCCGTCTTCGTCTTGAACGAGTAGTTCGGCATTTTGGCCTTTTTCTTGTTCACGATCGATTCAAGATACGGAGTCGCGTATTGATGAACCGTCGCGTAGTAAACGCGATTGTACGCCTCGCTGTGAGGCTTGCCGCAGTATTCCAGAATATCGATTTCCTCCGAATACTCCCCTTCGCGATATTTAATATCGGGGCGTTCCGAAAAAGGATCGTAGAGCCAAAACGCGTTGCAAACGCACGCTTTCATCGACTTGCATCGCGCTTCATAGTAGCCGTACGCCGCCTTATTCTTGCTCTTGACGATCGACTTCCAGAACTTGTCGTAACCGCGCGCTTTCATTTCGACGTCGACTTCTTCCGGCTTCATTTGACTCGCCGTCAGACGCAACGCGCCGTCGGAAACGCACACGTTGTTTCTGGAAAACAACGCGGGCTTTCTTCCGCGCCAGGCGGGATTGAAGTCGAACCACTTCGAGTCGTCAAGCGCGTCGCCGTCGAATTCGTCGCTCATATCGGGCGCAAATTCATAATCGTCCCCCAGAGGACACGCTGGGGGTTCCTGCGCGTTTGCAGTCAACGTCAACGTCGCCAGAACGAGCGCCGTTAAAATCGCCGCGCGTTTCATCGTTATTACTCCTGTTAGTAAAGAAAAGTCAATTTATTCAAGTCGCCGCGCCGCTTCCGAAGAACCCAGACGCGCCGCGTGACGGTAAAGTTCCATGGCGCGGTCATGGTCTTTGGG
>JAEEGL016784081.1_pt1 | contig 10053 bp, 6 predicted proteins | sample 9134231 | NCBI WGS metagenome assembly JAEEGL01 (sample SAMN16246548, study PRJNA631951) | gut metagenome | biome: gut microbiome; feature: rumen; material: fiber-attached | host: Bos | place: Iran: Karaj | collected 2018-10 | reverse complement strand
GTCTGCAGCACGCGGATGAACACGCCGAACTTGTCTATACCCTTCAGTTCGATGGTCTCGACGAAGGACTGCACGCGGTGGGTGTTCCATGTCGCGGAGTAGATGCGCTTGCCGTAACTGGTTTTGAGCAGGTTGGCTTCCGAGCAGTCGATCTTGTGGATGTGCATCAGTCCTTTCTCGTCCAGATAACCCAGCACCTCGTCACCGGGGATGGGGTGGCAGCAGTTGCTCAGCACGAATTTCTTGCCCAGCTCGTCGTCTGTCAGCACGATCGTATGCGGTCCCTTCTTAGGCTTGACGATCTCCTGCGGTCCTTCTTCCTTTAATACCTTCACCCCTTCATCCTTCTTGCCTACGAACGGTATGTACGACCGCCATCCGCGTTTGGGGAATACGATCTCGCGTATGTTGTCCAGACGGATGGCGCCTTGTCCCACCTGTGCGTACAGCTCCGAAGGCTGCGTCATCTGGTAGTAGGACAACAATCGTGCCAAAGCCATGTCGTGGTTGTCTGCGAGATCCTTGTCCATATGGATGGCGTCCTCTACGAGCCGTTCGCCGTGCTTGATGTAGCGGCGTTCCTCGCGGTGGAAATACTGAGTGAGGTTGCTCCGCGCTTTGGCGGTCGTCACCATGTCGAACCATTCTTTCTGCGGATGCTGGCTGTTGGAGGTCAGCACCTCTATCTGGTCGCCGCCCTTGAGACGGTAGGATAGGGGCACTAACGTGTGGTTGACCTTGGCGCCTATACAATGCTCGCCTAACTCCGAGTGGAGCTGGAATGCAAAATCCAATGCGGTTGAGCCGAGCGGCATCGTCATGATCTCGCCCTTGGGCGTGAAAACGAATACCTCCTGTGCGAACAGATTGAGCTTGAACGTGCCGAGGAACTCCATCGCGTCCTTATCGGGGTGGGCGAGGATCTCCTTGATCTCGCGCAGCCATTTGTCGAGTTCGCTGTCATCCGATTCGCCGGTCTTGTATTTCCAGTGCGCGGCATAGCCTCGTTCGGCTATCTCGTTCATGCGGTCGGTACGTATCTGCACCTCTATCCATTCGCCGTTCGAGCCCATCACCGTCACGTGCAGCGCCTCGTAGCCGTTCGCTTTGGGCGTCGAGATCCAGTCGCGGATACGCTCCGGATGCGGACGGTACATCTCCGTGATGGCGGAGTAGATCATCCAGCACTGGTCTTTCTCGCTCAGCGAATCTTTCGGCGTGAAGATGATACGCACGGCGAGCAGATCATATACGTCCTCGAAGGCGCATTGCTGCCGCATCATCTTCTTCCATACCGAATAGACGGACTTGATACGTGCCTTGAGCACATAATTGTAGCCCATACTAGTCAGACGCTCGCGGATAGGAATGGCGAACTGCTCGAAGCTCGCCATCTGTTTCTCCTTGACCGCTTCCAGCTTGTCGTGTATCTCCTGCCAGGTATCGGGATGCTCGTACTTGAAGCTCAGATCCTCCAGCTCCGTCTTGATAGGGAACAGACCCAGACGGTGCGCCAACGGCGCATAGATATACTGCGTCTCGCCGGCTATCTTGTACTGCTTGTCTTTGGGCTGGGCACCGAGTGTACGCATGTTATGCAACCGGTCGGCGATCTTGATGAGCACCACGCGGATGTCGTCGTTGATGGTCAGCAGCAAGCGACGGAAGTTCTCCGCCTGCTCGCTCGCCTGCTCGCCGAAAACGCCGCCGCTGATCTTGGTCAGACCGCTCACTATCTGCGCGATCTTGTCGCCAAAAAGGCCGGCGATGTCCTCTACTGTGTAATCGGTGTCCTCCACTACGTCGTGCAGCAGCGCCGAACAGATGCTCGTACTGCCCAGACCTATCTCTTTCACGCAGATGCGCGCGACAGCAATCGGATGAAGGATATACGGCTCTCCGCTCAGACGGCGGACACCGTAATGTGCCTGCTTTGCAAAATTGAACGCATGCGTGATCAGCTCCACTTTCTGTCGGTGCAGCGTATGTGCGTAGTCATCCAACAACGCCTCAAATTCGCGTTGTATCAACTGCTCCTCTTCCTGTGTAAATTCACTCTTTTGCATATTATAGGCCAAAATACCGCGCAAAGGTACTGCTTTTTTTTGACATATGCAAGCGCGCGCGCATTTTTTATTTCAAAAAATGATTTTTCTGTAATTTTATTTGCATATATGCAAAAAAAGCAGTACCTTTGCACGCTCATTATGTACGAATGGTATGAAAGATAGAATACGCATATGGATTATAGGGCTCGCGGTAATGTCTATGGGCACGGTATGCGCGTGGGCGGAACGGGTGACGCCGGAGCAGGCAGGTAAGCTTGCCATGCGCGTGCTGCCGGACAAGACACCGGCGATGCGCGAATGGAAGACGGCGGCAGTCTTCGGCGCTACGGACAGGAAGGGGCATCCTTACCTCTACGCCGTGCATTCGGAGCAGCAGGACGGCTACGTGCTCGTCAGCGGTGATGACCGTTATGTGCCGGTGCTCGGCTATAGCGAAAGCGGTCCGCTGGACGAGACGCAGATGCCGGAGCATATGCGCGCATGGCTGCAGGGTTATATCGATGAGATGCGCTATCTGGACTCCGTCGGCTATACGTCGTCGGTAGTCAGCCGTCAGCCGTCAGCAGTCAGCAGTCAGATGTCTGCCATCAGCCCGTTGGTAGAGACCACGTGGAACCAGAGTTCGCCGTACAATCTCCTCTGCCCGATGGACAATAGCGATGCTCGCTCGGTGACGGGCTGCGTGGCAACGGCGATGGCGCAGGTGATCAATTATCATATGCAGCATTCCAATGCGCCGACATCCATCATTGCGGAGATGCCCTCTTATACCACCAAATCGCAAAAACTGCACGTGGACAGCGTGCCTGCCGGAACGAGCCTGCCGGACAAGAGCCTGTTGCTGAATAGTTATGGCAGCAGTGCCACAGACGCGCAGAAGACAGCGGTGGCGCAACTGATGCTCTACTGCGGTACCGCCGTGCAGATGAACTACAGCAGTTCGTCGTCCGGTGCTGCGTCTTCCAAAGTGCCGGTTGCCTTGATCAATTATTTCGGTTTTGACGGCACTGCGCGTCAGGAGAAGAGAGCCAATTATTCCTACGCTTCGTGGATGGAGCTCGTCTATGGCGAGTTGGCGTCCGATCGTCCGGTCTATTACAGCGGTTCGTCGTCCGGCGGCGGTCACGCGTTCGTCATCGACGGCTATGACGGTAACGGCCTGTTCCATGTCAACTGGGGATGGGGCGGCAGTTCGAATGACTATTTTGCCTTGTCCGTGTTGAACCCGGATGATGACTCCCAGATAGGCGCCAGTCTGAGCAGCGACGGTTATACGATCGACCAGGCGGCAGTTATCGGCGTGCAGATCAATACCGGCGAGACCATTGACCATCCGATATGCCTGACGACCGGCAACCTGCGTGTGGATGGACAGGACGTCCTCTTCTCGGCATTCAACCATACCGGCGAGACCTATTCGTTCAACGCCGGAATAGGCTTTATTGACGCTGCCGGCAATATTACGCATATCAATCACGACACCTATAACGACCTCAAGGACAACTACGGTTATAATACCCTCCGCCGTACCGTGCCAACCAAAAAGACCTATGCTAACAAGACCATGAAAATAGTCCCCATCAGCCGCAAAGCGTCGCTGCTCGGCAAATGGTACACCGGTTGCAATCCTGCCATCCATTACTTCATCGCGAAGTACGACGCCAACGGTGTGCCGACCATGACCGCCCATCCGGCATCGCTCCTGCAGATCGATACGATGTACGTCCCGACGAGCCGGTACACCGATGAGTGGCAGTCCGTCAAGGTGCAGGTGACGAACAGCGGCGAGGAGTTCTACGGCAAGGTGTATTTCTTCGCCACTTTGGCGGACACTGTAGCCGAATCGGAGGCGGAGATGGGTCTGACGGCGCTGGTGAACAGCATCCAGACGGTCACGTTCGAGTGGCTGCCGAAGGAGGCAGGCACATACCGGCTGATCCTCGCCCTGGACAGCAAAGGCGAGACCGTGCTCGGCGAATCGACCGTTACCATCAAAAGGGATGCCAGCCTGGATGGCAAAACATTGGCGATCATGGACTACACCTTCGAGAACGAAGACCGAAGCACCTTCCGAATAGACGACTCCACCGGTATCCGGAGCATGGATGTCTATGGCTCGCTGCTCAAAGGCAAGGTCAAGATCAAGAACTTGTCCTCCTCCAAGTTGACCAATTATCAGATCAAGGTGTACGTGGAGAAATACAACGAACAGACGGGCAAGTACATCCCCGATACCTGGAACTCATACTATACGATCAGTCTGGCGCCGGGTGCCACCGGCAATCTGACCGTCAATCGCGAAGTGACGGTGGACAATACATACCGCATCTGCATCGTGCTGCGCAGTTCGCCTTCGATCTATCTGGACGACCGCTATGTGGTACATATGCGTTCCTCCAAACCCGAACCGACAGCGGTGCCGGAATGTCAGGAACAAAGGACCGGTAGCCAAAAGCTGATCCGCGACGGACAGCTGATCATCCTTCGTAACGGCAAACAATATACCCTTCAGGGACAACTCATCCGATAAACAACAAACACGATAAAAAACATGACAAAGCAACAAATCTATGGATTAGTAACAGCGCTGGCGCTTGGAATGAGCGCGTGGGCGCAGACTCTCAACCCGACCTATCTCGCCTATATAGAGGAGTGGAAAGGGACGGCAGTGCAACAACAGGCGGACTATGGTATTCCCGCTTCCATCACGATGGCACAGGCAATCCTCGAATCGGCGGCAGGGCAGAGCGAACTGGCAAAGAACGCCCGCAACCATTTCGGCATCAAGTGCACGAGCGAATGGTTCGGCGGCGTCTATTACTACGATGATGACAGCAAAGGCGAGTGCTTCCGTCAGTACAGGGATGCGGCAGAGAGTTTCAAGGACCACTCGGTTTTCCTCAAACGTCCGCGTTACACCACCTGTTTCGAGATTGCCGTGGAGGATTATGAGGGCTGGGCACGCCGTCTGCGCGAGTGCGGCTATGCCACCGACCCGAACTATGCCCCCAAGCTCATCAAACTGATTCAGGATTACCGTCTGGACACGTTGATGAACGGTTCCGTCAAACCGGGTGCCTCTGCGGCTGCAGGGGCAGGTGTTGCCGGTGCTGCACAACCCCAGAAACGTCCGCTCAAAGCGACCGTCGTACGCCGTACGGAGCCTATCATGGTCATTAATAATGATCCCGAACCGCCTTATGTGGAGCCACTTACAGCGCGTCAGGAACGGGACAGCTTCCTGTTGATGCACCCCAAGAAAAAATGCAACGGTATCAACTACGTCATCGCCCGCGAGGGGGATACCTACGCCAACGTGGCATTCCGTCTGAACATGCGCGAGCGTGACCTGCGCGAGTACAACGATGCGCTCGGACGCGATATGCAGAAGGGCGACCGTATCTTCATGGCAGCGAAGAAGAACACCGGCGAGAACGCCTATGTATGGACCCATACCGGTCAGTCCTTATGGCAGTTGAGCCAGGAGGAGGGCGTTTATATCGAAGCGATCCAGAAATGGAACGGACTCGACAAGAGCATCCGAACCTTCCGTACGCGGCAGAAGATCTACCTCAAGAAAGTGAAAGAGGAGCAAGTGAGGTAAGGTGAAAAGTGAAAGGTGAAAAGTGAAAGGCGGATCGTCATTATCGGAAGTACTGGTCGATTATCTGCGCGAGAGCGGACTGGAGCAGTCGGTGCTGGACGTGCAGATAGAGGAATTGTGGCCCCGCGTGATGGGCGAGACCGTCCGCAGACTGACCCGTAGCGTCGAGGTCAAGGACGGTATGCTCATCGTCCGTGTCAGTTCGGCGGCACTCAAAGCGCAACTCTTCGAGAACCGCTTCGAACTGGTCCGCAAACTGAACGAAGCCGTCGGTGCCCCGGCAGTCAAGGATTGTAGAATTTTTGGGTAAGGGGTTACATGTTACGGGTTATGGCATTTTATCCTTCTAATATAGAGAGCAAGATTGACTTCACCGTGATACGCGATGAGTTGCATCGGCGTTGCGCTTCGTCCTTGGGACGCGAGCGCGTGGACGACATGCGTATGGAGACGGACTATGAGACGGTGAGTCATCTGTTAGCGCTGACGGACCAGATGCGGAGTGCCCAAGAGGATCCGATGCTCACGTTCCCGCGCGGCGACATCCACGACATGCGCGAACCCATCGCCCGCATCCGCATCGAAGGTCTCTTCCTCGACGAAGCCGAACTGGACGCCTTGCGGCACACCCTCTCGTACGCCGCCGAACTGGAGACCTTCTTCGGGGGATTGGACAGCGCGAAATACGCGCTGTTGAAGAATCTTTCAACTTTCCATACAGCGTCAGCAGATCGGAAGAACTTTCAACTTTCAACTGTGATTGATTCAATCAATCACGTTTTAGACCGTTACGGCAAGTTAGCAGATCATGCGTCGCCCGAGCTGGCGCGTATCCGTCGGGAGATGACCAATCTGCAGAACAGCGTCGGACGTACGCTCGCCTCTATCCTCCGCCAAGCCAAAACGGACGGTTTTGTGGATGCGGACGCCGTGCCGACTTTGCGCGAAGGACGTCTGGTCATTCCTGTCTCACCCGGCTACAAACGCAAGATAGGCGGCATCGTCCATGACGAGTCGGCAACCGGCAAGACCGTCTATATCGAACCGCAGCAGGTGGTCGATGCCAACAATCATATACGCGAACTGGAAGGTGCCGAACGGCGCGAACGCGTGCGTATTCTGACTGCCGTGACGGACAAACTGCGTCCTCAAGCGGCACGTATCATGGACAGCCAGGCGATGCTTGCCGAGGTAGATTTCCTTTCCGCCAAGGTCTCTCTGGCGCAGACGCTCCATGCCATCCGTCCCGAACTGATCAACGAACCGCTGCTGGACTGGTCGGAAGCCCGTCATCCGGTCTTGTGGCTCCATTACGCGCCGCAAGGCAAGACGGTGGTGCCGCTGTCCATCCGCCTCAATGCGCAACCGAACCGTATGCTTGTCATCAGCGGACCCAATGCCGGCGGCAAGTCCGTCTGCCTCAAGACGGTCGCCCTGTTGCAGTACATGCTCCAATGCGGACTGCTCGTACCGGTGGCGGAGCAGAGCAGGGCAGGCCTGTTCGGTCAACTGATGATCGACATCGGTGACGAGCAGTCCATCCAGGACGAACTGTCCACCTATTCATCGCACCTGAAGAACATGCGCACCTTCCTCCGTCAGGCGGACGAGCGCACCCTCATCCTCATAGACGAGATGGGAACGGGTACCGAACCGCTGTTGGGCGGTGCGATCGCCGAGGCCATTCTGCGCGAACTGGTGCAACGCCGCGTGTTCGGCGTCATCACCACCCATTATACCAATCTCAAGCATTTTGCGGAACAGACGACCGGTGTGGTCAACGGTGCCATGCTGTATGACCGGGGTGCCATGCGGCCGCTCTTCCAACTGTCCATCGGACAAGCCGGCAGTTCGTTCGCTATCGAGATAGCCCGGCAGATAGGTCTGGGCGAACCCATCATTCAGTACGCCACCGATCTGGTGGGTGAGGAGCATATCGACTACGACAAACAACTCCAGGACATCGCCCGTGACAAGCGCTATTGGGAGAACAAACGGCAGGCGATCCGGCAGAAAGAGAAAGTGCTGGAGGAGCGCATTGCCCAGTACGAAGAGCAGATGAGCGGCATCAAAGCCAAGAAACGCGAACTGCTCGAAGAGGCACGCCAGCAGGCGGCGGATCTGCTCCAGCAGTCGAATGCCACCATCGAACGTACCATCCGTGAGATCAAGGAAGCCAAAGCCGACAAGGAGAAAACGAAAGCGGCACGTGCCAAAGTGGAGACCCTCAAGCAGAAAGTGGAGAAGCAGAAACCGGTAATCGATAATCGAAAATCGGAAATCAAAGGCAAGATCCCCAAAGTGATGCGCGATTTCTCGGAACTGAGAAAACTGAAAGGGGATATGAGTACTCCGAATATTCCGAATACGCAGAAGACGCATACCGCCACGGTCGTACACAAACGCACGCTTACCTTCGAGCGCACCCTCGACCTGCGCGGTCACCGTGCCGACGAGGCACTGGAGAAACTGATTGCCTACATGGACGATGCGCTGATGGTAGGTGCCGGCGAAGTGACCATTCTGCATGGCACCGGTACCGGGGCACTCAAACAACTGACCCGCGATTATCTGAACGACCTCAACCGCCAGCGCCGCAAACGCGGACAGGTGCCGCTCGATTTCGGAGACGGAGATGTCAACCACGGTGGCGCAGGACTGACGGTGGTACAGTTGTAAAGTGAAAAGTGAAAAGTGAAAGGAATCGATAATCGAAAATCTATAATCGAAAAAAATATGATAAAACGTTTACTGATTTTGTCTTTTGTCCTTTGTCTTTTATCCATGAATGTCCAGGCAGTCCGGCTACCGGGATTCGGTGATCGCAAGTACACGGTCACAGGCATGGTGGAGTACAGCTATAACACAACCTGGGGCCATCACGGCAATTTTGACGTGCAGGCACTGATGCCGATCAACAAGCATTTTGAGATGGAGGCGAAGTGCAATCTGTCCACCGCCAACGTCTATACCGGCTATGTACAGCTGCGGCCTAAGTTCGAGCTGCCGGTGGGTGAACTGTTCATCGAAACGGACATCATGTACCACGCCATCAAACGCAATAACATGGGCGATTTAACGGCGGCCTTGGGTGTCGGTTACCGGATGGATCATGTGTCCGTCACTTTGGGTATGTTTGGCCGCGTCTTTGATGACTGGAACCGCAGCTGGCACAGCGACGAGACCTTTGTGGTCGAACCTTTCAACCTGCTGTACCGTATCGAGGTCTTCTGCCGTCCGCAGAACAATCCCTGGAACCTCTCCTTCTGTTTCAGCAACGTCGATGACCGTCAGATGGAGCGCATGTGGCAGCCTATCTTCGGCATCGGTGCTTGGTACGATCCGGCGGAGCACTGGCGGGTGCTGTTAGACGTGCAATGCAAACCGACGGGTATGTTCCATCTGGATGCTACTTTCTATAGCGCCACCGTCCGTGCCGGATTCAGTTACAGATTTTGAAAGGTGAAAAGTGAAAGGAAATAGATCATGAAAAAGATATACACATATATGATGCTTTTGGGTGCGATGAGTCTGTTGTCTGCTTGCGGACCGGATGCCACCCTCGATATACTCGGAATGTTCTCTCCCAACGGCGAGGTCGTCAACACGCGCTTTATGCAGTCGCAGCTGTACAACGCGCAGGTCGGCGAGCAGCACATCGACATGCAGTCGGACGATTATATCATCTATGTCTGTACCGACAGTCATATTACCACCAAGACCCACAAACTGCTGGATCATTTCATGGCTGAGTATCGTGCGGCGGCTTCGCCCAAGCTGGCGTTGCATCTGGGGGATCTGATCGATGCGCAGAAGAACTTCGGTTGCGTGGACAGCATTCTGCATTTTGCCGGACAGACCCTCAAGGATACCGTCTTTGTCGCCCTCGGTAACCATGACATCTATTTCAAACAGTGGCCGGTGTTCCGCGACTATTTCAAGACCTCTGCTTATTGGTTTGACACGCGTAATGGTTCCAAGAAACTGGACCTGTTCATATGCCTTGACTCCGCCGAAGGTACACTCGGTACGGCGCAGACCGCTTGGTTGAAGAACCTGCTCGAAGAGAAATCGCAAGAGGGTTACCGCCATATTATCCTCTTCACCCATACCCACCTCTGGAAACTGGACGGCTCGCAGGGACACACCAGCAACATGGCACTGGAGGAGACCTACGAGTTTACGGACATGTTAGGCAAGTACGGGGTTCAGTTCGTCTGGTGCGGTCACCAGCACGCCCGTCAGTCCGTCATCTACAAGGGCGTCAACTACCTCGTATTGGATTCGTCCAAGGACGAAGAAAAAGGGCAGTCGTATATGACTGCCCAAATGGGGAATAGTATTATTTACCATTATTATCCTTACACCCTTTGAACGCAT
>JAEEGL016769907.1_pt1 | contig 10053 bp, 9 predicted proteins | sample 9134231 | NCBI WGS metagenome assembly JAEEGL01 (sample SAMN16246548, study PRJNA631951) | gut metagenome | biome: gut microbiome; feature: rumen; material: fiber-attached | host: Bos | place: Iran: Karaj | collected 2018-10 | reverse complement strand
ATTGTTCGGCATTCATTTCACCAAGACCTTTATATCTTTGAATACTACATTTACCAGGATTCTCTAATTTTAATTGATTTAATTCATCGTCACTATATGCATAATATTTTTTACCTTTACCATAATCTAATTTATATAGTGGAGGTAAAGCAATATAAAGATGACCTCCTTCAATTAAAGGTCTCATATAATGATAGAAGAATGTTAGAAGTAGTATTTGAATATGAGCTCCATCAACATCAGCATCTGTCATGATAATAACTTTATCATAATTAGATTCTTCAGCATCAAAGCTTTGTCCTACTCCTGCTCCTATTGTATATATTAATGTATTTAATTCTTCATTTTTATAAACTTCATCCATACTAGCTTTACTAGTATTTAATACTTTTCCTCTTAAAGGAAGTATTGCTTGGAATTTTCTATCTCTTCCACTCTTAGCACTACCACCGGCAGAATCACCCTCAACTATAAATAATTCATTCATAGATGGATTCTTTGTTCCAGCTGGTGCTAATTTTCCACTTAGATTCTTTTCTTGTTTTTTGCCTTTTCCACTTCTTGCTTCTTGACGAGCTTTTCTTGCTGCTTCTCTAGCAACTTTACTTCTAAGTGCTTTATCCATTATATTACTTGCAGTTTCTTTGTTTTCTTCAAAGTAATATGATAGTTTTTCATATACTAAACTTTCTAAAGATGGTCTTGCTTGAGGAGTACCAAGTTTCCCTTTAGTTTGTCTTTCAAATTCTAATATATTTTCTGGTACTTTTAAACTAACAATAGCACTAAGTCCTTCTCTAACATCACTACCATCTAATGTATCATTACCTTTAAGTAAATTATTCTTTTTAACATAATCATTGAATACTTTAGTAAGTCCAGTTTTAAAACCAACTTCATGACTACCACCATCAACTGTTTTAACATTATTAACAAATGACATAATATTTTCATTATATGTATTTGTATATTGCATTGCAATATCAATGATTATTCCATTCTTTTCACCACTAAAATTAATAACTTTATGTAATGGTTCTTTTCCTTCATTTATAAACTCTATAAAAGATACAAGTCCATTTTCATAATAGAATACACTATCTTTACCATCTTCTTCATCAATAACTTCCATAGTAAGTCCATTGATTAAAAACGCACTTTCTTGCATTCTTTCACATATAGTTGTATAACTAAATCTTGCATTTCCAAATATTTCTTCATCAGGATAAAACTCAACAGTAGTACCTGTCTTTCTTGTTGTTCCTATTTCTTTTAATGGTTCATCTACATGGCCACCATTTTTAAATGATATTTCATGTATTTTACCATCTCTACATATAGTAACTTTCATCCATTTTGAAAGCGCATTAACAACAGATGAACCAACTCCGTGTAGTCCACCTGATACTTTATATCCTGAGTTTTCAAATTTTCCTCCAGCATGTAATACTGTATATATTACTTCAGGAGTACTTTTTCCAGAAGCATGCTTACCTGTTGGTACACCTCTTCCTTCATCTTCTACAATAACGCTACCTTTTTTAGTTAATGTAATTTTGATTTTATTACCATAACCATTTATGGCTTCATCTATAGAATTATCTACAATTTCCCATACTAAATGATGTAGACCTCTCTTGTCTGTTGAACCAATATACATACCAGGTCTTTTTCTTACAGCGTCAAGTCCTTCTAAAATTTTAATAGATTTTTCATTATATTCTGCCATGCACGTCACCTATCTCACAATAAATATTATACATAATAAAACAAAAAGTGTAAACATACACTTTACACTTTTATAAGTCAACTGTTTCTATATCATCCTTTTTTTCTTCAGTTGTAGTATTCTGTTCCACTTCCCCTAAAGGATTAGTTGGTTTTGTTTCTCTTGGAGCAAATCCTAAATCCCTTAATGTTGGATCTTCATTAGGATCATGATTCTTTAGTTTCTCTAGTCCTAACAAATCTATCTTAGCAGCCTTATATGGCTCTACTTGTTCCATCATTTGAATATTACTCTTAAATATTGAATCTACTTCTTCTTTATCTTCATGTGGTATTTGTTCAGATGCTTTTCTTATTTCTTCATCAGTCATTAAGTTAATATCTTTATCTCTTATTTTATCCATTGCTTTAAAGTATGCTTCATCTGATAGTTTATACGTTTTATCACTAATTGATAATAATAAATAAAACATTAATGGAAATACTATAAGTCCTATTTTATAACCAAATCCTGTATTAAATACAACACCTAATTTATAAGACATCATAATTAATACTATTAAGTTTAATACTGGTATAAATAATAGTATTCCAAAGAATGTACTTATATCACATACTTCTAACATAGTAAATAGATTTATAATAGGATAAAAAGCAGTTGCTTCATTCTTAGCAGCTTTTTTAAATATACCCTTCCCAGAAATCATTATTAGAATAGATCTAAGTAATGTGAGTGACCATATTATACCTATTATCATAAATATTCTACTAGTATCATCCATAATCTCCACCTACTATCATAAATATAATACAATATTATTATTTTTTTTTCAATAATTTAAGTAAAAAGTGACTTTTTTTTAAAAAATAGTTGCAAAATAAAAGAAAATATAATACAATGGTGTAGTCAACCGAAATATTGGTTTTATGGGCTTGTAGCTCAGCTGGTTAGAGCGTTCGTCTGATAAGCGAAAGGTCGATGGTTCAAGTCCATTCAGGCCCACCATATTTATGGCCCGTTGGTGAAACGGTTAACACACACGCCTTTCACGCGTGCATTTATGGGTTCAAATCCCGTACGGGTCACCATTTAAAAAATAAACTACTTAAATAAGTAGTTTTTTTATTGCAATAAAAAAATCTCAAAATTGAGATTTTATTTATTAATTTAAGCTGTTACTACTATAGTAACTGTTTCTACTACATCATTTAAGAAGTAAAACTCTACATAATCATTAGTATTAGTATTATCATCATTTAGGAAATATCTTAAATATACTGATCCTTCATTAGAAGTTTCACTTACTTTAGTATATCCAAGTTCAAGCATTCTTGCTTTAACTCCTTCTGGATTACTAGTATATCCTAAACCTCCTACGAATGATACATTTTCACTTCCATCTTTTGGATTATTGAATGTAGCACTATATATAGTACAATCTTCAACATGTGCTGTTTCAGTTCCTTTATTTTGAACTAGAACTGTTACTCCACCAGGTGCAGATCCAATTCTTCCTCCACTTGCTGTAGCGCCAGTTTCAACATCATTTTGTGCTGTAGTAGCATCCCAAACCCATCCTAAAGTATTAAATGCATCTTTAGTAGCTGGGAATGTAATTGTAACTCCATTAATTGTTACTTGATTTATTGCTAAATCATTAGCAGGTGTTGGAGTTGGTGTTGGTGTTGGAGTTGGTGTTGGTGTTGGATTATCATTAGATTTATTTCTAAAAATGATAACACCTACACTTACTGCTACACATACAAGAATAATTATTATTGGTAATAAATTACTCTTTTTCTTAGCTGGTTTTACTTCTGTTCCAGCTTCAGCTGCAGCTTGTGTTGTTAAAGCAGCTTGAGTCTCTGGAGACAATGGTATTTCAGGAGTAGCAGGTTGAACTGCTTCTACTGTAGCAGGAGCTACTGGAGCAACAGGTGTTGCTGGTGCAACAGGTGCCTCTGTAGTAACACTATTCATAGTTGCTGGTGCAACTGGTTCTACTGGTGTTACTGTTATAGGAGTAGCTGGAGCTTCACTTGGAGCCATTTGTGCAGGTGCAGCAGGTTCCATTACAACCTCTGGTGCTGCTGGTTCCACTGGAGCTGATGTATCCTCAATTACCAATGATGGAACAGGATGACCCTCCGCATGTTCAACTACATCAGTTGCTGGTGCTTCAGGAGCAGCTGGCATTTCAGGTGCAACTGGTTCTACTGGAACTTCAGTTGTAACTGGTGTTTCTGGTGTAATTGGTTGATTGTTATTATTTTCCTCCATTTTTCATTCTCCTCTCTATTGTAAATTATAACATAAAAAAAGAAAATAGTATATATTTTTAACTTTTTTTACATTTTTTAGAAATATCACTATTTTCTAAGTATTTCATCAATAATTTAGTAGCTTTTGCTCTATGAGAATACTTCTCTTTAAACTCAAGTGGATAACTTGCTGTAGTCTTACCATTTCCATCTTCACTTATGAATATTGGATCATATCCAAATCCATTAGTTCCACTCTTCTCTTTAGCAATAACACCATTCCAAATACCTTTAAACATTTCTTCATGACCAGTTTCATCTATGAAACAAATAACACAATTAAATTTGGCTTTTCTATTTCTCTTTCTTTTAAGAGCATTAATTATATAATCATTTCTTTCATCAGCAGTTTCAATACCCTTATATCTAGCAGAATAAATACCAGGTTCATTATTCAAAGCTTCTACTTCTAAACCACTATCATCACTAATAACATTCTTATGAGTTAATTCATATATAGCATAAGCTTTTAAATGAGCATTTTCTTCAAATGTTGTACCTGTTTCTTCTACTTCAATATTGATACCTGCTTCACTTTGACTAACTACATTAAAACCATATGGTTCTAATATTTCTTTATACTCTTTAATCTTACCAGCATTATTACTTGCTATTATTAAATCTTTCATTATCTACCTCTTCCAGATACTATTTCTTCTTCATAATAATTACTATTATTATAGTCCATATAAAGTTTTTCATTATAACTTTTTTTAAATTCTTCTTCTATTAATATTAATTTAGCAAGAATAGACTTATATTCATTTTCTTTCATATATGTTCTATATTTATTAATTACTATTCCTTTTAATCTATTAACTTCATCTAAGGCCATTCCAGAATCATCTTCACTAGTACCATCATCATTTAAAATACGCAACATAAAAGTAATGATTTTATCCATTTTTCTATTAACTCTTTTTCTAATGAATTCTTCTTTTAATTCATCATCTACTAATGTAACTTCTCCAGCTTTAATAGTTTGACTTTTTGATTTATTTTTTGGTTTTACAGAAAGTCCATCTATCTTAACATTATAATTAGCTAACTTCTTATCATTATTTTTTTCAATTACGTACTTCATATTTATTACCATCCTTAATTATCTAATAAATCACTTCTGTACTCCTTTGTTATTCTAATTCTTTCACTTTCCCTATATTCATTTATTTTTTTATGATCTCCACTTACTAGTACTTCAGGTACTTCCATACCTCTAAACTCTCTTGGTTTAGTATATACAGGATAATCTAGTAAGTTATCATTAAAACTTTCATATTCTAAACTTGTATCAGTTATTACTCCATCTAATAATCTAATAACTGAATCACTAATCATCATTGATGGAAGTTCTCCTCCGGTTAATATAAAATTACCAATTGAGATACATTCATCTGCTAAACTATATATTCTTTCATCAAATCCTTCATAATGACCACATATAATTATCAAATGTTTATAACTAGTTAACTCTTTAGCTTTACTTTGATTATATGTTTTACCTCTTGGTGACATAATTATTACATGTGAATCATCTGTTTTAATACTTTCAACTGCATTAAATACAGGTTCACACATCATAATCATTCCTCCACCTCCCCCAAATTGATAATCATCAACTTGGTTGTTTTTATATGGAGTATAATTTCTAATATCAATTATATTTATTTCTACTTTTCCTTTTTCAATTGCTCTTTTGATAATACTTTCTGTTTTAAAACCATCAAACATATTAGGGAATAAAGTAAGTATATCTATTTTCATAAAAACACCTCTATATCATGCATATAAATGATATTATTTTGTTTGTCGATTTTAGTTATAAAGTCTTTATTATATGGAATAAACTTATCATTAACTTTAATCATTTTATTTCCGTTATCATTCCTGTATTCGTTTATTATACCAACTTCTTTATTGTTTGAATATACTTTCATACCAGAAAATTCATTTTCTAATATTTCATCATCTTTAAGATCTAAATCTTCTTTATTAATATATACACTTAAACCCTTATATTTAATAACATCATTGATATAATCTATTCCTACAAATTTAACCATATCAAATTGTTTATGAACTCTATATGTTTCAATTTCTTCTTCATCTTTAAATTGACCCATATATAATTTAAATCCTTTTTTAAATATTCTATCCTTATATTCAAAATTAGATATTATTCTAACTTCTCCTTTTAAAGCATGAGTATTAACAATTTTACCTACACAAACATAATTCATAATTTACCCCTTATACATATGATATAAAACTATACCTGCTGATACTCCAACATTTAAACTCTCACAAGATGATTCCATATCAACTCTAACGTTCATATCACATTTATTTAATATATTTTCACTTATTCCATTTCCCTCATTACCAAATACTATTGCATACTTATCACTTTTAGGCATATTTTCAAGGCTTATAGAAGACTTTAGACTAGTACCATATATTTTTATATTAGATGATTTAATTTTATCTATAATGCTATCTAAATCACTAATAATAATATTAATGTTATATATCATACCACCAGTACTTCTTAACACCTTATCATTATATGGACTAACACATCCTTTTGATAATACAATTGTATCTATATTAAAAGCAACACAACTCCTAATAATAGTTCCAACATTACCAGGATCTTGTACTCCATCAAGTATTACTATTCTATTTCCAAGTTCACTTTTATTTATATATTTTGATATTCCAATCATTCTAGGAGTACTAGATAAAGAACTAATACTTTTCATAACATCAAGTGTAACATTATCATATTCAAAATCATAATCAACATTTTCACCATCAAGAACATATAATTCAGTAAGTAAATTACTCTTAATAGCTTCACTAATTAAGTTTTCTCCTTCAATAACAAATAATCCTTCATTTAAAGAATTCTTTTTATCTAAGAGTTTTCTTAAATGTTTAATTCTACTATTATCACGAGATGTTATTAACATATTATTCCTCCTTTAATACTTTAGTATTATTTTTATAATCTGGTTTATATTTTTTAACATAACTCCAAAAAGCTCTAGAATGATTAAACTCTATAAAATGACAAAGTTCATGTATTATAACATAATCAATTTCATCTATACTATATTTAATTAATTCACTATTTAATTTAATAGTTTTTTTATTCTTACTATTATATCCCCACTTCCTAGTCATTTTACCAATTGTTAATTTAGGATAAGGAATATCTTCTTCAAATAGATTATAACATACATCTAATCTTTCACTAAATACTCTTTCACATTCTTTCTTTAAAAAAGTATTTAAGTATGTTTTATTCTTAACATATACAGTATCATCTACAAATTCTATTTTAGAAATTGTATTTAATAATACTACATTATATCTTTTACCTAGATAATAAAATTCTTCTTTTTTCTTTTCTTTTTTATCCAAAAAATCACTACTCTTAAGAATGGAATCTTTATTTTGTACTATGAATGTTAATATCATTCCTTTAGTTACAAAATAATGACAAGAAATATGTATCCCATCTGGTTTAACACGAAGATACATATTCTTATTATTCTTACGAGTAATAAAAACATCAAATACTCTACCATCTAGTTCTATTTGCATATTATACCTCTATAAAAAATTATAACATAAAAAAGAAGTTCTTAAATAGAACTTCTTATATTTTTATTAATTATTCAGTAGTTTCTTCAGTTTCACTAACTGGTGTTTCAACTACTTCAGGAACCTTTTCTTCAACCTCAGGTTTTGGTTCTGGTTTAGGTTCAGCTTTTTCTACTTTAGGAGTTTGTTTTACTTCTCGTTTAACTTCTTTCTTTTCTTCAACCTTAACTTCTTCTTTTACCTCTTCCTTAGGTTCTTGAACTACAACTTCTTCTTTCTTTTCAACTACTTCTTCTTTAGTAACTGTCTCTTCTTTTTGAACTACAACTTCTTCTTTAGGAGTTACAGTTTCTACTTTTTCTTCTTGATGAGTTTCTTCTACAACTGGTGTAGTTTCTTCTTTTGGTTCAGTAGTTGGCTCTACAGTTGGTTGTTCAACTGTTGGTTCTGTCATAGTAGGTTCCGTTACTTCTGGTTCATCTGTTACAACTGGTTCTGTTACAGTTACTTCTTCTTCATCATCAGTTACTTCAGGTTCAGTTGGTTCTACAGGTACAACTTCTTCAGTTGGCTCTGATGGTTCAACTACATCGTCTTCTACAACTGGTTCTGTTGGTTCAGTTGGTTCTGTAACATCAGGAGTATCTGTTTCTTCTTCAGTTGGTTCTACAACTTCATCATCTATTATCTCTTCTGCTGGTTCCAATCTTGGTTCATTTTCTATAGTTTCTCCATCTAGTGTTTCTCCAGTTGTACCATCATCAGTTGGTTCAACTGGTGGTTCCTCTACTGGTTCATCACTAAAGTATGCATATAGATGAATTACATTATTTTCATCAGCATGTTTAATTAATGATTTATTTAATGCTGTTACCTTATTAGTAAATTCAGGTTCTGTATACCATCCATTGAAATATTGATTTTCTGGTACTGTTGGATCAGCTAATGCTACATCTCCATCAGTAACTTCATATTCTGTTGGATTAGATGTTTCTGGATCATACACAATTGTATAAGTAATTGCATCACAATCCATATAGATATTAACACTAGAAGTAATCTTTTCTGTCATATCATATTCTTCTTCTAATGCAGAATCTTTATAATATCTACATACACTATATCCATCTGGTACATATTCAGAAGGAGTTTTTCCTTCTTCTACTTCCTCAACATTTGTTTCTTCCCCTAAATAGAATGTTACATCATAAGTAACAGTTTCTTCCTCAGTTTCATCTTTTTTATCTTTTTTACCTGTTGTTGATTTTTTAGTCTTGTGTGTTCTGTAAACTGCTCTTACCTTTCTTACGATTTCCCTTGTAACTACTCCTTCATCCTCTTCGTTGCCCTTTTCATCTGGTTTTTCCGGAACAATTACATCAGTACCTGGTTTTTCTGGTTCTGGTTCAACATTTTGTTTCTTCTCACAACCAACTAGTAAACCTATTACAGTTCCGACAATGACCAAAATTGCTATTGCTATAAATACAATCAATCTTCTATCTTCGTTTTCTACATCGTCAAAATCTTTGTTGATTTCTTCAACATCAATTTTCTTTACTTTTGGTGGTTCCTCTCTATGAGCTGGCATCTTAGGTGTCTGATTCTTAGGAACTACTCTTTTAGAAGACGCAGATGAAGACACTTTTCTTTTAGCAGTAGTCTTCTTGCCTTCTTTCATTTAACCCTCCTATATATAATAAGCTTTGTCTACGCTTACTACTCTTAATTTCAATTATAGTCACATTAACAAAATAATTCAACAAATTGTGTAAACTTTTCGTCAAATTAAAAAAGAGTTATTGCTAACTCTTAAAAATCTCTATTTCTTAGGAATGATGGAAGTTCTAACTCTTCATCTTCCTCTTCTTCTACTTTAGTTTCACGAGGCTTAACTTCTGGTTTAGCTTCGCCTTCTATTGATCTATATAGAGGTTCAGTAGAATCTTCAAATCCAGTAGCGATTACTGTAACAACTATTTCATCTGTTAATGCTTCATTAATTACAGCACCAAATATAATGTTTACATCTGTATTTGCTACTGCTCTAACTACTTCTACAGCATCTTCAGCTTCAAATAATGTCATTGAGTTTCCACCAGTGATATTAACTATACAATCTGTAGCACCATTTATAGTTTGTTCTAATAATGGACTATTAACAGCTTGTTTAGCAGCTTCTACAGCTCTATTATCTCCAAATCCAACTCCGATACCAATTAAAGCATCTCCTTTAGCTTCCATTATTGTTCTAACATCAGCAAAGTCTAAGTTAACAAGTCCTGGAACACTAATTAAGTCTGAAATTGATTGAACACCTAATCTTAATACATTATCAACTTCTTGGAATGCAGCATTAAGTGGTGTAGATTTATCAATAATATCTCTTAATCT
>JAEEGL016015774.1_pt1 | contig 10053 bp, 7 predicted proteins | sample 9134231 | NCBI WGS metagenome assembly JAEEGL01 (sample SAMN16246548, study PRJNA631951) | gut metagenome | biome: gut microbiome; feature: rumen; material: fiber-attached | host: Bos | place: Iran: Karaj | collected 2018-10 | reverse complement strand
TTCCTGTTTATCTTTATGGGCCTTGTTTCCCAGTATCATGTCCGGATTCCGGACAGTATTCCTGCGGTATCCATACAGGCGGAAGAAATTCTGCCCATGGAGAATCAGACGACGGTTTATGATACGGGCACCGTTTATATCATCTTTCCGGAATATACGGGTGTGAGTCTCGCATGCGAAAAACGCCCGTCCAAAGCAGACGATTCCATTACCTGGTGCAGCGGCGCGGCATTTCAGCACGATATCAGCCTTGGCTTTTCCCATGAGAATATTGACGGAGACCATGCGGTGGATGGCGTCCTCTATGAAAGTCCGTATAACAAGGACAGCTTTGCGGCTTTTACTTTTGCAGACGGCCGGTATTCCTTCGAATTCGATGATCCATCCGGAGCGATCAGGGAAGCAGCGGAAAGAGGCGGAAGCGGATTCATGCAGTTCGGACTGATCCGCAAGGGAGAAACCGTCATGGGAATCAACCGCCCCCGTGTCCGCTGTTACCGGACGCTGGCAGAGCTGAACGGACATCTCTGCATTATCGATTCCGTCCGGATGATACAGTTTGACGATTTTATGGAAGAATTACGGCGCCTCGGCGTGACCAATGCCCTGTATATGGATATGGGCGCCGGATGGAATTATTCCTGGTACAGGAATGCGGCGGAGAAGGTTGTTACGCTTTTCGGACTGCCGGTTCCATGGGCACACAACTGGGTTGTGTTCCGGAAATAGCCGCTGTTTCGCAGAGAAATGACGACAGGGATTCAGCCTTGTTTGGTAGAATACAGGTATCGACTTTATACATTGAACATAATGAACGCCGGACCGATACAATCGAATTGAAAGGGGCTCCTATGAAAAAGAGATCTTTTCTCCTGCTCTGCATCGTTCTCCTGCTGTTCCTTGTGACATCCGCACAGGCGGAAACAGTTCCCCTCTCCCGGCTCCCGCTGGAAAGCAGCGATCCCCTGACACCGGTCCTTGCGCCGTTCGATGACGCTCTTCCCGCTTCTCTCCCTGTGCTCCTGCCGGAAGAGGAGCCGGAACTGGAAATCCTCGGCCGCGTCGCGGCTGAAGATGACTGGTGGTTTGTCTCTGTGGAAGATGAGGAGGAGACGGAGCGGTATGCCTGGATCCGGGTCCGCACCACACCGCCGGAAGAACGGGAGGAGAAGCCGTCCGAGCTGTGGGTCAAATCCTGGAGCGATTACAGGAACTATGACTGGGAAGGGTTTGATGACGACGGAGTCTTTCATACGGAATGCCTGTCCAAGTCCGCGATTCTGATGACGCTTACAGAACCTGTGCAGGTGCTGGAAGCTCCGAGCCTTACAGCTCCTGTTCTCCGGGAACTGCCGGAAGGAGCGCGGGTCCGCAGGCTTGTTTTATGGGATGAAGACGACTTTCTCTACATCCTGACGGAAGCGGAGGGGCAGCCGGCCTGCGGCTTTATCCCCGCGGAATCGGCCGAACCGGTTACGCTTGCGCATATCAATCAGTCTGAGCTTATCGTGCATGAAGGCGTGGAATTCCTCGGCTGCCTGCTTGCGGAGGACTCGTCCGGCTATGACTATTATTACAGGGGGCCGGTCTATGCAGCGCAGGATTTCGGTATGGTCTGCCTTTTTGATGATGAACTGATGAATATCATCAGCGGCAGCTATCAGGAACTGCTCGGGGACGATTATGACGATGTCACCATGTATGATCTCTATGATCCGATCCGGACTGTTTCCCTTCCCTCAACCCTGCGCCTGATGGGTGATAACGCCCTGTCCTGGATGCGCCTGGAGGAACTGAAACTGCCGGAAGGACTGAGGCAGACGCAGGGGATCCACTCCATGGACCGGCTGACCGTCGGCACGCTTCACATTCCTTCCACGCTGTGCAATGATTTCCATCTGAACATGCACAACTGCCGGATCGGCGCGTTTGACGTTTCGGAGGAGAATCCGTACCTGAAGAGCGTGGACGGCGTCCTCTTCTCCCGGGACGGTACCGTACTCAAAGCTTATCCCGATATCCGCGACAAAACCCATTACGATGTTCCGAAGGGGACCGAGGTCATCGGCTTCCGGGCGTTCTACCTCGTGGAGGACATGTGGGAGTTTTCTGAGCCGGGTGTGCAGCTCCAGACAATCTCTCTGCCCCTGGGACTGAAAAAGATCGAAAGTTTTGCTTTCGGCGGATGTGTAAACCTGATCAGTATCACGATCCCGCCGACGGTCACCGAGATTGCGTCTACAGCTTTCTGCAATCCGGTCAGTCTCGGCCGCATCTCCCTTCCGGAAGGATTCAGCGTGGAAGACCTGTACCAGGATTATGTCAGACCGGACGATCAGTCCCGCTTTAACGGAGATAACGGCGCAGCCATTACTGAAAAGGAGGATCGCTGGTGATGAAACGTACTCTTGCTTTCCTGCTGGCTTTGGGGATGCTGTTCTCTTTTGCCCTGGCTGAAGAAGACGGGGATGAAACGGAAAAGAGCGGTTCCTGGGCCCAGATCAATCAGTCCCTTACACCCCGGGATGACTGGCGGCAGTATGTGCAGGACCGCTCCGCCTTTGCCCTGGGGGAGGATACTCCCTACGCGGAGGATGAACGGATTCTGATCCGTTCCTGGGGCACGTGGCCCAGCATGGACGGATCCACGGTCTGCGTTCCCATGGCAATGGAAATCACCCGCCAGTGGCTCGGACTCCAGGAGTCCGATCTGAACGGGTTCATCAACTTCTCCACCACGCCGAATGCGATTGCCCGCCTGGTCAACGGCACGCCCAACCCCATGGTTACCATTCAGTCCGAAAATGTGGTCATGGACGATACCGTTCCGGTGACCCTTTATCTCGGTGTGGTGCCGAACGAGGATTCCAGGGCCCTGGCCGAAGAGAACGGCGTGACGCTGAAGGCCGTTCCGGTCTGCTACGATGCCTTCGTCTTCCTGGTTAACGGCGCCAATCCGGTTGACAGCCTGACGCTGCAGCAGATCCGGGATATCTATACGCTCCGGGATCCTGACAGTTGGGATCAGGAACGGATCATTGAAAACTGGAGCGAGATTCTGCCGGAATATGACAAGCCGATTTATGCCTACGAGCGTCCCCACGGCAGCGGTTCCCAGAATGCCATGGAGGAGATGGTCATGCAGGGCCTCCCGATCTATCCCGTGGACGAGGCGGACATCGTCGGCGGCATGTCGGACCTGATCCGGCGCGTCGGCAACTATGACAACTGCGAAGGAGCGCTTGGATATTCCTATCTCTATTACGTTGATGAGCTCTATAAGAGCGGGGACATCAAGGTCCTGGCCATCGACGGTATTGCTCCCACATCGGAAAACCTTCGGTCCGGCGATTATCCCCTTACTGTCTGCTACTACGCCGTTTACCGCGAGGAGGACGAAAACGCTGCCCGTTTTGTCGAATGGCTTCTTTCTGATGAAGGCCAGGCCTCTATTGCCCAGGCGTCATACATCACACTTCGCTGAATGGAATGAAATGGGTAACGTTATATGCATACAGGACACAATAAAACGGAAAAAGATCCGCAGCTCAGGGATTCTGTTAAGGAGAGAACGAGAGAATGATTTACTACAAAGATAACAATCTTGTTATACGCAACATGGAAGAAGCAGATGCCCGGATCTTCTGCGAAGGATTCCTTGCCCAGGGCTGGCATCCGGATATTTCTGTATACCAGATGAGGCTGAGGGACCAGGCGGAAGGGAAATGCGTTGCACTGACGGCAGTATACCAGGGAGATCCTGCCGGTTCCGTATATGTTTATATGGCCCCGCACGACGGTCCGTTCAAAGGAAAGAACTGGCCGGAGATCCATGATTTCAATGTATTGAAGAAATACCAGAGAAAAGGGATCGGCAACAGGCTGATGGAAGTCGCGGAAAAGATTGCTGCGCAGTATGCGGATACGGTCTGTCTTGGCGTCGGACTGTGTGACAGTTACGGCAGTGCTCAGCGGATGTACATCAAGCGCGGATATGTTCCGGACGGCTCCGGGATTTGGTATCAGGGCAAGCAGTGTGTACAGTATGAAACAGTCTGCACGGTTAATGATGAGCTGATTCTGTACCTTTCAAAGAAACTGCCCGGTGTACAGCCTTCCCGTGAAGTGTCCGGCACTGATAATCCCCGGAGAATGTCTGCTGAGGAAACAGCGATCGCGGCAGAACTGGCCTGTGAACTGTGGCCGGACCATTCCCCGGAGGAAATGACCGAGGAATTTGAAGCGCTGCTTTCCACAGATGACGCGGCTGTTTTCCTGTACACGAAGAACGGAAAACCGGCCGGTTTTGCCCAGTGCCAGCTGCGCCATGACTATGTGGAAGGCACCGGGACAAGTCCGGTCGGTTATCTGGAAGGGGTCTATGTAAAAGAAGCATACCGGAAACAGGGCATTGGCCGTGAACTGGTATCAGCCTGTGAACGCTGGGCAAAGGAACAGGGATGCACGGAATTTGCCAGTGACTGTGAGCTGATGAACGAGACGGGCCAGGCGTTTCACCGGGCAATCGGGTTTGAGGAGGCGAACCGGATTGTAGCTTACGTCAGAAAAATCTGACCGAAGGCCGGTGACGATGTTCCGGATCAGAAAAGATCTTCATTTCAGGGATGCAGCCCGTTATGCATCTGTGTGATCATTGGCCAGCCGTTGTCAATGCTGTCGCCGTGCACTTCCCAGACGATCAGGCCGCCAAGCCCGCGCTCGTTGATATAAGCCAGCTTTGCCGCCAGGGAAGCGGTGCTTTCATAGGTGATGAAATGGAGATAATCGGGAGAGTCTGGATCGTCATTCCACAGCCAGGCGGCTTCCTTCTCCGTGTCATAACCCGCATGCCATCCGGGAGTGCCTTCCGGTACGGCAGCCTGCTCCAGGGCAAGCAGATCATGCCAGGTCATATCATCAATGGCTTCGGCAGCAGCGCCAACTGTTTCCTGTGACGGCTCGTTCATCTTCCAGCCATGGCTGTACAGCGGTGAACCGATGGCAATCTTTTCCGCCGGCACACCCTGCTCAAGCAGATAATTCACCGCCGTATCCGCGGACACTTCTCCGCGAAGCGCGGTATGATGGCCTGTGTAATCTTCCCAGGAGCCGGCCATGTCATAGGTCATCAGATTGATCCGGTTCACATACGGATACAGCGCGGCATAATCCTGATTACAAAGTGAATAGCCGACAGAGGCTCCTGCGCATACGGTCAGGATCTTTTTTCCCTGACCGAAGTGTTCATCCAACGCTTCGCGAAGCTCTTTCAGCAGCAGGGTATAATTGGTTCTGTCATCGCCCAGGACGGGGTTTCCTTCGTCGCTTTCATCCTCAGGCTCGCGCTCCACGCCGGGGTATTCCCAGTCGATATCCAGACCGGAAAGGAAGGGATAGGCATCCAGCGTTTCCAGGCAGCTCTGAATAAAGGAGGCGCGGCTTTCCGCTGTCAGCGCCATTTCGGAAAAATATCCTGAATCTGTCCATCCGCCGATGGAAATCAGGATCTGCGTGTCCGGATACTTCTCCGCACATTCCGCATACTGAGGGAAATGCGCCACGGGATTGTCCGGATCCGTATCTGCCCAGGGATCAGTTGATTCAACGGCAAAGCCGCCGTCCCGGGGAACGACTTTCCAGAAAGCATGGTTGACACAGTCCAGCCGGTCCCACGGCAGGCCGTTCACATCATTCCGGCTGTCAGAATAGATGTTCCAGTTCGGGAAGTAAATGGTCACTCCGGGTTCCTCCCTTTCCGATTCAGCACAGGCACTGCCCAGGAGAAGCGTAAAGGACAGTACAGCAGACAGTAACACGCAAAGCAGTTTTTTCATTCTATTCAACCCTCCGGAAAATATATTGTTGTCCTGTTGTCAAGTTTATTCTATCACACAAGCATAAAACCCGAATTGACCCGGTTTGTGCTGTTGTTGTCAATGATTGTGCAGTTATATACCGCCGGCTGCCTTCAGGGAGAGGAATGCCAGACGGAGAAAAATAACTCCGGATATTCCTCCAAGGAAAGGGTGTATCCAGGGGGGCCTGAACGGTATACTGCAGGTGTAATATCGGAGCAAAAGAAATAATCCGGAGGAGGGCGGTTCCGTTGAAGCGTGAATAACCCCGGAGGGCGATGGCCTCGGGGGATAAAAACCGGAATACACTTAACAAACAGTCCGGGGTTCTGTATAATGGATACAAGAAACAGATACTGAATTCCCCGGACATGTCTGCAGATATGAAAAGGAGCGGGAACCCAAGATGAAAAGAATCCTCTCTCTGGTACTGTGCCTGATACTGTGCCTGGCGGCTGTTATATATGCAGCTTCTGCGGAGCAGGAACAGGAGCAGCTGCCGGTTACCAACATTCAGAAAGCTCTTGACGAAGGCGGCGACGCCGCGATGTGGGAACTTGTCAACACGCATTATGCAACCAACAGATATGAAGAAGAGGGATGCGCCGAGCTGTGCATCTGGTCACCGGACAGTCCGGTTTTTCCGGTACAGAACTCAACGGACAGCCAGTTGCTGAACTTCTACACGGTCTGCATCCAGGAAACCGCCGGCGTTGGATTCACGGTGGAACAGATGTATCTTTATACCTACAATCCGGATGACGGATGGACAGGAGCGCCGTATCTCCTCCCGGACGGATCATGGCATCTTGATCCGTACCAGGGCTTTTCCTACAATGTGTTCTGTGAGGCAAGCGGAAACAGCCGCTATTCTGTTACTGTGGCAGCCGGCACAGACGAAAACGGGCATAAGCTTGAGTTTTACGGCGTGGTTCAGCTGATGAACGGCCTTCTTCCCGAAAGTGTACCGGAAAGCCCGGATTATGACACAGACAACCTCCGTCATGAGGCGCGCTTTATGCTTCAGGTATATGACGGCGTCTGGTGGGTTCCGGCAAACGAGCTCGGAAAAACCCGCTACACCAACCAGGAAATAGCCGGCATGACGGGACACAGCCCGGAGCAGAAACAGGAGGAGATCTCCACATTGTATGAAGCTCTGCAGCTGTTCCAGATCAGCGGCTTCACCAGCTCTGAAGACAATGTGAAAATTCCCGAAGGGGATATATACTGGGAACATCACAAGCCGGGCTATGATGCAGTGCGCACGAACACCGGTTGCTGCGCTTCCTGTGCCGACTGGCTGAACTATATCCTGAGCGGGGATTATGAGATGGGATTCATCGGCTGGTCCCTGCCGGATACCAACGGGCATATATTCAACTATATTTATCAGGATGGCTGGTATTACTTTGTTGACCTGACGCATTACGAAGGCGGCGTGATGACGCCGGAAACCGGGGAGATGGCCAGCTACAGATTTCTGGAGCATCCCGCAGGAAGCGTTCACAAGGCAAGGAGTCCGGAAGATTTTATTCAGTATTACCTGAAAACCACCGGCAGCGAACCTCCGGCCGTGTTCGAACTCTACCAGGCTGAAAACGTCATACCCATCGGTACCGCGGAAATGGACGACGGGCAGATCATGCTTTATTATCCGGAAGGATACGGTATTACGTTTATTGACGGCATCAATCCCGAAGCACTGAATTCACAGATTGTTCCGGGACCGGAAAAATCCTACAACTGGTCTGGCATGAAGAGCGCGGAGATCAAGGCCAGGAAAAAATATCTGGCCACGGCAGCAGAAGCCGGCGCGGAACCGCTGACAGCATATCAGCCAGGTGACCGGCTTACGCTGGAAGATAACAGCGCGAAAGGAACCGCGGTTATTGACGGAATAAAATACACCACGTCCAGGAGGGACGAGGTACGCCTCAGCTTTGAGAACAACCTGGTTCTGAAAGGAGAACACAGCAACGGTGTTTTCAGTTACAGGCTTCCGCTGGGGCTGCACAGTGAGGCAATCAGGGACATGAACAGTCTGGTACTGGGAGACCTGATCCTGGATGTTGCCAAAAAGGTGAAGGAAATCCAGGTGATCCTCTGCATCCGGGAAGGGGACAGCCTGACCGTACAGGAGGTTATGGACGGGAAACATTATGATCTGCGGCGCGTCGGTATTCATAAGGATGAAAACGGCAGCTGGGCAGATTCGTCTGATTACTGGTATCTGATTGTTACAAAGGACAAAAAGCTCAAATACGAGTTCGGCCGGTTCTTCTGCAGCGTATCCGATGAACCCTGACGACGCGTTCCAGGAAGCGGACTGCAGGCAGATGAGATGAACAGAATCAAACGTGAAGGACGGAGAGAGACAAATGGAACTTACGCAGGCTTATCAGCAGATTGAGGAAAGACTGGATAAAATAGATTTTTCAGCGCTCTGCCGCGGATTTCACCGCTTTCCCTTTGCGCTGTATAACGATACACAGGCCTGCATAAACGGAGAAATCATTGAGAAACCGGCCAATTTCCTGGGGAACACTTCCATCAGGCACAACGGTGAGCATACGGCAATCTGGCATCTGTCTGAAGGCACACCGGATTTTGACGTGCTGACATCCAAAGTTGTACATGAGATGCTGCATGCTTATCAAAACGACTCAGGCGAAGCCCGCTGGGCGGATGAAAGGGCGGCGCTGGTGAAATACCGCTACGAAGAAGCGAATTTTGCGGCGCGGCTGGAAGAAGCGGCCTGCATGAAGCAGTGCCTTTCCGGAGAAAACCAGGAAAGCTTTGAAAGATTGCTGGCCTTGCGCAAAGCACGCATGGAACGCTTTCCCTTTGTTTATGACTATGAGGCGAAAATTGAACAGATTGAGGGAACAGCTCATTTTGTGGAGCATGAGGCGCTCGCGCAGCTTGACGCAGAGAAAGCGGAACAGGGCTGGGAATGGATGATGGAGATGCTTCAGGACCCGGCACAGTATTTTCCCGTGCGTTCGGTGACTTATCTTTCCGGCGCGGCGTTTATCGCATGCCTGAGAAAGTATACGGAGCTTGATACCGACAGCTTTACGGATACGCCCTTTGCTGTTGCGGCACTGGCGCAGGCGGATCCCTGCGCGATACCGGAAAGGGATGAGCGGGCGGCGGCAGCCCTCAGCGCCTGGCAGAAGCAGAAGCAGGAGATTGTGACAAAGACGATCGAAAAAGGCGAGATTGTCCTGGAGGGACGGAACCGGCTCGTGGGCTGGAATGTATATGACGGGACCTGGGACGGAAAGTATGCGGTGCTGACGGTCTTCCTTGGCTATATCGAGGGGACGGAGCTCCCGAAGACGGATGAGGAACTGTTTGCTCAAATGAAGGTAATCCAGGGAAATTTTGTGGCGGAGCTGGATGAGGAGCTTTATCTGTCCCGCGTGTGGAGACAATGAAACAGCGGGCAGACTGAATACGGGAGAGGAAAGTGCATGATCAGAAGAGTGGAAAAGGCTGACCTGCCGGAGTGCGTCAGAGTGATCCGGAACAGTTTCCAGACGGTGGCGGATGAGTTCGGCTTTACCGAGGAGAACGCTCCCCGGTTTACCGCGTTTGCCACAACGGAAGGAAGACTGATCTGGCAGATGGATACAGAGCACAGGCTGATGTATCTGGATGAAGAAGACGGCAGGATCTGCGGTTATTATTCCCTGGTGCTGCACGGACCGGACGAATGCGAACTGGGCAGTCTTTCCGTGCTGCCGGAATACCGGCACAGGGGAATCGGAGGGAAACTGCTTCAGCATGCATCCCAAACCGCAAAAGAATGCCACTGCAGGGTGATGAACCTGAGCATTGTTGAGGAAAACACAGTTTTGCGCAAATGGTATGAACGGTACGGGGCTGTACACACAGGCACTGAAAAGTATGATTTCTTTCCGTTTACCTGCGGATATATGAAGATCTGTCTGCTGTAAAAAGGAGAAGAACCATGAAGTATATTCTTCAGATCTTTTCCGGGCCCTGGCATACGGCAGATTATCAGCCGGAGGAGATCATTCAGACAATCGGCGGGATCGCCTCCCGGATTCCGGTAGACAAGGTGATCATCGGATGGAACACAGACGGATCTGTTTACAGGGAACTTGGTGCATTTCTTCATGACGCAGGGATCCGGATGCTGCTCTGGCTGCCGGTTTTTGCCGAGACC